>ERZ780150.2006-NODE-2006-length-11436-cov-4.804850_pt1 | contig 11436 bp, 9 predicted proteins | sample MGYA00511019_ERZ780150 | MGnify/ENA primary metagenome ERZ780150 (study PRJEB29588, sample SAMEA2151633) | human gut metagenome | biome: human gut; feature: human-associated habitat; material: faeces | place: Denmark | collected 2008/2010 ...
CCGGTGCCCGGCGGGCCCACCAGCAGCACGCCCTTGGGGATGCGGGCCCCCAGCTCCAGAAACCGCTTGGGGTCCCGGAGGAACTCCACAATCTCCTGGAGCTCCCCCTTCTCCTCCTCGGCGCCGGCCACGTCCTCAAAGGTGACCTTCTTCTGCTCGTCGGCGCCGGTGCGGGTGCGGGCGCGGCCGAAGCGGGCGGTGCGGTCCACACCGCCGCCGCCTCCTCCGCCCCCGCCGGCCCCGGCCTGGCGCAGGAACATGAAGTACCACAGCAGGCCGAACACCACCAGGATGACGATCCACGGGATAAAGCTCATCCAGTAGGGAGGCACCCAACCCTGGGGATAGTCGTAGTCGGTGATGATCCCCTGCCGCTTCTGTTCCACAATGAGGTCGTTAAAGTCCTGGTAGAACCAGTCCGGGTTGCCGATCTGATAGGTGAGCACACTCTGGCCGCCCTGGGGCTCCTTCAGGTACAGGGTCACGGTATTGTCCTCCAGGGAGACCCGGCTCACCATCTGCTGCTCCAGCAGCTGGCGCACCTGGGCATAGGTGACCTTCTCCTGATTCCCCATCCCGCCCCGGAGGGCGAAGATGGTCATCAGCAGAACCACGGCGATGAGCAGGTAAAAGCCCACATCGCGCAGGCTTCCGTTTCGTTTCAAACTGCGGACACGTCCTTTCCGGGCAGATTGGGCGCCTCAGGCGCCCGTTATTCCTCTCCTCCGTACACACAGGGCTTAAGAATGCCTATGTAGGGCAGGTTGCGGTATTTTTCCGCATAGTCCAGCCCGTAGCCCACCACAAAGTAGTCGGGGATGGTAAAGCCGGAGTAGTGCAGCTCCACCTCCTTGGTGCGGCGGGAGGGCTTATCCAGCAGGGTGCACAGCCGCACGGAGGCGGGGCTGCGGGCCTGGAGGAGCTGGAGCAGATAGCTCAGGGTGTTGCCGCTGTCCAGAATGTCCTCCACCACGATCACGTCGCGGCCCTCGATGTGCTCGCTGAGATCCTTGATGATCCTGACCTGCCCGGAGCTGGCCGTGCCCGCCCCATAGGAGGACACCGCCATGAAGTCCACGGTGCAGGGCAGGTGGATCTGGCGCACCAGGTCCGCCATAAACACGAAGGAGCCCCGCAATACGCTGACCAGCAGGGGCTCCCTCCCTGCGTAGTCCCGGTCGATCTCGGCGGCGATCTCCGCCACCCGCCGGTGCAGCTCCTCCTCGGAAAAGAGCACCCGCTCCACGTCCTTGTCCAGCATGTGTTCCATACCTCTCCCTCACTCTTTCTTCCAGAATAACAGCTCATAGGCCGCCTGTCCAGGGACGGCCGTCCGGCTCTGCTCAGGCCCGAAGCCCGCCACCGCGGCCACGCCCCGGCCGTCGGCCAGAACCGGAATCCGCTCCCGCTCCCGGCGGGGCACCTTTTCGTCAATAAACAGCTTTTTTAGCGTCTTGGTTCCACCCCGCCCGGGCAGGGTAACCGCGTCTCCCGTCTGCCGGGGGCGGAGCACCAGGGGACCCTCCAGCGCCCCCTGGGCCAGATACAGGGCCCCGGGCTTCCGCTCGCTCTCGTCCGGGCAGCGTACCGGGCGGCAGCGCACCCGCCAGGGCGTGCCCTCCACCTCGGTCTCACCGTCCAGGGCCAGAGGCGTGGGCAGAAAGGGGGGCAGGGGGTCGGACTGGGTGGTGAGCAGCAGCTCCCTGTATACCCGCTGAGCCAGCCGTCCGCCGGGCAGGAACACCACGGCGGAGGGGTCGTCTCCCCGGGCCAGCTCCACCACCGCCTTGAGGTGGGCGGCGGAGCAGTTGGTGCTGCCGTCCCCCATCATCTCCAGCAGGCGGCGCACCGCACGGGGGGCGATAGCCGCCGGGAGCTGGGCGATGTACCTGGCCTCGATCACCAGGTCGTCCTCCGCCCACCGGGCGTTCTGACAGGCCGCGGCGGCCTGGGCGTTCAGATAGTCGTTGTCGGTGCGCAGGTAGCCCATGGTCTCCGCCGCGCTCTCAGTGAGGCGGGGATTGAGCTGACGCAGCACCGGCACCACCTGGCGGCGGATGCGGTTGCGGGCGTAGCCCTCGTCGGTGTTGCTGCTGTCCTCCACGTGGGCCACGCCGTTGGCCTCCAGGTAGGCCACAATCTCCGCCCGGGAGGTGGTGAGCAGGGGGCGCACCACCACTCCCCGCCGGGGCGGGATACCCGCCAGGCCATGAAGCCCCGCCCCCCGCACCAAGTGGAGCAGCAGGGTTTCCAGGTTGTCGTCGGCGCTGTGGGCGGTGGCGATGCGTCCACAGCCCATGGCGTCCGCCGCCCCCCGCAGGAATTCATAGCGCATCTGGCGGGCGGTCTCCTCCACCCCCAGGCCCCGGGCCCTGGCCTCATGGGCCACGTCGCCCGCGCCAATGACGCAGGGGATGTCCTGCCCGGCGCACCACTCCGCCACAAAGGCGGCGTCCCGGTCGGATTCGGCCCCGCGCAGGTTGTGGTTGTAGTGGGCGGCCGCCACCCGGAAGCCCCCCTCTCCGGCCCAGGTGTGGAGCAGGTGAAGCAGGCACATGGAATCCGCACCGCCGGACACGGCGCACAGCACCGTGCCCCCCCGGGGGAGCATGTCGTATTCGGTTGTCAGGGCTTTGATGGTTTCCAGCATAAAGTCTCCTTTGCGGCGGGCGGATGTGGGCATCCGCCCCTACGTAGGGGGCGATGCCTACATCGCCCCATTCCGCGTCAATATTCGCTGTGCCTCCGGTCGATGGACGAGAAGGTGGTGTACTCGGGCAGCCACTGGAGCTCCACGGTGCGGGTCTCGCCGTGGCGGTTCTTGGCGATGATGCACTCGGCCAGGTTGTGGTTCTCGTCGCTGTCGTTGTAGTAGTCGTCCCGGTAGAGGAACATAACGATGTCGGCGTCCTGCTCGATGGCGCCCGACTCACGCAGGTCGGAGAGCATGGGCCGCTTGTCGGAGCGGCTCTCCGGGCCGCGGGAGAGCTGGGACAGGCACACCACCGGCACGTTCAGCTCCTTGGCCATGATCTTCAGGGCGCGGGAGATGTCGGAGACGATCTGCTGGCGGTTGTCGCCGCTGCGGGTGGGCCCGCCGGCGGAGGTCATAAGCTGGAGGTAGTCTATGACCACCAGCCCCAGATTATCCACCCGGCGGCACTTGGCGTTCATATCGGCCACGGAGAGGGAGGGGTTGTCGTCGATTAAAATCTGCGTCTGGTTGAGGGCCGCCGAGGCGGCGGCGATCTTGGTCCAGTCCTCCTCCCCCAGCTTGCCAGTGACCAGCTTTTTGTTGTCCACAAAGCTCTCGCCGGAGATGAGGCGCATGGCCAGCTGCTCCCGGCTCATCTCCAGGGAGAAGAAGACCACCGTCTTGCCGGAGAACTTGCCCGCGTGGAGGAGCATGTTCAGGGCGAAGGAGGTCTTGCCCATGCCGGGGCGGGCGGCCAGGAGGATCAGATCGGACTTGTTCAGCCCCGAGATGGCCATATCCACGTCGGGCAGGCCGGTGGACAGGCCGGGTACCGCCGAGTCGCTGGCGGCCAGCTCGTTGAGCCGCTCGTACACATTGAGGATGACGCTGGAGATGTGGGCCAGACCCTGGGCGGACCGGCCCTGGCGGATGGCGTAGATGCGCTGCTCCGCCGCCTCCAGCACCCTTTGCCGGAGTCCGGCGGGCGCGGTGATACGGTCCATATAAGAGCGATAGTGCTTCATTCGTCTTCTCCTTTCAGCACTTGGCGCAGTCTGGTCCGGGCGCGGGTGAGGCGGGAGCGCACCGAGCCCTCCCGCAGGCCGGTGAGGGCGGCGATCTCCGCGGTCTGGTAGCCCTCATAGTAATAGAGGTGGAGCACCGCCCGGTCCCGGGCGGGCAGGGCCTGCATAGCCTCCAGCAGCGTCCCCTCCTCCGGCGCGGCGGCGGGATAGGCGTCCAGCAGAGGGGCGGTGCGCCTCCGCCAGGGGGCGCGCAGGCGGCTCTTGCAGCCGTTTACCGTTACCCGCAGCAGCCAGGCCCGGGCGTGGGCCGGGCTCTCAAAGTCCGGGGCCTTTTCCAGACAGCGCAGAAAGGCGTCCTGCACCGCGTCCTCCGCCTCGTGGGCGTCGCCCAGAATGGCCAGGGCCGCGCGGTACAGCGTGGTTTCGTAGGTGTTGACAAGTTCCTCCAACCGGTTGGGGCCGTCCATCTCGGTTCCCCCTTTCACCCTATATACGCTTTGGAACGGCAAATTGTTGCAGGGGGTGTAAAACTTCATGCGCACAGGACCTTCTTTGCCCGGCAAAGGCGGAGCAAAAAAGACGCGGGACGGATACTTCCGTCCCGCGTCCGGCGGGTAAAATTCAGTTCTTGGCCGCGTGCAGCGGGGCCACGTCGTCCTTGCCGACGATGAGGGTCCGCCAGATGAAGATGCCCAGGAACAGGGCGGCGGCCACGATGCCCACCGGATAGGCGATGGCGGTGGACAAGCCCAGGCACTCGGGGGCCTGGAAGAAGTAGGTCACGGACACCCCGGACATGAAGGTGGCAGGCAGGGCCGCGATGAAGCACGCCTTGGGCGGATAGCCGAACTTGTGCAGGAACACGGCGCCGGTCCACAGCACGATCATGGCCAGGGTCTGGTTGGCCCAGGAGAAGTAGCGCCACAGCACGTCCCAGGGGAGGGCCAGGGCGATTACCGCGCCCACGGCCAGCAGGGGCACTGACAGGGCGGCGCGGGGGCCCACCTTGGCCTGGTCGATGTGGAACCAGTCGGCGATAGTCAGGCGGGCGGAGCGGTAGGCGGTGTCGCCGGAGGTGATGGGGCAGGCGATGACGCCGATCATGGCCAGCACGCCGCCCACGGGGCCGAGCAGGGTGGTGGAGATCTGGTACACCACGTCGCCCGCGCCGCCGGCGGCGATGGCGTTGGTCAGGCCGGTCATGCCGTCCAGCAGGGAGCCGTGGTTGGTGTAGAAGGTGACGCCTGCGGCGGCCCAGATCAGGGCGATGACGCCCTCGGCCACCATGGCACCGTAGAAGATGGTGCGGCCCTGCTTCTCGCTGGTGATGCAGCGGGCCATCATGGGGGACTGGGTGGCGTGGAAGCCGGAGATGGCGCCGCAGGCCACGGTAACGAACATCATGGACCACTTGGGCAGGCTGTCGGGGTGCACCACGGTGAAGGCCGCGGCGGTCAGCTCCGGCATGTCGGAGCCGCGGGTGAGCACGATGGCCCCGCCGATGCCCAGGGCCATGATGATGAGGCAGATGCCGAACACGGGGTAGAGCTTGCCGATGATTTTATCGATGGGCAGGAAGGTGGCGATCAGGTAGTAGACCATGATGACCACCAGCCAGAACATGGTGCCCAGCATGTCGGGGGTCAGCTTGGCCAGCAGGCCGGCGGGGCCCACGGAGAAGTTGACGCCCACCATCACCAGCAGTACCACGGAGAACACCCGCATGATAAAGGTGATGACCTTGCCCATGTAGAGGCCCACAACCTCGGAGATGGACTTGCCGTCGTTGCGCTCGCTCATCATGCCGGACAGGAAGTCGTGGACGCCGCCGCCCAGGATGGTGCCGAAGACGATCCACAAATACACCACCGGGCCCCAGCAGGCGCCGGACAGGGCGCCGTAGATGGGGCCCAGGCCGGCGATGTTCAGAAGCTGTACCAGGAAGATGCGCCAGGTTTTCATGGGTACATAGTCCACACCGTCGGGGTGAGCCACAGCAGGGGTGGGGCGGTCGTCGATGCGGAAGATCTTCTCGACGAGCTTGCTGTAGGTGAAGAAGCCGACGATGAGGAGCACCAGGCAGACAAAAAATGTAACCATCAGTGATTCCTCCTCAGACTGTTTGGCTCCGTGCCGCCTCTCAGTTCTGCACGGAACCGGCGGGAGCTGCGGCAGCATGCCGGCCGGCATGCACAGGGGGCCCGGGCCCCCTGATGCGCTGCTGCTCCAATTCCCCCAAAGAGGCGCGCGTGGGAAACGGCGCGCCTCTGCTAAAGCACTTTTATTATACTTCCCCGATGGGAAAAGTCAAGGGCAAAATTGTATGAAATACGGTGGGATAATTGCAAAACAGAGGGTCCATGTGTTATACTAGCGATCAAATGAAGCTGAGAAATGCTTGAGAGAAACGAGGTTGAATACCGTGAAGAATGGAATCAAGGCGGTGGTTCTGGCGGCGGGCAAGGGCACCCGCCTGCGCACCGAGGGGGTGGATCTGCCCAAGGTGCTGCGGCAGGCGGCGGGCCGCCCCCTGCTGGGCTATGTGCTGGAGGAGCTGTCCTTCCTGGAGAAGGAGGACGTAGTGCTGGTGGTGGGTTACGAGCGGGAAAAGGTGCTGGCGGCCTACCCGGAGTACCCCCACGCCGTGCAGGAGCCCCAGCAGGGCACCGGCCACGCGGTGCAGTGCGCCCGGGAGGCCCTGGCGGGCTTTGACGGCAGCGTGCTGGTGTGCTACGGCGACATGCCCCTCATGCGCCGGGCCACCTACGAGTCCCTCATTGAGACCCACAAGCGGGAGGGCAACGACTGCACGCTGCTCTCTGCCGTGTCCGACGAGGAGCTGCCCTACGGCCGCATCGTGCGGAAAAGCGACGGCTCCTTCTCCCACATCGTGGAGGACAAGGACTGTACCCCCGAGGAGAAGGCCATCCGGGAGCTGAACGTGGGGGTCTACGTCTTTGAGAGCGGCCCCCTGTGGGAGGCCATCGACCAGCTCAGGCCCAACAACGCCCAGGGGGAGTACTACCTCACCGACGCCCCGGCCTACATCCTCTCCAGGGGTGGCAGGGTGGGGGCCTGCCCCACCTGTACCGCCGAGGAGATGCTGGGGGTCAACACCGTGGAGCAGCTGGCCCAGGTGGAGGAGCTTGTGCGCCGCCGGGAGGGGTTGAAATGAGACTCTATCTGAGCGCCGACATCGAGGGCACCTGCGGCATTGCCGACTGGGCGGAGACCGAGCGGGCCACCATGGACGACTACAGGCCCTTTGCCGCCCAGATGACCGCCGAGGTGGCCGCCGCCTGCGAGGGGGCCGTCGCCGCCGGGGCGGAGGACATTCTGGTGAAGGACGCCCACGACTCCGCCCGCAACCTGGACGCGGCCCGGCTGCCCCGGCAGGCCCGGGTGCTCCGGGGGTGGACGGGCGATCCCCTGTGCATGATGGCGGGGCTGGAGCGGGGGGCCTTCGGCGGGGTGCTCTTCACGGGCTACCACGCCTGGGGCTGCTGCGGCGGCAACCCCCTGTCCCACACCATGACCACCGCCTGCGACCAGGTGACGCTCAACGGCGTCCCGGCCAGCGAATTCCTCATCAACGCCTATACCGCCCTGTACTTCGGCGTGCCGGTGGCCTTCCTGTCCGGCGACCGGGAGCTGTGCGCGTTTGCCCAGGACTGGCTGCCCGGCCTGGTGGCCGTGCCGGTGAACGAGGGCCGGGGCGGCGGGGTGCTGTCCATGCACCCCCAGGCCGCCGTGGAGGCCATCCGGGCCGGGGCGGAGGAGGCGGTGCGCCGCCTGCGCGCCGGAGGGGCGGGCATGTCCGTACCCCTGCCCCGGCGGTTCGCCGCCACCGTGCGCTACAAGGAGCACAAGGACGCCTACCGCCGCAGCTTTTACCCCGGCGCCCGGCTGGAGGACAGCAAGACCATCTCCTTTGACGCGGAGGACTGGTACGAGGTGCTCCGGTTCTGCCATTTCGTGCTGTAAGGAGGGGGAGATATGTCGGAAGAGAGGGATCTCCGCCTGGCGGTGCTCATCGACGCGGACAACGCGCCCCGCTCCGCCCTGGGGGACGTGATGGCCGAGGTGGCGGTGTACGGCACCCCCACCATCAAGCGCATTTACGGGGACTGGACGACCCCCAACCTGGCCTCGTGGAAGCCTCTGCTGCTGGAGAACGCCATCACCCCCGTGCAGCAGTACGGCTACACCACAGGGAAAAATTCCACCGACTCGGCCATGATCATCGACGCCATGGACATCCTCTACACCGGCCAGGTGGACGGCTTCGTACTGGTGTCCAGCGACAGCGACTTCACCCGCCTGGCCATCCGCCTGCGGGAAGCGGGCAAGAAGGTGTACGGCATGGGGGAGAAAAAGACCCCCAACCCCTTCATTGTGGCCTGCGACAAGTTTGTGTATATTGAGGTCATTCGCTCCGCGGCCCAGCAGGAGCGGGCGGAGGAGGCCGCCCGGGAGGAGCCGAAGGAGCCGCCCAAACCGGCCCGGCGCGCGGCCAGAAAGAAGGGGGCCGAGGCCGCCCCGGCCCCCGCGCCGGAGGCCGAGCCCCCCTCCAGGGTGCCCAAGGAGATCATCACCCTGCTGGCCGACTCGGTGGAGATGCTGGCCGACGAGGACGGCTACGCCCCCCTGGGCGAGGTGGCCAACCTGCTGGTGCGCAAGAAGCGGGACTTCGACCCCCGCAACTTTGGCTTCTCCAAGCTGAGCAAGCTGGTCAAGGCCCTGCCCCGGTTCGAGGTGGACGTCCGCCAGGGCGGCCAGTCCAACATGAAGCACTTCTTTGTCCGGGACAAGGAGCGGAAATAACAAGAGAGCGCGCCGCGGCGCGCTCTTTTTTCTTGACAAAGTGATGAGACAATTGTAAAATGAAGTAGAAAAGACAAATGTCTTATGAAAGGGTGAACGCGATGGAACGGCTGCCGGATGCGGAACTGGAGGTCATGCAGGCCCTGTGGCGGCAGGAGAAGTACCCCGTCTCCTCCGCCGCGCTGATGGAGGAGCTGGCGGGGAGGCGGTGGCAGACGGCCACCCTGCTCAAGCTCCTCTCCCGCCTGGAGGAGCGGGGCTTTGTGAAGCGGGAGAAGGAGGGGCGGAATAACCTGTATACCCCCCTCGTCCGGCGGGAGGACTACCTGTCCGCCGAGAGCCGGGCCTTTCTCCAGCGGCTCCACGGCGGCTCCCTGCCCAGCCTGGTGGCCGCCCTCATGGACAGCCGGGCCATCTCCCGGAGGGATCTGGAGGAGCTGGAGGAGATTCTGAGAGGGGGGGACGGCGGTGCGTGAGTTCCTGTCCGGCCTGTTTGAGGTGAGCCTCACCATGGGGGCGGTGACCGCCCTGCTGCTGATCCTGTCCCCGGTGTGGAAGCGCCGCTTCCGGCCCCAGTGGCGGTGCTGGGCGTGGCTGTTGGTGGCCCTGCGGCTGGCGGTGCCCTTCAACGTGAGCCTGCCCCGGGCCCCGGTGGTTCTGGAGGCCCCCGCCCCGGCGGCGGTGTCGGCTGCCTGGGTGGAGGAGGGGGGATTCCAGGGGGTGGAGCTGACTGCCCGGACGCTCCCGCCGGGAGAGGCCGCCCCGGAGGCCGTGGGGCGGGGGTTGTCCCTCACCACGGCGGAGCTGGCCTTCGCCGTCTGGGCCGCCGTAGCGGCCGGAGTGCTGGCGGGGCGGCTGCTCCGGTACGCCGCCTTCCGCCGGAGAACGGCCCGGTGGTGCACCCCGGCGGGGGCGTATGAGGGGGTGCCGGTATACGCCTGCGCTCTGCTGTCCTCCCCGGCGCTGACGGGCCTGCTGCGGCCCCGCATCCTCCTGCCCGAGGGGGTGGAGGAGGAGCGGCGGGCCTTTGCCCTGGCCCATGAGGCCATGCACGCCCGCCGCCGGGATCTGTGGCGCAAGGCCCTGCTGCTGTGGGTGTGCGCCCTCCACTGGTTCAACCCCCTGGTCTGGCTGCTCCGCCGGGCGGCGGAGCGGGATATGGAGATCGCCTGCGACGCCGCCGTGCTGGCCGGCCGGGACGGGGAGTGGCGGCGGAGGTACGGCGCGGCCCTGCTCTCCTTTGTGCCCGTGGGGCGGCCCGCCCCCCTGACCAGCCAGTTCGCCGGAGGCGCCCGGGGATTGAAAGAGCGGTTCCGCGCCCTGATGGACGCCTCCGCCAAGCGGCCCGGCCGGGCCGCCCTGCTCCTGGTGCTGTGCGCCGCCCTGCTGGGCGGCCCCCTGGTGGCCTGCCAGTCCCGCGCGCCGGAGGAGAGCCTGCCCGACGGCACCTACTGGATGGTACCGGCGAAACTGGAGTGGAAGGAGCCGCTGGAAAGGCTGGCGGTGCACATGGCGGAGGTGGACGGGAAAACCATGGAGCTCCTGGACGTTGGACGTGAAACTCTGGTTTTCCCACTGGCGGAGGAGGTCATTTTGGGCAACTATGCGGAACAGGGGATAAAAGAATTTTTAGAGACGTCGGTCTCACTCTCCTATGCAAAGCAAGTGCTTGAAGTGGAAATGGAAGATGGGAAAATCGCCGCTATGACCAGCCGCGCCGTCTTTCCTCCTGATGGGCTAACAGAGTATCCAGAGTATCCCGTGAAGGAACCAGATCTGGCCGACGGCACCTACTGGGCCACCCTGTCCCTGTCGGACTGGTGGACGGCGGGGGAGGAGGGGATAGAGCTGCTCCTCTCCCTGGTGGAGGTGGACACAGACACCATGACGCTTCTGCGCGTGGCGCCTGAGAAGACGAGCCTCCCTGTGGCGGACGACGTGACACTGGGCAACCACGGCGACAGCGGCCTGGATGGCTTTTTGCAGTGGGCGGCACTCTCCTCCTACTGGCCCATGGTACTGGAGGCGGAGGTGGTCGGCGGCGAGATCACGGCGCTGACCTGGCATGACGCCAGCCTGCCACTGGATCCGGATCCCCTGAGCCAGTGGGAGCAAAAGGCGGATCACCCCGCCTCCCACTATACAGGGCTGCCCGACGGCACCTACTGGGCCATTCCTATGAGCGCCACAGACTGGGAGGAGGCCGGGAAGCGCGGCAGGGAACTCTCTCTGAGGAGTGTGACGATGGATCCCGATACGATGACCGTCACCACCACGGATGGATTCTCCGGTATTTCCCTCCCTGTGGCGGAGGATGTGGTTCTGGGCGGCGGGGAAACAGAGCTGAGCGATTTCTTGAACCGGCCGGATTGGGGCACAGGGGCGGTGCTGGAGCTGGAGGTGACGGGAGGCAAAATCACCGCCCTGACCGCCTGGGAGGCGCGGTTCAGCGTGGAGGAGCTTGCCCCGGACGGGGACTATATCATCGGAAACCTGTACGATTTCAGGGCGGAGAACGCCAGTGGATTTCCAATCTGCTTCAAGGCGCGGATGTATGAAGTGGAGGAGGATACCTGGCGGGTGACAAATTTGATCGGGACTTCCACCTTCCGCGTGGATGAGGCGGATCTCTGCCGGGAGGATGGAACCCCCTATGAGGGGGGCGTTCTCTCCTTCCTAAATGAATTCTGCGCCGATTCGGACGAGCTGTACTGGCGTCGTCATCCGGAACCATATCCCTTTGTAAACCGCCTCACCCTGCAAGCCACCGTGCGTGGGGGATATATTACCTCCCTGACCCGCCTGCCCGAGCCGGAGTGGTGACGGCCGGGCGGCCACAAGGGCCGCCCCCACGGAAAGGTGCACCGGCGGTAGGGGCGGGGCTTGTCCCCG
>ERZ780150.2010-NODE-2010-length-11424-cov-11.871229_pt1 | contig 11424 bp, 10 predicted proteins | sample MGYA00511019_ERZ780150 | MGnify/ENA primary metagenome ERZ780150 (study PRJEB29588, sample SAMEA2151633) | human gut metagenome | biome: human gut; feature: human-associated habitat; material: faeces | place: Denmark | collected 2008/2010 ...
GTAGAGCGCTTCGTTCGGGACGAAGAGGTCGCGTGTTCGAATCACGTCATTCCGATTCTTCAAGGATTTCAGTACGGATATGTGAGCAAATCCTTGGCAGGGGCGGGAGAGCCGGTTTAGAGTTCATCTAAACCGGCTCTCTTTTTGCACCCGGGAGCGCGATATACGATACGGGAAACTGCTGTGTAAAGAGCGGCTGTGTTTCTAAACTTTACTTGTGCAGCAGCTTTGTCCACAGTTCTTTACTTCTTAAACTTCCTATATAATAGCTGTTAATTTTCGGTGTTTCAAAATCCAGAAGAGGAATCGTACGCAGTTTTTTATCTGCAAGCTCCTGTTCGATCATTTTGTCGGGCAGAAAGCTGTAACCGGTTGTGTTAATCAGATAGGGAATCAGTTTGGTGCTGTTGTCAATTTCAAACTTAAACTGATAGTGTGTCGGAAAGAGATTCCGGATAAATTCCCCAACGTCATTGAGTGCAAAGTTACACATCATATATTTAATAGAAGTCAGTTCTTCTTTTCGGATACCGTCCGCATGCAGCATATTATCATAACCGGTCGCAAGCACAAGATTGTCCGTGTGAAAATGGTGACATTCAAAGCCTGCGCGTACCAGTGGGACTGATGTAAAGACACAGTCTAAAATGCCGTCCATTAACAGCTGGATCATATCGGAAGAATGACCAATCGTGACTTTGACAGAGTGCTTTTTAGAAGCGCTTTCAAAGCCGGAAATCAGCGGAAACAGGTGACATTCATAAATGGAATTGGTCGAGCCGATGCGCAGACTGTTTTCGTAAGTGACGGAGGAGTGCATTTCCTTTAAAGAGGCTTCCTCCAATTCAACAATACGTGTGGCATATTTTAAGAAAATACGACCGTCTTCCGTAAGTGAAACATGTTTTTTATCGCGGTAAAACAGCGGCTTTCCGACTTCCTTTTCCAGCTCACAGATACGCTTTGTTACGGTGGATTGGGAAATGTAGAGGGAAGTGGCGGTCTGCGAAAAACTGTTTAATTTGGCAAGGGTAATAAAGGTTTTTATGGATTGTGAATTCATGGCGCTCTCCTTATATTTTGAACAGGCATTAGGGAATGTATCAATATTCCAGTTATTGTTCAGAGCCAGCCTCCAAAATGCTTCGCATTTTGTCAGTGTGGCGTATCTGCCAAATAGATTTTCAACCATATTTGTTCACTCATGCGAGCATGGTTCACAAATATGCTTAAAAATCTGCCTGGCTCTGAACAGAAACATATTCCAAAAAGGAATTATAGTTATTTAAATAATTCTCTTTACAAATTTTACAGGATACGGCTATAATTAGTCAATAGAAGTCAATAGAAAAAGAAATGGAGGAACAGGTTCATGGGAATGACTATGACACAAAAGATTCTTGCGGCACACGCAGGTCTTTCAGAAGTAAAGGCAGGACAGCTGATTGAAGCGGATTTAGACCTTGTACTTGGAAATGATATTACATCTCCGGTTGCAATTCATGAGATGGATAAGATGACAGTAAAAACTGTATTTGATAAGGATAAGATTGCACTTGTACCGGACCATTTTGTACCGAATAAGGATATTAAGTCTGCCGAGCATTGCAAATGTGTCAGACAATTTGCGATGAAGCATGATATTACAAATTACTTTGAAGTGGGACAGATGGGTATTGAACATGCACTGCTTCCGGAACAGGGACTTACGGTTGCAGGCGACGTTATTATCGGTGCAGATTCACATACCTGTACATACGGTGCGCTCGGCGCATTTTCTACAGGTGTAGGTTCAACGGATATGGCTGCCGGCATGGCAACAGGCAAGGCATGGTTTAAAGTACCGTCTGCAATTAAATTTGTACTGACAGGCAAGCCAAAGAAGTGGGTTAGCGGAAAAGATGTTATTTTACATATTATCGGCATGATTGGCGTAGACGGCGCGCTGTATAAGTCTATGGAATTTACAGGAGACGGCATTGCCAATCTGACAATGGACGACCGTTTTACGATTGCAAACATGGCAATCGAAGCCGGCGGAAAGAACGGTATCTTCCCGGTTGACGATTTGACAAGAGCATATATGAAGGAACATTCAAAGAGACCGTTTGTAGAATATACAGCAGATGACGATGCAGAGTACGAACAGGTTATCAATATTGATTTATCAGAAATTGAACCGACAGTTTCTTTTCCGCATCTTCCTGAAAATACACATGTAGTAGGAAGCTTTGACGACATTAAGATTGACCAGGTCGTTATCGGTTCCTGCACAAACGGACGTATTGACGATTTACGCTGTGCGGCAAAGATTTTAGAAGGCAGAAAAGTGGCAAAGGGGCTGCGTGTTATTGTTATTCCGGCAACACAGAAGATTTATATGCAGGCAATCGAAGAAGGACTGGTTCAGACATTTATCCGTGCGGGCGCAGTAGTCAGCACACCGACCTGCGGACCGTGTCTTGGTGGTTATATGGGTATCCTCGCAGAAGGAGAACGCTGTGTATCTACAACTAACCGTAACTTTGTAGGACGTATGGGACATGTAGACTCTGAAATTTATCTTGCGAGCCCGGCAGTTGCAGCAGCAAGTGCGGTTACAGGTAAAATCAGCCAGCCGTCAGACCTTGGATTATAAGAATCGTATCAGAATGGAGGAACAACATGAAAGCAGAAGGCAGAGTATTTAAGTATGGCGATAATGTAGATACAGATGTTATCATTCCGGCAAGATATCTGAATTCATCAGACCCGGCAGAACTCGCAACGCATTGTATGGAAGATATTGATAAGGATTTTGTAAAAAAGGTTCAGAAAGGCGACATTATCGTTGCCAATAAGAACTTTGGCTGTGGTTCATCCAGAGAACATGCGCCAATTGCAATTAAGGCAGCAGGTGTAAGCTGTGTTATTGCAGAAACCTTTGCAAGAATTTTCTACCGCAATTCCATCAATATCGGTCTTCCGATTATCGAATGTCCGGAAGCTGCAAAGGCAATTGAAGCCGGTGATGAGGTGGAAGTGGATTTTGACAGCGGCGTGATTACCGATAAAACAACAGGAAAGTCTTACACCGGTCAGGCATTTCCTGAATTTATGCAGAAGATTATCAAAGCAGAAGGCCTGATTAATTACATTAACCAGAAGTAAAATGATAAAAGTGTCTGTGCAGGCAGGTATCGCAGTATAATCTGTGTCTGCACAAAATAGTAAAAGCGGCAGAAATTCTTGAATCTATGATTTGAATTTCTGCCGCTTTTTAGTAAGTGAGTCCTAACTGTTCGATATAGCGGCGGAACCTGCGTGAAATTTTTACCGTATTATAAATAGAAGCGTATTCGATGTGGGACAGTCCTTCAATATAATTCCGGGTGTAGTTCTTAAAATCCGGCAGCTGTTCTGCAAGTAAATCAATGGCGCGGTTATAGGCAATCGCGGCTTCATTTTCCGACGTATAAGTGCCGATGGTATAGTTGCCGTTAATGTGGATACGGGTTTTGTATAAAATCCGTCCGTTTTTTTCAATCTGTTCTACGCCGTTGTACCGGTTGACAATGGCAACATTGGAATAGCGGAAATCGTGTTCGTCACCGTTGCGGAATAAATAATCTTTTCCTTTTACGGAGTGGCTGCGGATACCGAAGCGTGCTAAAATACTGGTCTGCATACCGAAGTCATTGACAAAAAAATAACCGCCGCGGCTCATGATTTTGTGTCCTGAATAGTAAAATAAATCTTCAATATCAAAAGTCAGCACAATTTCCGGTGAAAAAAAGTATAAAAAATATTTATCACACAGATAAACCGGTGTTTTAATATAAATGTTATTATCCCGGAGATTCAAAAGAATCATAAATTTTTCAAAAGCCAGTGCAGAAGTGCAGGAGGAGTAGCTTGTTATTTTTTCTGCAGCATTGACAAAATGGGAACTTTTTTCATCCCGCACAATGGCATTGGCTTCGGAATAGACGGCGGCAGCAGTCTTGTAATCGTCAAAGCTTCCAAGACTGATATGTTTATTCTGACAGGTCAGCGATACCCGGTAGTATTCGGTGCCGTCTTTTTTATATGCTGTATAAACCCCTGTTGCCATAACGTACTCTCCTTTTGTAGATATTTTAATGTATCCGGTTCTGCGATAAGAGTGGATTCGCGCTGCCTGCGTAAAAGCTCCCCCTTACGTATCTGTAAAAGATTGTAACATAAAATACATAAATACAAAATACCTTAAAAGCTATTGTGTTTCCAAAAATCCTGTTGTATAATGTCAACTGAATACTGTTTTAAGCAGAATTTGAATGAAAATATAAAGGTGGAAGAAAAGAATGAGTTTGTTTTACAGAAGTACCAGAGACGACAGCGTAAAGGTTACTGCATCACAGGCAATTTTAAAGGGTCTTGCGGCAGACGGTGGTTTATACGTACCGGAGCAGATTCCGGCATTGGATAAGAGCTTTGAAGAATTATCAAAGATGTCTTATCAGGAAGTGGCATATGAAGTGATGAAGCTGATGCTTGATGACTTTACAGAGGAAGAATTAAAGAACTGCATTAACAAAGCATATGATTCAAAGTTTGACACAAAGGTCATTGCACCGCTTGTAAAGGCTGATGGCGCATACTATTTAGAATTGTTCCACGGTTCAACAATTGCGTTTAAAGATATGGCATTATCCATTCTGCCACATTTACTGATTACTTCTGCAAAGAAAAACAACGTAAAGAATGAAATTGTAATTCTGACTGCAACTTCAGGAGATACAGGAAAGGCTGCTCTTGCAGGATTTGCTGACGTTAAAGGAACTAAGATCATCGTGTTCTATCCAAAGCATGGTGTCAGTCCGATTCAGGAAAAGCAGATGGTAACCCAGAAGGGTGACAATACCTATGTAATCGGTATCAATGGCAATTTTGATGATGCACAGACCGGTGTTAAGAAGATTTTCGGTGATAAAGAACTTGAAAAGGTCATGAATGAAGCCGGATACCAGTTCTCCTCTGCCAATTCTATCAATATCGGACGTCTGGTTCCGCAGATTGTTTACTATGTATATGCTTATGCACGCCTGCTCGCAGACGGTGAAGTAAAGGCAGGGGAAGCAATCAATGTGGTTGTGCCGACCGGTAACTTCGGTAATATTTTAGCAGCATTTTATGCAAAGAATATGGGACTTCCAATTCACAAACTGATTTGCGCTTCCAATGAAAATAAAGTACTGTATGATTTCTTTACAACCGGTACATATGACAGAAACAGAGAATTTGTCCTGACAACTTCTCCGTCAATGGATATTTTGATTTCAAGCAACTTAGAGCGTCTGATTTACCGTATTGCAGGTAACAGTGCTGAAAAGAATGCGTCACTTATGCAGTCCTTAAAGGAATCAGGAAAGTATGAAATTACAGATGATATGAAAGCACAGCTTTCGGACTTCTACGGTAATTACGCAACAGAAGCAGAAGATGCGGCAATGATTAAGAAGCTGTATGAAGATACAGGATATGTAATTGATACCCATACAGCTGTTGCGGCATCTGTATATGAGAAGTACCGGAAGGAAACCGGTGATACAACAAAGACAGTGATTGCATCAACAGCCAGCCCATATAAGTTTACAAGAAGCGTGATGGATGCGATTGACAATAAGTATGATGTAATGTCTGATTTTGAACTGGTAGATGAGCTTTCAAAGCTTTCTAAGGTAAAAGTTCCGCAGGCGATTGAAGACATCAGAACAGCACCGGTATTGCACGATACTATATGTGATGTTGATAAGATGTGCGATAATGTAAAAAGAATTTTACATATTTAATTAGATACATTCATTTGAATTGGAGTCATCTGACAGGAAAAAATGTCAGATGACCCCAATCTTTTGTTGCAAAAAAGTGATTTATGATATATAATGTCAAAGCTGCAGATTTTATAAAAGGAAACAGAATTATGAGAAAATTAACGACGTTTCATTATGTTGACATTCACAGCCATATTTTATATGGTGTCGATGACGGTCCGGATAATATTGAAACCAGTATTGAGATGATGAAAATTGCATATGATGAGGGTATTCGCAAGATTGTGGCAACACCACATTATCATCCTGGTAAATGTACAATGGGATACGAACAGCTGCGCAGAAATTTTGAACTGTTTAAAGAACAGATGAAAGATGTATGCCCTGAGATTGAACTGGCACTTGGCAGGGAAATTTATTATACTTCGGATATTTTAGATGATCTCGAAGCACAGGCGCATCTGACAATGGAAGATTCCAAGTATATTTTAATAGAATATCATCCGACTGTGGAATATTCTTATCTGCGTACCAGTATCAGCAATGTGATGCAGATGGGCTATATGCCTGTTATTGCGCATATTGAACGCTATATGTGCGTATTGGAAGACTGGAAGCTGGCTTTGGAATTAAAGAACATGGGGGCTGTCATTCAGGTGAATGCGGGTTCTGTTATCGGGGATTCCGGAAGTAAGGTGAAAAAGTTTATCAAAAGACTGTTAAAAGAAGAAATCGTGGATGTTATCGGAACAGATGCACACAGTAATGGAAGAAGATCGCCTAGAATTCAGGAATGCGCAAAGTATATCTGCCGCAAATTTGATGAGGATTATGCGAAGGCACTGCTGCGTGATAATGCAGAACGGATTCTTAAAGGTGAATATTTGGAGGACTAGAAGAATATGGAAAATTCGATGAAGAATAATGACGAAATTGAAATCGATTTACGACAGATTTTTATCGTTATTATGAGTAAGATTGCAATTATTCTCTTAGTGGGAGTGATTTTCGGTCTGGCGGCATTTATTGGAAGTAAACTGCTTTTAAAGCCGGTGTATCAGTCACAGACGAGCCTGTATGTGTTAAATAAGCAGAGTCAGGGAACAACAACATTAAGTGATTTGCAGTCATCAACACAGCTGACACAGGATTATATGATTCTTGTAAAAAGCCGTACCGTAACAGAAAAGGTTATCAGTGACCTTGGGTTAAATACGACAAATGAAAAGCTTGCAAAGCAAATCAGCGTATCCACACCATCTGACAGCCGTGTGCTTGAGATTACGGTTTCTAACAACGACCAGTATGAAGCAAAAAGAATCGCAGATAAAGTAGCGGAAATTTCAGCAGATTCTATTTGTGATATTATGCAGATTGAAAAGGTCAATGTATTTGAGGAAGCAAATATTTCTGAAAAGCCGTCAAGCCCGAACTGCTTAAAAAATGCAATCATCGCATTTGTATTAGGCATGGTGCTTGCAATTGCCATTGTTGTTATACGATTTGTAATGAATGATACCATTAATACATCTGAAGATATTGAGAAATATCTTGGAATCAGTACCCTTGCATTGATTCCTTTATCAGAAGATTTAGATGACAGTGCGGAAGCTGCGGCAAAGAGAAAGAAGCATAAGCACAGTTCTTCAAAGAAGGGAGATAAGTAATGCCTACAGTTAACATTGAAAGACTCAGAAAGTTAGATTACCGCTGTAACGAAGCTTATAAGACATTGAGAACCAATATCCAGCTGTGTGGTTCTGATATGAAAGTAATTATGTTTACAAGTTCTACACCGAATGAAGGAAAATCCAGTGTTTCTTTTAATCTGGCGGTATCACTTGCAGAATCCGGCAAAAAGGTAATTTTCATTGATGCGGATTTAAGAAAATCCGTTCTTGTCGGCAGATATAAGATTAATAAGGCTATTAAAGGACTCACTCATTTCCTGTCCGGCATGAATAAATTTGAAGAAGTAATCTGTACAACGAATGTAGATAATCTGTATGTGGTATTCTCCGGAATTGTTCCGCCAAATCCGTCGGAACTTTTGGCAAACAATTCATTTGATGCACTTGTAAAGGCACTCAGGGATACTTATGATTATGTGATTATTGATACACCGCCGCTCGGCAGTGTTACAGATGCAGCGATTGTTGCCCAGAAATGTGATGGTGCGGTACTGGTTGTTGCAGCGCATATGGTTAATTACAAGTTTGTCCAGAAGCAGTTAGAGCAGCTTAAAATGACAAAGTGCAAGATTCTCGGAAGCGTTCTGAATAAAGTAGACCTTGCCGGAGATAGTTACTATGGCAAATACTATGGCAATTATTATGGCAAGTATTACGGCAATTACAGTCATGGTGATAAGGAATAATGCATAGCTGATATAACATGGAAGTTTAACCATTTCACGGAGGAGGAAACAAATGGAAAAAAAGCAGGGCGTTATTATAGCATTACTGGCTGTGTGCGTGTTCTTTTCGGTTATCATCGCGGCGATGTATCTGACCTCAGACAGAACTGCTCCGGTAATTACTGTAGATGAATCCAAGGTCAGACCGTATTCGGCAGAGCAGGGCGAAGAAGTGCTTAAAAGTTATGCAAAGGCAGTCGATGCAAAAGACGGTGATGTAAGCAGCAGCATTGTCATTGAAAATATCTATATTATGCCGGATATGACAAGGGCAAAAGTGATTTTTGCGGCAAGAGACCATAATAATAATGTATCAAAATACAGTTATATGATTGCATATGAAGCGAGCCAAGAAGAAATTGAAGCAAAAGAACAGCTGACTCAGGCAGAAACAACCACGGCAGCCGAGACGGAAAAGACAGAGACAGACAGTACAAAGAATGCTTCAAAGACGACAGAAGCGGAAAAGACAACTGCAGAGAGCGAAGCAGAAACAACTGCAGGCGGACCAAAGCTTGTTTTATCGGCAACAGAAGCGACGGTTGAAGCGGGAAACAGCTTTAATGTGATGAAGTATATTTCATCTATTACGGATGATAAAGATACAGAGGATACATTATCCAGAAGAATTATAGTTAACGGTACATACAGTACTTCAAAATCAGGTACATATACATTGGATGTATATTGTACGGATTCAGATCTGAATGAATCAAACCATGTGGCATTTACACTGAACGTTAAATAAGAAAGAAATCAGATAATCCCCGGAGAGCATGCTGCTTTTCCGGGGATTTCTGCTGTTCATCTGCAATTTATGTATTTTATAAATAATTTATAGAAAAAATTTGAGATTGTTGTTGACAATACGGGGGTGTAGTGATATTTTAAGTATATCGATATTAGCACTCCACCTAAATGAGTGCTAACAAGATAAGAAGGGAGCAGATGCCATGGAGCTGGATGATAGAAAATTAAAGATTTTAAAAGCTGTCATACAGAACTATCTTGAAACGGGTGAACCGGTTGGCTCAAGAACCATTTCAAAATATACCGATTTAAAATTAAGTTCGGCAACAATACGAAATGAGATGGCAGACCTCGAAGAATTAGGATACATTGTACAGCCGCATACCTCGGCAGGGCGGATTCCTACCGATAAAGGCTACCGCTTATATGTGGACGATTTAATGGCACAGAAAAAGCAGGAGTTAGAAGACCGGGAAAGCAAAGTGTCCGACAGAGAAAAAGAGGTTGATTCCATGCGGGATATTTTAAATGAAAAGGTAGACCGTGTAGAGGAACTGCTTCAGAATGTAGCAAAAGTTCTGGCAAAGGATACGAACTATGCAACAATGATTACAGCACCGCAGGTAAAAGGCAATAAACTGAAATTTGTACAGCTTTCCCAATTGGAGAGTGATAAGATTTTAGCAGTTATTGTAATGGAAGGCAATATTATCCGTAATAAAGTGATTGATGTCAGTGAGGCACTTTCACAGGAAAATATTTTAAAGCTGAACATTCTGTTAAATACTACACTGACGGGGCTGACATTGGAACAGATGAATTTAAGCATTGTATCCAAGATGGAGAATCAGGCAGGAGAGCATATGCAGCTTGTTAAAGAAGTGCTGGATGCCATTGTTGAAGCAATCAGCAATGAAGACCAGTTAGAGATTTATACAAGCGGTGCAACGAATATTTTTAAGTATCCGGAATTAAGTGATTCTGTCAAAGCGAGTGAGCTTATATATACTTTGGAAGAAAAGCAGAGTCTTTCAGGATTGATTGCAGACCAGCAGTCGGGGAAAGACAAAGAAGCGGACGACCATGGTATTCAGGTATATATAGGAAATGAAACACCGGTTGCTTCCATGAAGGACTGCAGTGTTGTTACGGCAACCTATGAATTGCAGGACGGTTTGAAAGGGACAATCGGAATTATCGGACCAAAGCGGATGGATTATGAAAAGGTTGTAGAATCGTTAAAGACAATCCAGACGCAGATGGACGAGGTTTTTAAGAAAACATAGGAAAGGTTGGTAAGAAAGTGTCTAAAAAAGAAGAAAAGAAAAATAGCAAAGAGTCTGTCGATGATGTAAAGATGACAGAAAAAGACGCTGATGCCGCTAAAACTGCTGGAGCAGAAGACGATGGCACGCAGGCACAGAAAGAAAACACTGATGCCGAAAATCCGAAGGAAGCGAGTCAATCATCCGAATCGCAGTCTGCCGATGGAATAGATACAAAGAAAAAGGATGCGAAGGACGCATTGATTGAAGAACTTCAGGATAAAGTAAAACGCCAGATGGCAGAGTTTGAAAATTTCCGCAAGCGCACCGAGAAAGAAAAGTCCACCATGTATGAAATGGGAGCAAGGGATATCATTGAAAAAATGCTTCCAATCGTGGATAACTTTGAGCGAGGCCTGGCAGCCATTGCTGAGGATGACCGGGAAAACCCGGTAGCACAGGGCATGGAAAAAATATATAAGCAGCTTCAGAAAACACTGGAGGAAACCGGTGTCAAGGTGATCGAGGCAGAGGGAAAGGAATTTGACCCTAATTTCCATAATGCAGTGATGCATGTGGAGGATGAGAGCCTTGGTGAGAATATTGTGGCAGAGGAGCTTTTAAAGGGCTATATGTACCGCGACAGCGTAATACGCCACAGCATGGTAAAGGTTGCGAACTAATACAGGTAATTATGGCAATCTGGTATTAAAGGGTTAAAAATACATGTTAGCCCGCCATTATTTAACTTATAGAAAGAAATCAGGAGGCAGAACTATGAGCAAGATTATTGGTATTGACTTAGGTACAACAAATAGCTGCGTGGCTGTTATGGAAGGCGGTAAGCCAACCGTTATCGCAAACGCAGAGGGTATCAGAACAACTCCTTCCGTCGTTGCATTTACAAAGACAGGGGAGCGTCTGATCGGTGAGCCTGCAAAGCGTCAGGCTGTTACAAATGCGGAGAAGACCATTTCTTCCATTAAGCGTCACATGGGAACCGATTATAAGGTTGACATTGACGGAAAGAAGTATACTCCACAGGAAATTTCTGCTATGATCCTTCAGAAGCTGAAGGCAGATGCAGAGAGCTATCTGGGTGAGACTGTTACAGAGGCAGTTATCACCGTTCCTGCTTACTTTAATGACGCACAGCGTCAGGCAACCAAGGATGCAGGTAAGATCGCAGGCCTGGATG
>ERZ780150.2024-NODE-2024-length-11359-cov-4.175602_pt1 | contig 11359 bp, 8 predicted proteins | sample MGYA00511019_ERZ780150 | MGnify/ENA primary metagenome ERZ780150 (study PRJEB29588, sample SAMEA2151633) | human gut metagenome | biome: human gut; feature: human-associated habitat; material: faeces | place: Denmark | collected 2008/2010 ...
TCCTCCTGCCACTGCTCGGCAAAGGCCACCATATTCTTGTAGAAGGAATTGGGATCCAGCTTCTCATAGGCGGGCTTGACCTCTACCTTCGCCTCCTCCACCCACTGCTCGTTCAGCTTGCTCATGGCGTAATCGGGGTAGATGGCCGCCATGCTGTCCCGGAGCTGCTGGCGCTCCTCGTCGGTAAAGTCCTGGCGCAGAATGATGTGGTAGCCGTAGGCGGTTTCCACGGGCTCGCTGATCTCACCCACGGCCAGGGCCTTGGCGGTACTCTCAAACTGAGGCACCATCTGGCCGGCATAGGCCAGGTAGCCGTCGGGCGCATAGAGCTGGTTGTTCTCGTCCCGGCCGTCGTCGCTGCGTTCGTTCATCACCTTGTCAAACTCCACCAAGGGGTCTGCGGCGGTCCGAATCTGGGCCAGGAGCTGGTCGGCCTCCGCCTTGACGGCGGCCTTCTGCTCGTCGGTGACGGCGCTGCCGTCCTCGTTCTCCGGGAAGGCCAGCAGGATGTGTTTGGCCTTATAGTACCCCGCCTCCTCCACCATGGCATCCAGATCGGCGTCCTGGGCGGTCAGCTCCCCCGCCTCCTCCATCTGGGTCTGGAGGCTCCGGGCCAGATAGGGCACCTGGTTCAGCTTGCGGAAAGCCGCCTCGCTGATGCACTGCTGGTCCAGGTACTCCTGAAGGGTCATCCCGTAATAGCTGTCCACCCGCTGGGTCAGCGTCTCCAGCTCAGCGTCCGCCTCGGCCTGCTCCTCCTCAGTTACGGTCAGTCCCGCCGCCGCCGCGTGGTTGGACACCGTGGTGTAGAGCACGCTGGTGTTCCGCGCGTCCTCCTTCAGATACTCCGCCGTGGGGACGCCGTTGAGCTCCTCCTCCCAAGCGTCGTCGTCCGCCAGGTAACCGCTCTGCTTGGCCGAGGCCACGCTCTGGAGCAGCCAGAACAGGTACTCGTCGGCGGTAACCTCTGTGCCATCCACCGTAAAGAGCACCGTGTCCCTGGTCACACCGGCGGTCTGATAGGCCACGTCGGACGGGTCCACCTCCGGCGCGCCGGGCGCGCAGGCTGTCAGTCCGGCCACGAGCAGCGCCCCGGTCATGCCGGCGCACAGAAACTGTTTCACGTTCATGCGTGTTTGTCCTCCTTATTTGGGTTCCAAAAGCCTGTTCCAGTGTACACCATTTCCCCAGCGGATACAACCGGAAGTTTTGCGCGCCGCCCTACGGTTCCGCTTTGGGGGCGTTTTCGGCGTAGTCCTCCACCAGCCTGCGGCCAAATTTCAGGGCGTCTTCAGCCCCAGCCCGCCAGCAGCGGGCCGGGGGCCCCGTTTCATTTCATTTCGCTGGGCGGAAGTGAATCCCGCCCAGCTCCGCCGCACACGCGGCGCCGGCTGCCGCCGGCAGGGGGAGTCCACCCCCGCTCTATCCCTCTGTCTGAGCCGGGGCGGTCTTGGCGTAGTCCTCCACCAGCTTGCGGCCGAATTTCAGGGCGTCCTCCCCCTTTTTGAGCCGCAGGGCCAGATAGGGCCGCTCCCCGGCGGAGAAGAGCAGGCGGGAGCGGTACTTCTCCAGGCCGCACAGGGCGCTCACCCGCTGGAGATCGAACTGGTCCAGATAGAAATTCAGGTTGGCGCCCTTCTGGTCAATCTGGGAGATCCCGTTCCGGGCGGCATCGGCGCGGAGAAGAGCCACGGAGATGAGGTTGTTGACCGTGCGGGGTGGGTCGCCGTAGCGGTCGATGAGCTCATCCATCACGTCGTCGGCGTCCGCCTCGGAGCGGATGGCGGCGATGCGGCGGTAGAGGTCCATCCGCTGCTCCGGCGAGGGCACATAGCGGTCTGGGATGGAGGCGGCCACACTGAGATCGGCGGCGCACTCGGTGGGGCGCTCCGGCTTCTCGCCCCGCTCCTCCAGTACCGCCTCCTCCAGCAGCTTGAGGTACATGTCGTAGCCCACGCTGAGCAGGAAGCCGCTCTGCTCCGGCCCCAGCACATTGCCCGCTCCCCGGATCTCCAGGTCGCGCATGGCGATTTTGAAGCCGGAGCCGAACTCGGCAAACTCCCGGATGGCCCCCAGGCGCTTGGAGGCCACCTCGGTGAGCACTTTGCCCCGGCGGTAGGTCAGGTAGGCATAAGCCCTGCGCGTGGAGCGGCCTACCCGGCCGCGGATCTGGTGGAGCTGGGCCAGGCCCATGTGGTCGGCGTCCTCAATGATCAGGGTGTTGGCGTTGGCGATGTCGATGCCCGTTTCGATGATGGTGGTGCACACCAGCACGTCCACCTCGCCGTCGCTCATGCGGGTCATCACGTCGTTGAGCTCCTCCTGGCTCATCTTGCCGTGGGCCACCGCCACAGCCACGTCCTCCCCCAGCATCTCCTTGATGCGGGCGGCGGTGCGGGTGATGGTCTCCACCCGGTTGTGGAGGTAGTACACCTGGCCGCCCCGCTCCAGCTCCCGGCGCATGGCGTCGGAGAGCACCCCCCAGTCGTGCTCCAGCACATAGGTCTGCACCGGCTGGCGGTCCATGGGCGGCTCCTCCAGGGTGGACATGTCCCGGATGCCGGAGAGGGCCATATTCAGCGTCCGGGGGATGGGGGTGGCGGAGAGGGTGAGCACGTCCACCTGCTTGGACAGCTCCTTGAGCTTCTCCTTGTGCTGGACGCCGAAGCGTTGCTCCTCGTCGATGACCAGCAGGCCCAGATCCTTAAATTTCACGTCCTTCTGGAAGAGGCGGTGGGTGCCGATGAGCAGATCGATGCCCCCCTGCTCCAGCCGCCGCAGGGTGTCCTTCATCTGGGCCTGGGTGCGGAAGCGGCTGACCACGTCGATCTCCACCGGGTACTTGGCAAAGCGCTGCTTGGCCGTCAGGTAGTGCTGCCGGGCCAGCACGGTGGTGGGCACCAGGATGGCGGCCTGTTTGCCGTCCAGCACACACTTCATGATGGCCCGGAAGGCCACCTCCGTCTTGCCGTAGCCCACGTCGCCGCACAGCAGCCGGTCCATGGGCCGGGCCTGTTCCATATCCTGCTTGATCTCGGCGATGCAGCGGAGCTGATCGTCGGTTTCGGCGTACTCGAACTCGTCCTCAAACTCCTTCATCCAGGGGGAATCGGGGGAGAAGGCGAAGCCGGGCTGGCGCTGCCGCTCGGCATAGAGCTGAATGAGCCCCTTGGCCAGATCCTTGACGGCCTTCTTGGCCCGGGTCTTGGCCTTCTCCCAGTCGGTGCCCCCCAGCCTGGAGAGCTTGCGGGTCTCCTGGGCGTCCTCCCCGGAGCCGATGTACTTGCTCACCAGGTCGAGCTGGGTGGCGGGGACGTAGAGCACGTCGGCCCCGGCGTAGGCGATCTTGACGTAGTCCTTCTGCACCCCGTCCACCGTCATCTTGGTCATCTCCAGGAAGCGGCCCACGCCGTGGTGCTCGTGTACCACCAGGTCGCCGGGAGACAGGTCGGCGTAGGAGCCCAGCTTCTGCCGGTTGGTCACCGGCTTGCTCCTGCGCTTTTTGCCCAGCAGGGACTGCCCCTCGGTGAGCACGGCGAAGCGCCCCACCGGGTACTCCATGCCGGCGGTGAGCCCCCCCACGGCAATCACCGCCTTGCCGTAGCCGGGCAGCTCGTGGAGCTGGAAATCCACGGCGGTGGTCATCTTCTGCTCCCGCAGGAGGGCCTGGAGGTTGAGGGCACGCTGCTCGCTGCTCACCAGTACCACGGTGCGGAATCCGTCGGAGACATAGTGGGCCAGATCGGAGACGGCGGTCTCCAGGCTGGCGCCGTAGGAGGGGAGCTGCTTGGTCAGCAAGTTGAGCAGGGTGCGGGGCCGCTGGGGGTACCGGGAGGAGGTGAAGGCGTCCAGGTAGCAGACCGGCCAGTCGGCCAACACCTCGGTCAGCTCCTCAAAGGTGCGGGCGAAGTCAGCCAGCTCCCCGGCCAGCTCTCCCCGCTCCATCAGGGCCTTGGCGTCCTCTCCCAACTGCCACAGGTAGCTCTTTCCCCGCTCGGCCACCCGGGGGCTCTCGCTGAGCACCACCACCGCGTCCTCGGGAAAGTAATCCGCCGCCGTGGCCATGACGGGGTAGATCAGAGCGATGTAGCGGTCCATGGCCGGGAAGGCCGTGCTGGCCGACAGCCGCTCCCGGTCCTCCTCCAGCGTCTGCACCAGTGTCTCGCTCCCCTTGCGGCGCTTTGCCTGGGAAATGAGACGGTCCAGCCCATCCAGCAGCCCGCCGTACCCGCCAGGGGTAAACTGGGGCAGCACCTCCGCCGCCGGCAGGATCTCCGCCGCGCCGAGGTTCTCGATGCGCCGCTGGGTGTCGGGATCGAAGAGGCCCATGGCGTCGATCTCGTCCCCGAAGAACTCCACCCGGACGGGCTTGGGGTGGGCCGGGGAGAAAAAGTCCAGGATGCCTCCCCGCAGGGCGAACTGGCCCACGCCCTCCACCTGCTCGCAGCGGGTGTAGCCCGCGGCGGCCAGGGTGCCGGCCAGCTCCCCCAGGTCGTGCCGCTCTCCCATCCGCAGAACCTGGGCCGCCTGGGTCAGCAGGGTTTTGGGAATGGTGCGCTGGAGAATAGACTCCACCGTACAGACCAGCAGGGGGCACTCCCCCGCCGCCAGCGCCCGCAGGGTGGACAGCCGCCGGTGCTCGTACTGCCGGGACACCACGGCGGCGTTGTGGAAGGTGAACTCCCGGGCAGAGAGGGTGCGCACCGCCTCCCCCGACAGGGCGGCCAGATCCCTGGCCATGCGCTCGGCCTCCCCCTCGTCGGCGCACACCACCACCACGGGGCGGCCCAGCTCCTGGCGGATGCCCGCGGCAAAATGGGCGCGGTGCACCGCCGACAGCCCGGAAAAGGCCGCCGGACAGGCCCCGTTGTCGATGGCCGCCAGTAGAGAGCGGTATTCAGGTATGTCGTTGAGGGCGGAGAGCAGTGGCTTCATAGGACACCTCGGCACAGAAAAGATCGGAAGTTGTGGGCGCGGGCCGTTCGGAGGCCCGGCGTGGGATGGGCGGCGGGGAGTCTCAGAGGCAAATCTTCATCCGCCGCTTCCGGTAGACCGCCCCGTCAAAGGTATACTGGATCTCCCGGACGGCGCGGAAGCCCAGCTTTTGATACATCTCATAGGCCGCCGTATTCTCCAGCTCCACATGGAGGTAGAGCTCCCGCACCCCCATGTGTTCCCTCATAAAGTCCAGAAAGCGGAGCACGGCCTCTTTGCCCAGGCCCCGCCCCTGGTACTGCGCGCCGATCATGAACCGGCTCATGCACCACCCGGGAAGCTCTGGGTCATAATCAAACAGGACAAATCCGACCATGACGCCGTCGGAATAGACGGCCCGGGTATACAGGCCCTCTTCAAACCGGGCCTCGGCCAGGGAGCGGGCGTTATCCGCCACAAAGCCGCGCTGCTCGTCCTTCACCTTTAGGCAGATGCATTCCATATAGTTGCTTTTATCAATTTCCCGAAAGGTGATCATGGCGCACTCCTCAGCCGTTGAAGCGGTTCATGGCCTTGTCCGGCCCCTCCTGAATGAGGCACTCCACCGCGTCGGCGGCCTTACGGATGGCCTCTGTAATGGTCTTGAGATCCTCCCCGGCGAATTTGGAGAGCACCCAGTCGGCCATGTCATAGTCTGGGTGGGGCTTCTGGCCCACCCCGACCTTGATCCGGGGGAACTGGTCGGTACCCAGGTGCTGGATGATGCTCTTGAGGCCGTTATGACCCCCGGCGGAGCCGCCCTTGCGGATGCGCAGCTTGCCCAGGGGGAGGGACACGTCGTCAGAGATGACCAGCACCCGCTCCGGTGGGAGTTTATAGAAGCGGGCGGCCTCCCCCACCGCCTCGCCGGACAGGTTCATATAGGTCACCGGCTTCATGAGCAGCACCTTGACGCCCCCCACCTCCAAGGTGTTGGTAAGGGCGCGGTGCTTCAGCTTCTGCACGGGCACCCGGGCCCGCTCGGCCAGCTCGTCCACGGTGAGAAAGCCGACATTGTGGCGGGTATTCTCATATTTTTCGCCGGGGTTGCCCAGGCCCACCACCAGCCATTCAGCCCCGGCGCCCCGATTTTTGTCAAAAAACAACGTTTTTCCTCCATGCGGCAATGGGGGCGGAGCAACGCTCCGCCCCCCGCCATATTTGTACTATCCTGTCCGTCTTATACAAAGAGTTTCGAGACAGACACTTCCTCGTAGATGCGCTCGATGGCCTCGGCAAACATGTGGGCCACGGAGAGATACTTGATCTTGTCGCAGGCGACGCCAGCCTTGGGGGGCACGGTATCCAGGAAGTAGACCTCCTTGAGGACACTCTTCTCAATGCGCTCCACGGCGGGGCCGGAGAGCACGCCGTGGCTGGCGCAGGCGATGACGTCCACCGCGCCGCCCAGCTCCACCAGGGCCTGGGCCGCGCCGCAGAGGGAGCCGGCGGTGTCCACCATGTCGTCGAAGAGGATGACCTTCTTGCCCCGGACGTCGCCGATGATGTTCATGACCTCGGAGGAGTTGGCCTTCTGGCGGCGCTTGTCCACGATGGCCAGGGGCATGTTCAGCTTCTGGGCAAAGGCCCGGGCCCGGGACACCGACCCCACATCGGGGGAGACCACCATGGTGTCGTCATGGCAGTCCGCGTACTTCTTGGTGAAGTGGTCCACAAAGATGGGGGAGCCCAGCAGGTTGTCCACCGGGATGTCGAAGAAGCCCTGGATCTGGTTGGCGTGCAGGTCCATGGTCAGCACCCGGTCTGCGCCGGCCTCCGCGATCAGGTTGGCCACCAGCTTGGCTGAGATGGGGTCTCGGGGCTTGGTCTTGCGGTCCTGGCGGGCGTAGCCGAAGTAGGGGATCACAGCGGTGATCCGGCCGGCGGAGGCCCGGCGCAGGGCGTCGATCATAATGAGCAGCTCCATCAGCGCATCGTTGACGGAACCGCTCTTGTCGTCCTTGCGGAAGGAGCAGGTGGACTGCACCACAAAGACGTCGGAGCCGCGGACGGTCTCATAGATAGAGGCGAAATTCTCCCCGTCGGAGAAGGCTCCCACCTCGGAGTCGCCCAGAGGGATGCCCAGCTCCTGACAGATGTTCTGGGCCAGCTTGGGGTTGGAGTTTCCGGTGAATACCTTGATATCCTTCCCGTGTGCGATCATAAACAACTTCCTTCCTTACGCGGACCGCCGGTACCTGGCCGGGTCGGTCACCAAATCTGCTTGCTCTCTGTTCCTCTATTGTGACGGCAGTGCCGATCAGCACGGATATGCGTGGGGCTTCTCCATCAAACTGCACAGATCCGGCACGTTATGCGGATACCCCCAACCATTATAGCATAATAGCAAGAAAGTTTCCTGGGTTCAAGAGAATTTTTCGAGAAATTTTCGAAAATTTTCTGGGAATTTTTATTCCTGCCTCTCTTTTCCTAAAAATGTCTAAAAATGCCCCGGCAGCAGACGCTGCCGGGGCATGAGGAGGTGCGGAGCAGATCAGGCCGCGTCGGCCTGGGGGGAACCCGCCAGGGGGACCACGCCCAGCTTCTCCCGCAGGCGGCCTGGGTGATAGATGTGGGAGAGCTCCAGCCCCGCGCAGAAGGTATCCACCAGGTCCACCAGCAGGGCCTCCAGGGACCGGGGCAGTGCTCCGCCCAGGGGCCACATGTGGGACAGGATAATGTTGCGCTCCTTGTCGGAGAGCTTGGTCACCTGCTCGGCATTCCGGGCTGCGGCCCTGGGGTGGTCGAAGCACTGGCTGCCGGGGTGGGCGGACTTGTCCCGGGGGTCATAGAGGTACAGGTCGTGGAGCAGGCCCCCGCGGGCGGCGGCCCGTTCATCCAGACGCAGCCACCGGGCTGCCCGGAAGGACAGGTAGGCCACGAACAGGGAGTGGTCCAGGGTGGTGATCCGGCCGTGGTGCTGCCAGCGGCCCATCATCCGCACCGGCTCGCTTTCCAGGAGCTCTCCCGTCAGGCGGCAGAACTCCAGCAGATGCTTGTGCATCGGATATCAGTCCTTTCATGGGTATTTTCCTCCCTTTCACCCAGTTGGGAAAAGGGGGGCGGAAATGGGATGCCGCGGCGGGCGGTTCTGGGCCGTCCCCGCGATATCTGGCTCACGGCTCTGATGAGAGTGTCGCTCTGCTCCCATCATACCCGGAGACCGCGCATTTGTCAGCTGGAAAAGAGAGGGGGCGCCTCAGCGGATCTGTCCCCCGCCCCGGATCACGAACTTGAAGCTGCACAGCTCGGCCAGCCCCAGGGGGCCCCGGGCGTGGAGCTTCTGGGTGGAGATGCCCATCTCGCAGCCCAGGCCAAACTCCCCCCCGTCGGTGAAGCGGGTGGAGGCGTTCCAGTACACCGCCGCTGAGTCCACTGCCGCCAGGAAGCGCCGGGCCGCCTCCCCGTCCTCTGTCACGATGGCCTCCGAGTGGCCGGGGGAGTGGGCTGCGATGTGGCGGATGGCCTCCTCCGTCCCGTCCACCACCCGGACAGCCAGGATATAGTCCAAAAACTCGGTGTCAAAGTCCTCGGGACCGGCGTGGGTGCCGGAGATGATCTGGGCGGCAGCCTGATCCAGGCGCAGCTCCACGGGGATGGCCCCCTGGGCGGTCCGCCGGTCCACCAGGCGCTCCCGCAGCTTGGGGAGAAATTCTTCCGCGATGGCCCGGTCCACCAGGCACACCTCGGCGGCGTTGCACACGCTGGGCCGGCTGCACTTGGCGTTCTCCAGGATGTCCAGCGCCATGTCCAGGTCCGCCGCCCGGTCCACATAGACGTGACAGATGCCGGTGCCCGTCTCGATGACGGGGACGGTGGCATTGTCCACACAGGCCCGGATCAGCCCCGCGCCCCCCCGGGGGATGAGCAGGTCCACGTATCCGCTGGCGGTCATCAGCTCGTGTGCGGAGGCCCGGGTGGTGTCCTCCACCAGACACAGGGCCTCCTGGGGCAGTCCGGCCCGGGAGAGGCCCCGGCACAGGGCGGAGACGATGGCCGCGGCGGAGCGGTGGGCCTCCTTCCCGCAGCGGAGCACACAGGCGGAGCCCGCCTTCAGGGCCAGGGCTGCGGCGTCGCTGGTGACATTGGGCCGGCTCTCATAGATGATGGCGATGACCCCCATTGGGACGGCGGTCTTCTCGATCACCAGCCCGTTGGGCCGCTCCACCCGGCTGAGGACAGCCCCCACCGGGTCAGGGAGGGCCGCCACCTCCCGGATCCCCTTCGCCATGCCGGCGATCCGGTCCGGGCTGAGGGCCAGCCGGTCCAGCATCACCTCGGAGATGCGGCCCCGGGCCCCCTCCAGATCCAGGGCGTTGGCCGCCAGGATGGGGGCCGTGTCCGCCTCCAGCTCCTCCGCCATGGCCAGCAGGGCCCGGTCCTTGGTCTGTGTATCCGCCAGAGCCATGGCCCCTCTGGCCTGTCTGGCACGCGCAAGCAGTTCTTGTGTGGTCATCCCTTCCGCCTCCTTGTGGTCCTTCGCCTTTGAGCCCCGTCAGGCCCGCCGGCCCAGGAACCGGGTCCCCACCTGCTTCCCCTCCACGATATCATAGAGCAGCTGGGGCTGGTCCCCGTTGGTGATGATCATGTCGCAGCCCTGGCCGGTCACCATGCGGGCGGCCCGCAGCTTGGTGGCCATGCCCCCCGTGCCCAGGCCGGAGCCAGCCCCGCCGGCCAGCGCCTCGATGTCGGCAGTGATCTCCTCCACCACCGGGATCAGCCGGGCACCCGGGTCCTTGCGGGGATCTGCGGTGTAGAGCCCCTGGATATCGCTGAGCAGGACCAGCAGGTCCGCTTTCACCGTGCAGGCCACCACGGCCCCCAGGGTATCGTTGTCCCCTACCTTGATCTCAGCGGTGGCCACGGTGTCGTTCTCGTTGATGATCGGCAGGGCGCCCAGCTCCAGCAGGCGGAAGATGGTGTTCTGGAAGTTCTCCCTCCGGTCGCTGTGGTCGATGTCCTCCCCAGTGAGGAGGATCTGGGCCACAGTGTGGTTGTATTGGGTGAACAGCCGGTCGTAGGTGTACATCAGCTCGCACTGTCCCACGGCGGCGGCCGCCTGCTTGCCGGGCATGTCAGTGGGCCGGCAGGGCAGATTCAGCTTGCCCACCCCCATGCCGATGGCGCCGGAGGACACCAGGATGATCTGGTGTCCTGCATTCTTCAGGTCGGAGAGCACCTTGACCAGCTCCTCCACATGGCGGATGTTCAGCCGCCCCGTGGCATGCGCCAGAGTGGAGGTGCCCACCTTGACCACGATCTTCATAGCATCAAACCCCTTTATTCAGCTCGGGAACCGGAGGACAGGGCCGTTCCCCTGTCCTCCCTGGCTCCGCCTGTCCCTTATTTTGTCCCTAATTCCTGCGTCTTTTCATAGGCGGCCAGCACCGCGTCCATGGCGGCGGCCCGCAGATCTCGCACATGCTCAAGGCATTGGGCATCAAGTCGGAGTTCAAGGGCGGCTTGCGCGTCACCACTCCGGAGGCCATGGACGTGGTGCGCATGGTGCTCACCGGCAAGGTGTCCAGGGAACTGGTCGGACTGATCAACGCGCATGGGCCGTTCGCTGTGGGACTGTCCGGTGAGGACGGCGCCCTGTTCTCCGCCATGCAGCGCAAACCCATCATCGACGGCAAGCCTACCGACATCGGGCTGGTGGGTGACGTGGTGAGCGTCGACGCCTCCGCGGTGGAGGACCTGATCTCGGCCGGCCGCATCCCCGTCGTCTCCTCGGTCGCCCCCGATGAGGACGACGCCACGGAAGTGCTGAACGTCAACGCTGATTCGGCCGCCGCCGCGCTGGCCGCGGCACTCGGCGCCAGGAAGCTGATCATCCTGACCGACGTCGACGGCCTGTACGCCGATTGGCCCGACAAGAACTCGCTGATCGGCCGCATCGGTGTGGAGAACCTGCGTGACATGCTTCCCGACCTCGAATCCGGGATGCGCCCGAAGATGGAGGCCTGCGTCCGCGCCCTCGATGGCGGCGTGCCGCAGGCGCACATCATCGACGGCCGCAAGCCGCATTCCATCCTGAATGAGATTTTCACCACCGCCGGCATCGGCACCATGGTTGTGCCCGATGATGGCATCGAAATGAGGAGTTCCTATGCCTACTAAGGAAACGCTCGGCCCCACCGACTCGCAATGGCTGGGACAGTACAGCCAGGTCCACATGAACGTGTTCGGCACGCCGCTGCGCGTGATGGACCACGGCGAAGGCGTGCGCGTATGGGACGTGGACGGCAACGAATACCTTGACTTCCTCGCGGGCATCGCCGTCAATTCGCTGGGCTACGCGCACCCCGCATGGGTGAAGGCGGTGGCCGAGCAGGCCGCGAAATGCGCCCACGTGAGCAACTATTTCGCGACCGAGCCGCAGATC
>ERZ780150.2025-NODE-2025-length-11359-cov-3.308209_pt1 | contig 11359 bp, 12 predicted proteins | sample MGYA00511019_ERZ780150 | MGnify/ENA primary metagenome ERZ780150 (study PRJEB29588, sample SAMEA2151633) | human gut metagenome | biome: human gut; feature: human-associated habitat; material: faeces | place: Denmark | collected 2008/2010 ...
CTTTCGCTCGGTTAAAAACGCAGCGGTACTAACGACGCAGAGGACGCGTCGTAAGGACCGGCGTTTTTATACGACCCTTACATAAAACTATGCCGCCCCCCCAGCGGTAAGCAACAGCAGAGGCTCCCCCCGGCAGTCCGGCCCCCAAAACAGAGACGGGATGGCCACCCCCCACGCCAACGAATTATCCCCATGCCCGAAAAAATTTCTTGCTTTTTAAGTTGTTTTTGTATACAATAGGGCGGTAAAACTAAATAAAGAAAAGGTACTTTTCACGCCCAGTCGGAAAAGTGCTGAGAGAGAAAGGAAAAACACATGAAGACAAAGGCTTTAAAAAGGTTTCTTTTGACTTTAGTGTTCACAACACTAACTATTGCACTGAGCGCATGCTCAGGTGATAAGGCAGGTGAGGACTCTTCTCAGATAACGATTGGCATACCTCAGGACATTGAAGACAGTCTTGACCCCCACAAAGCGGTGGCGGCAGGAACTGAAGAGGTATTGTTCAACCTGTACGAAGGACTTGTTAAGCCGGACAGCAGCGGCGAGCTGCAGCCGGCGGTGGCGAGTGATTATCGGATATCGGAAGATGCGACCACCTACACTTTTACCCTCAGAGACGGGGTAAAATTCCATGATGGCAGTCCGGTAACGGCGGAGGACGTGAAGTATTCCATAGACAGATGCGCCGATACCACGAACGGAGAACCCCTGGTAGCGGCGTATTCCCATATTCAGAGCGTGAATATTGTGGATGAGAAAACAATAGAAGTGGTGCTGGACGGCCCGGACACCGATTTCCTTGCTTATATGACCAATGCCGTCATTCCCGCTTCCAATGAGAATCCGGATACCAATCCCATTGGTACCGGCCCCTATAAATATGTGTCCCGTTCCCCCCAGGAGAATTTTGTCATAGAGAAATTCGACGATTACTGGGGAACTCCGGCCAATATCGAGCATGTTACCTTCAAGGTATGCGCCAATACGGATTCCATCGTCATGGATTTAAACGGCGGCTCCATTGATATGTTTGCCAGAGTGACCACCGCCCAGGCGGACCAGCTGGGAGATAATTACCAGGTGCTGGAGGGAACCATGAACCTGGTGCAGGCGCTCTACCTGAACAATGCGGCGGAGCCTTTTACCGATGAAAGAGTGCGGCAGGCGCTTTGCTATGCAGTCGATCCCCAGGGAGTCATGGACATGATTTCCGAAGGAAAGGGAACGGCCATCGGCAGCAGCATGTTCCCCGCCTTTGAAAAATATTTTATGCCCGAGCTTTCAGATATGTATGCTGTGAATCTGGAGAAGGCCAAAGAGCTTCTGAAGGAAGCCGGATATGAAAACGGATTTTCCTTCACCATCACCGTGCCTTCCAACTACCAGCAGCACATCGACACCGCCCAGGTCCTGGTGGAGCAGCTGAAAAAAATCGGCGTAACAGCTGACATTAACCTGATTGAATGGGACAGCTGGCTGTCCGACGTCTATGCGGAAAGAAATTACCAGGCTACGGTGGTGGGCGTGGATGCCTCGGCCCTGACGCCAAGCGCCTTGCTTTCCCGATTTGTTTCCACCGCGGGCAATAATTTCATCAATTTTAACAATGCCGATTATGACGCCGCTTATGCGAAAGCGCTTGGCACCATCGATGATGACGAGAAAACGGCTGCCTTCAAGGAATGCGAAACACTGCTGGCAGAGCATGCGGCCAATGTTTATATCCAGGATCTGCCCTATCTGGTGGCGCTGAATAAAAAATATGCAGGCTACGAATTCTATCCGCTGTACGTACAGGATGTTTCCAAGCTTTATATCGTGGAAGAATAGTTATAGTTCAGACAGGCCTGCACATTTACAAAGAATGAGCTGCGGCAGCTTCGCAAGGGAGAGTGAGTGCGACGTGAAATATTTTATAAAAAAACTGATATCCATGGCAGCGACCCTTCTGGTGGTATCCTTCCTGGTGTTTCTGGCGTTTGCAGTGATACCGGGGGATCCCGCCACTGCGAAGCTTGGTACGGAGGCTACGCCGGCCAAGGTGGAGGCGCTGCGGGAGGAGATGGGCTTAAACCGTCCGATTCCCGTGCGTTATGCCGCCTGGCTGGGCGGCCTGCTGCAGGGCGATATGGGAACCTCCTACAGCTACAGCATGCCTGTAACGAAAATGGTGTCGGATAAAATTCCGGTAACCCTGACCCTGACACTGATGTCCTTTGCCATGATGGTGCTTATTTCCATACCGCTTGGCCTGTATACGGCAAAGCATGAGGGAGGGACCGCCGATCATGTGGTTTTGGCGCTCAACCAGATCATCATGGCTGTGCCGCCGTTTTTTTCAGGAATACTGATTACGCTCCTGTTCGGGCTGATTCTGCATCTGTTTACGCCGGGCGGCTATGTTTCCTATACAAAAAGCATTCCGGGCTTTTTGGGCTACCTCTTTTTCCCGGCGCTGGCCATTGCCCTTCCCAAGGCGGCCATGGCGGTGAAGCTGCTGCGCAGTTCCATTGTGCAGGAAATGCACCAGGATTATGCGAGAACGGCGTACAGCAGGGGAAACAGCACCAGGAATGTGATGTATAGGCATCTCCTGAAGAACGCCATGATTCCGGTAGTGACTTTTTTAGGAATGGCGCTTGCGGATATGATAGCGGGAAGCATTATTATCGAACAGGTTTTTAATATTCCGGGGCTGGGCAGAATTCTGCTCACCTCCATTTCCAACCGGGATTATCCTGTGGTGGAGGCCATCATTGTGCTGCTGGCCTTCCTTGTTATTTTCATCAACTTCCTTGTAGATTTTATTTACAAGAAAATCGATCCCAGGATCCGTGTACAGTAACCGGAAAGTCTGCCGGCGCAACGGTTTGGGCGGCTGCTTGTTTTTACAGCGCCCCAAGCGACCGGGAACCGGCGGGAAGAGGCTTGATAATGAAAAAAAAGAACTTGAATTTTATTCTGGGAAGCATACTTACGGGAATCGTCCTTCTGGTGGTGCTGGTGGGTATTTTTTACACGCCCTATGATCCCACCGCCATGGACAACGCGAATAAACTTTCCGGCATTTCCCTTGCACATCCCTTCGGCTGTGATAATTTCGGAAGAGATATTTTAAGCCGTGTTATGAAGGGCAGCGGGACCACGCTTCTGGTGGCGCTGTCCACAGTGGCCATCGGCACCTTTTTCGGCGTGCTGCTGGGGGCCTTTACAGGATATTTCGGCGGGCTCCTGGACGAGGTGCTGATGCGTATCATCGATGTGGTGTTCGCTTTCCCCAGCATCCTTCTGGCGCTGGTATTCATCAGCCTTCTGGGGCCGGGAAAGGGCAACGTGATCATATCCTTAGGAATCGCCTTCATTCCCAGCTTTGCCAGGATCGTGCGCTCGGAGTTCATCCGCTGCAAAAACATGGATTACGTGAAGCTGGCCAGGCTGGCCGGCGCGGGGCATCTGCGCATCATGTTCGTGCATATCCTGCCCAACACCATATCCGTGCTGGTCCCGGCAGTCATGATCGGCTTTAACAACGCCGTTCTGGCGGAAGCGGGCATGAGCTATCTGGGGATAGGCGTGCAGCCGCCGGATGCCAGCCTGGGCCGGATGCTTTCCGAAGCGCAGACCTATATTTTTTCCGCGCCGGGCTTTGCCCTGTTTCCGGGCATTTTTATCGTGGTGATGGTGCTTGGCTTCAGCCTGCTAGCGGAAGGCTTAAAAAGGGATTAGGGGAGGCTGTGTGCTCCCTCTGGAAAGGCGGTAAGCGATGCTTGACGTAATCGATCTGAATCTGGAATTTCATGATCACCTGGTCCCCGAAACCGTGGTGCATCATTTTAACCTGCATATGGAAGAAGGGGATATCGTGGGGCTGGTAGGGGAATCCGGCTCCGGAAAATCCATGACAGCGCTGGCAATCGCCGGGCTTCTCCGCCGGCACGATATGAAAAAGACAGGACAGATAATGTTTCGCGGCACCGATCTTCTGACCTGTCCGAGAAATCAGCTGCGCGGCTATCAGGGGGATGACATCGGCATTGTTTTCCAGGAACCGATGACCTCCCTCAATCCCGTATACCGGATCGGCTGGCAGGTGGAGGAAAGCCTTCGGATACACCGCCCTTCCATGAGCCGGGAGGACAGGAAGGGAAAAGCGATGGAAATGCTCCGCGCGGTGGAGCTTCCCGATCCGGAGCGAATTTACCATTCCTATCCCCATGAAATATCCGGCGGCCAGAGACAGCGTGTCATGATAGCGGCGGCCATGATCTGCGATCCGGCGCTGCTGATAGCGGATGAGCCCACGACAGCGCTGGATGTGACGGTGCAGCTGGCAATTGTAAAGCTTCTGAAAAAGCTGAACCGGGAGAAAAAAACAGGGATTTTATTCATCTCCCATGATCTGAGCCTGGTAAAACGTCTCTGCGAGCGGATTGTGGTGATGAAGGACGGCCGGATCGTGGAAGAGGGCGCATGTGATCAGATTTTTGATGCGCCGAAGGAAAGCTATACGCAAAACCTGATAGCTGCCATCCCCAGATGCGAAAAGCCGGCGGAGGTTTGACATGGAAAATACACAGACGAACAATATTCTGATGGTGAAGGATCTGCGGGTTTCCTATTCCCAGGAGGCGGGCAGCGTGTTCCGCCCCAAGAAGGATCTGGACGTTTTAAAGGGCGTTTCCTTTTCCATCCGTGAAGGGGAGGTTATGGGGCTGGTGGGAGAAAGCGGCTGCGGGAAATCAACGCTTTCCAAAGCGCTCCTGGGCCTGATTCCCAAATATGAAGGGGTGATTGTCCAGAAGTCGGAGCATCCCCAAATGATTTTCCAGGATCCCTTCAGCTCCCTCAATCCTGCGAAAAAGGTGGGATGGATTCTGGAAGAACCGCTCCGCCTGAACACGGGGCTTAACAGGGTTGAGAGAGAAAAAAAGGTGTCTGAGATGCTGCGCAGGGTGGGGCTGGAGGAAAAGCTGGCGCAGCGCTATCCCAGACAGCTGTCTGGAGGCCAGCGGCAGCGCGTCTGCATTGCGGAAAGCCTGATGCTCTCCCCGAAGCTTCTGATAGCGGATGAACCGGTTTCCGCCCTGGACGTAACCATACAGGCGCAGATTATCGCCCTTTTGCGCAGCATACAGAAGGAGATGGGGCTTGCCATCCTTTTTATCTCCCACGATATGCGCGTGGTGTACCAGCTGAGTCAGCGGGTGATGATCATGAAGGACGGGGAAATCGTGGAAAGCGGCGACGTGGAACAGGTTTATTTCCATCCGGAGCATCCTTATACGAAGAAGCTTCTGGAAGCGGCGGGGATACTGGAGGAAGGCGACTGACAGGCGGCCTGGCTGCAGGCGGGCCGGTGGAAATGAGGAAAGGGAAGAAAACAGATGTTTGAAAGGTTTTATCCGGATAAATATGTGGAGAGCGCCTACGTGATAGATTACGAGGGCATGTATAAAAAGGGCTACCGGGGAATTATTTTTGACATTGATAATACGCTGGTGCCCCATGGGGCGCCGGCTGACAAGAGGAGCATCGCTCTTTTCAAGCGGCTGAAGGCCATCGGGTATGAATGCCTGCTGCTTTCCAACAACAAGGAACCTAGGGTGAAAATGTTCAATGACGCCGTGCATGTCCGCTATATTTACAAGGCGGGAAAGCCGGGCGTTAAAAATTATGAACGGGCCATGGATTTGATGGGGACGGACGATGTGAACACTTTTTTTGTGGGCGACCAGCTGTTTACGGATGTGTGGGGCGCCAGGAATGCGGGGCTGTACAGCTTTCTTGTTAAGCCCATCAACCCAAGGGAAGAGATACAGATCGTCCTGAAGCGCTATCTGGAAAAAATCGTTCTTCATTTTTATAAGAAGAAACTGGAAAAGGAGGGCAGGAAAGATGATTGACGGAAAAACAAGGATTTGCGGTCTGTTCGGCAATCCTGTGGAGCATACGCTTTCCCCTGTTATTCATAATACGCTGGCGAAGCGGTGCGGGATCAATATGGTATATGTGCCCTTCCTGGTGGACGGGGACCAGGTGAAGCAGGCCGTGGAAGGCGCCCGGGCGCTGCAGCTGCTGGGGGTGAATGTGACGGTTCCCCATAAGAGCGCAGTGATCCCGTACCTTGCGGAGATTGACAGGGAAGCGTCCTTAATCGGTGCGGTAAATACGCTTGTCCCGGTGGAAAACGGCTTCAAGGGCTATAACACGGATCTCCCCGGCCTGTACCGGGCGCTGGTTTCCGAAGGGATCAGCCTGTCAGGGGAAGAGGTGATTCTTCTGGGCGCGGGCGGCGCAGCCAGGGCGGCAGCCTTTCTCTGCGCGCTGCGGGGCACCGAAAGGGTGTATCTGCTGAACCGGAGCCTGGAAAAGGCGCAGGCTGTTGCAGAGGAGGCCAATCTCGCGGCGGGGCGGCAGTGTATCCTGCCCATGGAGCTTTCCAGCTGGAAGAGCCTTCCTGTAAAGAAATATCTGGCGATTCAGGGAACCTCCGTGGGACTTGCCCCCAATACGGAGGAAGCGGTGATTGAGGACCGGGATTTCTACCGGCTGATACATACGGGCTTTGATCTGGTTTACCGTCCGGCGAATACCAGGTTCATGCGCCTGACCGAAGAAGCTGGCGGAAAAGCCTGCAACGGCCTGAAGATGCTGCTGTACCAGGGTGTGGAAGCCTTCGAGCTGTGGACCGGCCTGAAGGTGAAGGAAGAGGATGCGGCATTCTGCTATGAACAGATGAAAAAGGAACTGGAAAAAAATGAGTAGGAACAAAAGGAATATTATTCTTATCGGCTTCATGGGAAGCGGGAAAACAACCCTTGGCATCCGCCTTTCCTACAGGCTGCGCCGTCCGCTCCTGGATACGGACAGATGGATCGAAAAGGAGCAGGGGATGAGCGTGTCGGACATCTTTGCCTCCTATGGGGAAGAAGGGTTCAGGCAGCTGGAAACCCAGGCGGTAAAAAGCCTTCTGGAAGCGGAGCCCGGCCAGGTGATTTCCACCGGGGGAGGGCTTCCCATGCGGGAGGAGAACCAGGCGCTGTTAAAGCAGCTGGGCTTTGTGGTTTTTTTAAGGATCCGCCCGGAAACTGTATGCGAAAGGCTGAAGGGGGACACCACCCGGCCGCTGCTTCAAAAGCCCGATCCCGAAGGTGAGATACGCAGGCTGCTCGCCGTAAGGAACCCCATTTACGAACAGGCCGCCGACCGGGTGGTGGACGTGGACGGGAAGGATTTTGAAGAGCTGCTGGAAGAGATACTGGATGGAACGGACATCCAGCCGGAAGGGAGATTAAAATGAAAATACTTGTAATTAACGGGCCGAACCTGAATTTCCTCGGAATTCGTGAGAAAAATATTTATGGAACCCAGGATTATGCGTATCTGCAGAAGCTCCTGGAGGGAAAAGGGAAGGAAGCGGGCTGCGAGGTGACCGTATTCCAGAGCAACCACGAGGGCGCGATTATAGACCGGCTGCAGGAAGCCTATTTTGACGGGACGGATGGTATTGTCATCAATCCGGGCGCCTTCACCCATTACAGCTATGCCATCAGAGACGCGCTTGCAAGCATTACGGTGCCCAAGGTGGAGATCCATATTTCCGATATCACGAAACGGGAGGAATTCCGGAAAACCTCCGTTACCGCGCCCTCCTGTGACCGCCAAATCTACGGCAAGGGGCTGGACGGATACCTCCAGGCCATAGATTTTATACTGGAAAAGCAAATTCTGTAAAAAAACAGTTGAAAAAAGCATATTTTTATTATAAACTAGTAGGGAATTAAACGTGAAAATTTAGGAGGAATATTTTTTATGATTTCTGCAGGTGATTTCAGGAATGGTATTACAATTGAAGTAGATGGCAATATTTTTCAGATAGTAGAATTCCAGCATGTGAAACCTGGCAAGGGCGCCGCTTTTGTAAGGACCAAGCTGAAAAATATCATTAACGGAGGCGTGGTGGAAAAGACCTTCCGTCCTACTGAAAAATTCCCGCAGGCACGTATTGATAGAAAAGATATGCAGTATTTATATTCTGACGGTGATTTATTTACCTTTATGGATATGGAAACCTATGATCAGGTTGCGCTGAATTCCGAGACTGTCGGAGATGCGCTTAAATTCGTAAAGGAAAATGAAGTGTGCAAGATATGCTCAACCAATGGCGGCGTATTTGCAGTGGAGCCTCCTCTTTTCGTAGAACTGGAGATCACCGAAACAGAACCCGGATTTAAGGGAGATACCGCTACAGGCGCATCCAAGCCTGCCACAGTGGAAACCGGAGCTGTTGTATATGTACCTCTGTTCGTAAACCAGGGGGACAAGATCAAGATCGACACCAGAACCGGAGAATATCTGTCCAGAGCATAATCAGCAACGGAATGCTGTTCTATTATTTAGCCTATAAGACAATGGGATTTCTGCATGGCAGAGTTTTCATTGTCTTTTTTATTTCATGGAAAATGCGGCCTGCGGCCGGACGAAAGCCGCGGCCCAAATGCCTCATGAACCAAATTTTATCGGATCGAAAAGCATGTCTGAAAGTCAAATCTTAAATTCTAACAAAGAGAGGATATTAAATGGATTTTGAAAAATTTGTAAAAAAAGTAAAGGATGGCGCACAGGCCTATCTGGGAGACGGCGTTTCCCTGTCCGTAAGCACAGTATTAAAGAACAACGGCGTTAATCTTACGGGGATTATTTTCATGGACGGGGACAGCGACGTCGCTTCCACCATATATCTGGACGGGCTTTATGAGGAATATAAGAGAGGAAAAACGATGGGGGAAATTGTCCGCCAGGTATGTACGGTTTATGAGGAAAATAAACCGGAACAGAACCTGAATATGGATTTTTTCCACGATTATAAGATGGTGAAGCCAAGGCTGGCCTGCCGCCTGATTAACTGTGAGAAGAATCAGGAGCTGCTTGGCGGCCATCCCCACAGGGAATTTCTGGATCTTGCCATTGTATACTGCTGTATCCTTATGAGCGATAACATGGGCTGCGCCTGTGTCCTGATCAGCGATATGCACGCCCGGTACTGGGATGTGGACGAAGAGACGCTTTACCGGGATGCGCTGGAGAATATGCCGCGCATACTGCCTGACGAGCTTTCCGACATGGATGATTTCATGTATGACATAGTCAGGAAGGCAGTAGAGGAAAAGCTGGAGCTGACAGCAGAGGGTGAGAAAACGCAGGAGGATGAGGAGTACCGGGCTATACTGGACGGGATTGCGGAATTCCTGGCAGGGCTTCCCCTGGAAAAGGAGCCGGAGCGTAAAATGTACATACTTACCAATAAGCAGCATTTTTACGGAGCGGCAGCCATTTTGTATCCCGGGATTCTGGAAAGCTATGCCGGTAAGCTGGGAAATGATTTTTATATTCTGCCCAGTTCCGTACATGAAGTGATTCTGCTTGCGGATACGGGAGTGGAAGACAGAGAGCATCTATATGATATGGTGCGGGAAGTAAATGCGCAGAATGTGCCTGAGGAGGAGCTTTTATCGGACAATGTTTACTATTTCAGCCTGAAAAGCGGAAAGATAACAATTCTTTGATATTCTGAATAATTCTTAAGATGCTATAAATTTTCTATTTTTCCAAAATGAGATCTGGACAACCGGAAAAACTTGTGCTATTATATGTCAGAGTGATGCATGTAACAAATTTGTAATATTTAATCAGTGCATCAACATATCTTATGCACCCGTAGTCTAATGGATAGAACGGAGGCCTCCGACGCCTTTAATGCAGGTTCGATTCCTGTCGGGTGCATTTGTGTCACTATGGCATATAATTTGCCTTGCTGTGAATATATCAGCCAAGTGTAACTGGAGAACCGCCGCAGGGCGGTTCTGTTTTAAAGTCGATGTTTTCAGGATTGAAGGTGTGAAATTGAGCGAGGAACAGAAGAAAATGCCTGATGGCTCCAAGCCGGAGGGTGCGCTGAACGAATTTATAGAACTGCTGAAAAAGAACAAGAAGTCGCTTGCCGTTATCATTGTGACAGCGGTGGTGCTTTTGGGGATCGGGATTCTGCTCGGTTCGCTGATAGGCAAGAAATCGGGAGACAAGGATGCTACCCAGGAACAGTCCCAGGCTGCGGCTGCGCAGACACAGTCCACAGAGGCCATTCCCAACGTGCCCATGGAGGTCAACGCCTATCCCGAAATCAATTCACTGATGAAGAAATATTATAATGCAGCCGCAGAGGGAGACATGGAGACCGTCAAGTCCCTGAAGGACTATTCGGATCAGGCCGAGCTGCTGCGCATCCAGGAAAAGAGCAAATACCTGGAAAGCTATGATGATATCAACTGCTATACAAAGCCCGGCCCCATCGAGGATTCCTATGTTGTCTATGTCACCTATTATGCCAAGTTCCACGATATTGACCAGAAGGTGACGGGGCTGAATACCTACATTGTCTGCCGGAAGGCGGATGATTCCTACTATATCCATGACTGTTCGGAAGATGAGTCCATGAAGGAATACCGCACCAACGTAACCAAGCAGGACGATGTGGTGGATTTGTTCAATAAAGTTCAGGTAGAATATAACGAAGCCGTGACGGAGAATGAAGAGCTTGCCGCATTCCTTACCGATCTGTCCGAGAAGCTCAAGACAGCGGTCGGCGATGCCCTGGCGGAAGCCGAAACAGTAAGCGGGACGGAGACTACTGAAGAAGAAGGCCAGGAGCCTGCCGATAATGCAGGGGAAGCCGCCTCTTCCAGGGTAAAGGCAACTGATGTGGTCAATATCAGAAAGTCCGACAGTGAGACAGCCGATTCTCTTGGAAAGGCTCAGGTGGGAGATGAATTCGCCCTCCTGGAGAACCGTGCCAACGGCTGGTCCAAAATCGATTATAACGGCCAGGAGGCCTTTATCAAATCGGAGTTCCTGGAAGCAATTTCCGAAGAACCTGAGAATGCAGATGACGGAAATGCCGAAGCAGGAAACGAAGCGGCTAACGCAGATAATACTGATAATACCGCCAATACCGATAATACGGCAAACACTGATAATACCACACATAACGACCAGGCGGATACGCCGGGCGCAGGTGACGGCGCGCCGTCTGCCAATGTACCCAACAGCGGAACCTACCGCCTTACCACCACCGTTAATGTCCGTAAATCCGCAAGCGAAACAGCCGACAGGCTGGGCGTAGGGTACTCCGGTGACGAAGTGGAAATCCTGATGAAACAGGCCGATGGCTGGACAAAGGTCAAATTCAAAGGAGAGACCGGATATATTAAGACGGATGTATTAAAATAGCTAATTTGTTGTTTGTGACCCGTGTAGCCTTGTGCTGCAGGGATTGCGCCCCATACTGCTTCCCGCCTCC
>ERZ780150.2030-NODE-2030-length-11341-cov-2.622630_pt1 | contig 11341 bp, 9 predicted proteins | sample MGYA00511019_ERZ780150 | MGnify/ENA primary metagenome ERZ780150 (study PRJEB29588, sample SAMEA2151633) | human gut metagenome | biome: human gut; feature: human-associated habitat; material: faeces | place: Denmark | collected 2008/2010 ...
ATTCTAAGTCCGCGAAGTTTGATCTGGTTATCAATTCTTCCGAAAAATTCAATTTCACCTTCCGGGGTAATCTTCGCAAGGTCGCCGGTTTTGTATGCTCTTTCTCCATTCAGGGATATAAAAACCTCCGCTGTTTTCTCCGGCAGATTGATATAGCCCCTGCCTACTCCAAGACCTGCAACTACAAGCTCTCCTGTTTCTCCATCTGGAAGGATTTTATTTTCTTTGTCAACCACATAAACCTGAACATTACCATTTGGCGCGCCGATGGTGATGTTTTTGCTGTCAGTGATCACTTTCATGGTACAGCTTATAGTGGTTTCTGTAGGTCCATAGCCATTCATAATATAAGCATCTGGATTTACAGTGCGGATCTTATCATAGAGGGTCGGAGGAAAGGCTTCTGCACCCACATCAAACACTTTAATTCTGGAAGCAGCTTCCCGAAGCTGGGGCAGATCAATCATATTAGACAGATAGGTAGGCGTGGTGGTCATGATATCCACACCATTTTTCAGAATTAAATCCCCCAGCATGACCGGATTGAGAATTTCCTCGTCACTTGCGATTACTGCTGTAAGTCCATTGGTAAGGGGAATAAATTCCTCAGCACGGACACATCAAATGTCATAGCTGCCATGGACAGGGAGACACTTCCCCTGCTTACATAGCCATAGGTTTCTGAATTTCTTGGATCTGGATTTACAAAATTGGCCAGATTGATATGTTCGATCATAACGCCCTTTGGCTTTCCAGTTGAGCCGGATGTATAGATACAATAACAAAGGTCATGTTCTTCGATTTTGATATCCGGGTTCTGGGTATTTTGGTTTTCCAGAAGATCTTCAAGCAGAAGTATGGTGCCGGAAAGTTTTGAAAACATTTCCTTACGTTCGCCCGCCAGTTCCTTTGTGGTTATGATAAAGGGAGCACCTGCATCTTCAAAGATAAACTGTATTCTGTCATCCGGATAATCCGGTGCTGCAACTGCAAATGCACCCCCGGCCTTTAAAATACCCTGTCGCACTGCGTAAAAATCACAGCATCGTTCAAGCACTACACCTACAATGATTTCCCGGCCAACACCTTTTTCCACAAGTGAGTTTGCAATTTTGTTTGCTCTTTCATTTAGCTGGGCATAAGTAAAACTTTCCTTACCTGAAACCACAGCACATTTGTCCGGATGAAGCTGCACCTGTTCTTCAAACAACTTTGTTACCGGATGAAATTCAAAAACAAAATTACTTCTTTCGTTGATCACAGACATTTTTCTGTACCTCCTAAAACGATATTATGGTATTATTCATATCAATTGCTCGGATATAATCCATTGATTTTGAAATCTTTTTCACAAGCTCTATTCCGTGGATATCAAATTCTTCATGATCATAGGTGTATTCCAGCGGATTAAAGTTTATTCCATTGTCTCTTATTCTTAACCTGCAGATATCCTCTTCCAGACAAATGTTAATATCGATCCAGTTAGAAGTTTTTCCACCGAATTTAATAATATTTACTGTCATTTCTTCTGCACATACGGCAGCAAGATTGGCTTTATTTCCGGACACATTGTTTTTTTTGCAAAAATCCATGATTTTTCTGTTGACGGTTCCTGCTTCTTCCATGGTGCTTTTAATTGAAAAATCCAGATTTATTCCAGGATTTTTGTCCGGGACAATATAAAAGGTTGAATTTTTATGTTTGATTTTTCTGAAAATCAGGGCTGCAATTACTGTTATAATTTCAGTAGCAACAAATCCTATGGCAATTCCATCTATGCCGATTCCATCAATTTGTTTCCATATGTAAATTCCAATAAATGTTGCAGGCAGAACAGCGACTGCATTTTCAAGGAATGTAACAAAACTTGCAATGACCGTCTCTTCAATGGATTCATAGTAGCTTATTATAAATTTGTTCCAGAGATAAGGTGCCACACACAGAGCGAAAATACGCAGTGCCTGGGTCATCTGTGCACCAAGCTCTCCACCGCCGCTTCCAAACAGAATCGTGATCTGATGGGTAAAAAGCATAATAAAGACAAAGATAACCGCCAGTACTATGTAACTGTATTTCAGCATTTTTTTACAGAGTACACGGATTCCCACATAATCCTTTTCGCCAAAAAGAATTCCTGCAACATTGGGAATCACGCCAATGATTCCGCCTGTAAGCATTTCCACGATCAAAAGAACATTGTCGCAGACTGTAAATACTGCCATTCCCTCTTCCCCGATCTGATTCATGATGATGGTGTTCAGGCCAAGGGCTTTTACAAAATTGGTTGCCATGAAAACAAGCATGGGCACTCCTGTAACCACCGCTTCCTTCACGATTCCGAAATCCTTTGCATTCAGCCGCACGAAACTGATGTTCCTCTTATCTGAGCGAATATAGAAAAGGAAAACCACCATGGCAAAAAGGAAGCCGAGTACCGTTGATAAGGATGCACCTGTGACTCCAAGTGGTGTAAATCTAAGAAATATGTAATCCAGCACAAGATTTATCACATTGGCTGCGATCAGATAAACAGACGCAAGCTCCGGATGGTTTTCCACCCCAAGGTAGTTTACCATCATCAGACCAATTCCGATTACCGGTGCACCTAACATGCTGATGCGGATATAGTCTCTTGTATAAGTTGTCAAAACTCCGTCTCCGGATACCAGAAATCTGGCAATAGGTCCTGCGGCAGGAAATGCAATAAGAGAAAACAGCAGTCCCACCACGAGTGTGACGATGAAAGTGGCTGAAAACAATCTCGAAGCCCCTTCTTTGTCACGTTTACCAAGCATATTTCCTACGGCTATGGAACCTCCCACACCCAGACAGTAACCGGTAAGCTGAACTATCGTTTCAACCGGAAGACTCATTGTGACTGCGGACATTGCTTCTACACCAATTAAATTACTTACAAAGATGGTGTCCACAATGTTTCCAAGCTGAAGCGCCAGCGACATCATAATACCTGGAACGATATACTTGTTTAATTTCGCATTCAGCAATCTGTTATTTCTGTTTTCCACCATTCCATCCCCTTTCGAAATTTTAGAATATTTCTGAACAAAATCAGAATACTCCATATTTATATATAATTTAGCAAAAAATGAAATTTTTTTCAATAAAGCAACGAAAATAACGTCAAATTAAACAAAAATAACTTAAAAAAATACCGGTTTCCCGAAGCTATCCCCTTAATGGAATTCTTTGGAAACCGGTAGTATCCTTCCTGATATGTAATTATTCAGCAGACTCCAGAACATGTTTAAAAAGGCTTTCTACAAAATGTACGTCACAATTTGCGGAGCCTGCAGATTGCAGGAAATAAATTTTCAGGCAAGCTCCAAAGCCCTGTGACAGGCTGCTTTATGCCCCTTTTCCACCTCCTGAAGTACAGGAGCTTCCTGCCTGCAGCGGTCTGTTGCGTAGGGACAGCGAGTGTGGAATTTACATCCTGACGGTGGATTGTAGGCACTTGGCACGTCACCTTCCAGAATGATACGCCGACGTTTCTTCTTCACATCCGGAAGCGGGATTGCAGAAAGAAGGGCTTTTGTATAGGGGTGCATCGGATTGGAATAAAGCTGGGCTTTTTCTGCAACCTCAACCACACTTCCAAGATACATAACTGCGATTCTGTCACTGATATGGCGGACTACGCTCAGGTCATGGGAGATAAACAGGTAGGTCAGATTTTTCTTCTGCTGCATATTTCTCATAAGATTCAGCACCTGCGCACGGACAGATACGTCCAGTGCGGAAACCGCCTCGTCACAGACAACAAATTCCGGATTCAGGATCAGTGCCCTTGCAATTCCGATTCGCTGCCTCTGACCACCTGAAAACTCATGAGGAAAACGGTTCAGATACTGTTTATCCAGTCCAACCTCCTGAAGGATCTCTTCCACCATTTCCCTGCGTTCTTCCTTCGTCCCCACTTTATAAACCTCAAGAGGGGCACTGATCAGATCATAAACGGTCATTCTGGGATTCAGGGAGCTATATGGATCCTGGAAAATAATCTGCAGCTTCCGGCGCATTTCCCATATTTTTTTCTTATTATAGGTAAGGATATCTTCCCCATTGTACATAACCTGGCCCTCTGTTGCCGGGATCAGGCGGAGAATAGTTCTTCCCAGAGTGGATTTTCCGCAGCCGGACTCTCCGACCAGGCCCAGTGTCTCACCCTTTCTCACAGAAAGACTTACATGGTCTACTGCTTTTACTACAGATGGATTACGGTTCAGAAGCCCTTTTTTTGCCGTAAAATATTTGGATAGATCCTTTGTTTCCAATAAGATTCCTGTGTTCTCACTCATTCTTTCTCACCCTCGTATCTGAAGCAGCTTACCAGAGAATTTCCAGCATGGTAAACGCCTGGTTTTTCTTTCATGCAGCGGTCTTTTCCGTAAGGACATCGGGGAGCAAATCTACAGCCTGCAGGCATGGCATCCGGTGCCGGAACGGTACCCTCAATGGTATTCAGCAGTTCTACATCCTCATCAAGACGTGGAATGGAGTTCAAAAGTCCCTGTGTGTAAGGATGCTTCGGTCTTTCAAAAATGTCCTCAATGCTGCCGTATTCTACTGCTTTTCCTGCATAAAGAACAAGCACATCGTCTGCGGTCTCTGCAACTACGCCCATATCATGGGTAATCAGCATAATGGCTGTTCCCATTTTTTCCCTGAGCTCACACATCAGCTCCAGGATCTGTGCCTGGATGGTTACGTCCAGGGCTGTGGTAGGCTCATCTGCAATAAGAAGTCTTGGCTCGCAGGATACTGCCATGGCGATCATCACTCGCTGGCGCATACCGCCTGAAAGCTGGTGCGGATATTCCTTCATCCTCTTCTCCGGCGCTGCGATTCCAACTCTTTTCAGAACGTCCACAGCTCTTGTCCAGGCTTCCTTTTTGCCGCAGTTCTGGTGGAGCATGATTGGTTCCATCAGCTGGGTTCCAATAGTCAGAGTCGGATTCAGGGCAGTCATTGGATCCTGAAAGATCATGGCAATATCATTTCCGCGGATCCTGCACATCTCTTTCTCCGGAAGCCCTATCAATTCTTTTCCATCCAGTTTGATGCTGCCGCCGGAAATCCGGGCGTTGCTTCCAAGAAGCTGAAGGATAGACATGGATGTGACACTTTTTCCGCATCCGGACTCGCCTACAATTCCGAGGATCCTGCCTTTTTTTACAGAAAAGCTTACACCGTCAACGGCTGTGTTAATGCCTTTTTTTGTCTGAAACTGTACCTGTAAATTCTCTACTGAAAGTAAAGATGCCATAGCTGTACTCCTTTTTCTCTTAATTAACTCACTGTGATTCTTTCACAGCTCCTGAAATCCGCCAGACATGAGAGTCTTTTCTCTCATATTTGGCGGGTTCCAGGATCAAAAGCTTTATCCGCTTTTGTCCTGTTTCCCATTTTTATTACTCTTTATCCCACTCCCAGGAAGACCAGTTCAGACAATTAAAGTCTGCAACGTTCAGGTTCTTCATGCTCTTGTTGTAAGCGGTAAGAAGGTTCTTTGTATATAAGTAGCCCATAGCTGCTTTTTCTACAACCTTTTCCTGATACTCATCGAAGTATGGTTTTCTTGCTTCAAAAGTAAGCTCTGCGTTTCCTTTGTCGATCAGGTCAGAAAGCTCTGTATCCTGAAGCTGGCAGAAGTTGCAGGAGCTTTCCGGATAGATCATTTCACGGCTCTCACTTGGGTCAAGAGTTCCGCCGGAACCAATGATTCCAAGATCATGCTCGCCGTCAAGCATACGGCTCATCAGAGTTGCAAAGTCCATCTGCTCAATTTCTACATTTACACCGACATTTGCAAAATCCTGTACGATCAGGGCTGCACATCTCTCGGTAATGCTGCTTCCAGAGGAGATAAAGAATTTCAGTGTCTGTCCAGCCGGGAAGCCTGCTTCTGCAAGCATCTCTTTTGCCTTTTCAGGATCGTACTGAACCTGAACTTTGTCATTGTAGTATGGGCTTACCGGTGCGATCGGGGTCATGATCGGAGTTCCCTCTCCCATAAGAAGACCATTTACCAGTACGTCACGGTTGATTGCCATATTCAGTGCCTGGCGAACTTCCTGAGTAAGATATTCCTTCTGAGTATTGAAGATCAGAGTGGTATAGGAAGTGGTAGGAACAGACTCTGTTACCAGGTTATCCTGGGACTTGGCTGTTTCCCAGTCATCAGTCAGTACGGAACCGAATCCGATCAAATCAAGCTCGCCGTTCATAAGACCGGAAAGAACGTTTGCGGACGGTACTACACGGATGATCAGACGGTCAATATTTGGAGTTCCAAGATAGTAGTTTTCGTTCTTTGTGAACTCCATACGCTCACCATTGATCTCACTGTCATAGATGAATGGGCCGGAACCTACCGGATTTGCCCAAAGGTCAGGAGCATTGATCTCTTCTGCTGTTTTTCCTTCAAATATATGTTTCGGGATGATGAAAACAGTGTCGATATCCTGCAGGAATGTATCAGGATACATAGCCTCTTTTAATTTGAAGGTTACTTCATAATCGCTGTCTGCAGTTACTTCGATGGAATCCTCGGAAAGCTCTGCTCCGGAATCATCCACACCGGCAATATACTCCAGGTGATAACGGCTCTTTGCCTCTACAGACGGATCAGAATACATCTGGTAGCTGAATACAACGTCCTCTGCTGTAACCGGCTCACCATCAGACCATACTGCGTCTTCATGAAGCTTAAAGGTAACTGCGTCACTGGCATCGTTTACAGTCCAGGACTCAGCAAGGCGTCCCTCAATGGAACCGTCTGCGTTTGTCTGTGTCAGGCGGTCATAAATCTGGTCACAGATAAAACGGGTGTAGTTGCTTGTGGTGTTCAGCGGCATCATGGTATCCCATGCCTGGTCCATAGCAGCTGTTACTACTTTTTCCTCTGCCTCAGCAGCAGCCGGAACAGCATAACCTGCTACCATGCTTCCTGCAAGCAGGAGCGCTGCAGCCTTTTTCATGTTGAATTTCATAGGTCTCCTCCTTTTTTCTTTTGTCAGGGATGTTTTTTCTCTGACAGGTTTTGTGAAGCAAATCAGTCCGGGAAACTCCCGGAACCAATCTTATGTCAACGGACTGTCCGGTCTTGCATCAAGACCTTCATGATCCTGAGACATTACAGTTTGATTTTCGGATCCAGCGCATCGCGGATGCCGTCGCCCAGAAAATTAATACTTAACACCGTGATCAGAAGTGCAAGTCCCGGCGGAAGCCAGATCCACAGCTTCTGGGAAAGCACAGTAATGGACTGCGCATCGTAGAGCATATTTCCCCAGCTTGCTCCCGGCGGCTGTACACCCATGCCAAGGAAGCTTAAGGATGATTCGGAAAGGATGGCACTCGCCATCTGGAATGTGATTGCGATCAGGATCGGGGCAAAAGAGTTTGGAAGAACATACTTTGTCACGATCTTGAAATTGGAGGTACCAATTGCCCTTGCAGATTCTACATATTCTTTCTCGGATACGGAAAGTACATTTGCATAGATCAGTCTGGCAAACTGTGTCCAGCCGAGCACACCGATGACACAGGTTACAGACCAGACAGACGGTCCCAGAACAGCAACCAGCACCAGGATCAGCACAATTGATGGAAAAGACATAAAAATATCTGCAATTCGCATAATAACTGCTTCCGCCTTTCCTCTGGCATAACCAGCAACCAGGCCAAGAGGAACTCCGATTGCGCAGCTGATCAGTGTGGAAACAAAACCAACCAGCAGAGAGGTTCTTCCGCCATACATCAGACGGGCAAAAACATCACGTCCGATAGCATCTGTTCCAAGGATGTGCGCTCCTCCCGGAGCTGCAGAAAAAGCAGTGTAATCTGAAGTATAAGGATCCAGCTTCAGGATCATGGGAAGAAAAACCACCATCAGGATTTCCACGATCAGGACTACCAGGCCTGCCATAGCCATTTTGTGCTCTTTCAGTTTATCAAGTACCTCGGAAAGATAGCTTACATTTTCGTTTTTCTGTTTTTTCATTTCTGTCTTCTATCCTCCCTTATTTATAGCTGATTCTCGGATCCAGAATTCCGTATGCAACATCAGTGAGAATATTTGCAATAAGAACCGCTGCCGCGATCATAACCGTGATTCCCATAATAACCGGGTAGTCTCGTCCGTTGATCGCTGTTACCATAAGAGAACCAATTCCCGGCCATCCGAAAACCTGCTCGGTTACAACTGCGCCGCCTACAATAGAAGGAATGGACATTCCCACAACTGTAACGACCGGTGTAAGGGCATTTTTCAAGGCGTGCTTCATGATCACTTTCCATTTGGTAAGACCTTTGGACTTGGCGGTACGAATGTAGTCGTCCTGCATAACTTCCAGCATACTGCTTCGCATGTGCCTTACCCATCCTCCGATCTGCTGAAAGGAAAGGACCAGACAAGGCAGGATCATGTGCTTCATCAGATCTCCGAATGTATGAGCTCCGCTTGAGCTGTACATTCCTCCTGATGGCAGAATGTTAAACACAATGGCAAACAGATAGATAAATACCAGTCCTACAAAGAAGTTCGGAGTCGCCATCATCAGCATAGACAGACCGCCGGAAAAGTAATCTCTTCCTGAATTCGGCCTGGAGGCAGCAAAGATTCCAAGAGGAATGGATACGATCAATGACAGTACAATGGAGCTTGCTGCCAGAATCGCAGTAGCCGGAAGACGCTCCAGTATCATCGCTGCCACCGGTCTCTGGGTGCTGTAGGAAAATCCCAGATTTCCCGTAAGCAATTGTTTCAGCCAGGTAAAATACTGAATGATCACCGGCTGATCCAGTCCAAGTGCCACTCTCTTACGTTCCAGCTCTGCCGGAGTAATTCCCGGATCTGCCAGAAGTGCATCCAGCGGTGAACCAGGCGCCATATTCAGAATAAAATAGGCCAATATGGTAATTCCGAAAAAAGTGGGAATGGCGATCAGTATTCTTTTTAATATGTATTTCCACTTCATAGTGTTTTCCCTTCATCTCCTTTTCCTAGAACCTGTTTAAAAAAGTATTTCCGCAAGCTCCCGCAAATTGTGGCGCACATCTTGCAGAAAGCCTTTTTCAACCACGCTCTACCATAATCCGGATAATCTCTTTATCCGTTTCGCACATACCTTCCTTCGCCAGCTGTCCCACGTTCCGGATGGTATTTTCCACACCGTGGGTAACGATTCCATCACCTCCGTAGAACTGCTGTCCCTGTATGTACATTTCATAGCCCATGATTCCGGCATCGACTGCTGCTGAAATCTTGGCTGCGCAGGAGGCTTTCGCTCCGTCACAGATGATTCCGGAAACAATTGCCAGGGAATTCACGATTGTATGTGCAATTACTTCATAATCGCCGCCGTAGAGATAAGCAATTCCCGCACCGCTTCCGCAGCCTGCACTTACTGCACCGCAATAGGCAGAAAGAGTTCCGATTCCAGTCTTCAGATGAATGGTTACAAGATTGGAAAGCACCAGGGCGCGAAGCATTTTGTCATGGGAAACCTGCAGCTCTCTGGCAAATTCAATGACCGGAATGCTGGCAGTCATACCCTGGTTGCCGCTTCCGGAGTTAATCACCACAGGAAGCTCGCAGCCATTCATTCGGGCATCGGAACCGGCTGCTGCCTTGGCTCTGGCACGGATCTTAATATTGTCGCCGTAGGTGTGAAGAAGGACTTTTCCGATGTTCGCTCCATAGTTTCCGCGAAGTCCCTCCTCAGAAATGGCTGTATTGTAACGGATCTGACGCTCCAGAACCTCCTTTACATCTTCTGTGTCAACAGTGTTGGCAAAGTCGATAATGTCTTCTATGTTTAATATGGAATGGTCGGTCTTTTTCTCTTCCTTACCTGAACAGACATCTTTCTGGAAAACAGGCTGGCCGTTTTTCTCAATAAGGATGATGTTGGTGTGCGTATCTACAATGCGAACACGGGCCGTTTCAGTACCTTGAGTTACGGTCAGATCGATTTCAAATACATGCCCGGTGGATGCCGGAGTGATCTTGGGTTTCACCTGATCCATGTAGGACTTGATTTCCTCCTTCTGACCGGGTGTTACTCTTGCAATTACTTCAAGGAGCGCTTCCGCATCGCCTGCGATCACACCCGCGCACAGAGCAGCTGCAATTCCCCTCATGCCGCCTGTATTGGGAACGATGACGCTTTTTACATTTTTAATAATATTTCCACTTACTTTAATATCCAGCTGTTCCGGCAGATTGCCCAAAGTTTTTCTCGCCACTGCTCCTGCATAGGCAATGGCAATGGGTTCGGTACATCCCATTGCAGGAATCAGCTCTTCCTCCAGGATTTTTACGTAAGCCTGGTATTTTTCATCACTTTTGTGCAATGTTTTCTCCTCGCTTTCGCCCAGCAATATGAATACTTTAGCACACTATCCTCTTAAAATCAATTAATTCCGGAAATTTGGCATTTAGGAAAATCCTGGATTATATTTGTGAATTTTGTTTTTGTTAATCACTTCACGAATATAATCCGGGTGCAGATTTTTTTATTTAAAATCAGATCACTGGATTCTTTTTAGAAATAGTCATATCCGCCATGAATGTCTACAACGCTTCCATTCATATAGCCATTTTTCAGGACTTCGTATGCCATGTCTGCCACTTCGGAGATCTCGCCAAAGCGGTGAAGCGCAATCTTACGGTTAATACGTTCATAACTTTCCGGGGTGCGGTTCTTATGCCAGCTGGTTTCAATGAATCCCGGGGCAATGGCATTGACCCGGATCTGTTTTGGTTCCAGTTCTTTTACCAGGGATTTGGTGAGGAAGTGGATGGCGGATTTGGTGACACCGTAAACCAGGGATGAGGAATAAGCCTGCTGTCCTGCGTAGGAGCCTGTAAAAAGAATGCTGCCGCCTTCGTTCATAATGGGGCGAAGTTCTTTCACCAGAAATACCGGGACAGACAGGTTGGTATTCACAATTTTGGTCCATTCGTCGAAGGTGTAGTCTTCATATTTCGCATAGGTGCTGATTCCTACATTGTTTACCAGCCAGTCTACATGGCTTGCTTCTTCTTTGATCCGGGATACAAATTTCATCATTTCATCATAGGATGACATATCAGCCTGGAGTAACCGGATTTTTTTCTGATTTTCCTCTGTTTGTGCATGAAGAAATTCCTCCGCCTGCTCTGTGTTATGTCCATAGCTCACATATAAAATATCGTCCGACGCAGAATTTTCCAGAATTTTCTCCGCAATCCCTCTTCCAATTCCAGATGTACCACCGGTGATTATGGTTACTTTGCTCATGGGGTGTCCTCTTTTCTGTATATTTTATTACT
>ERZ780150.2035-NODE-2035-length-11293-cov-2.140505_pt1 | contig 11293 bp, 9 predicted proteins | sample MGYA00511019_ERZ780150 | MGnify/ENA primary metagenome ERZ780150 (study PRJEB29588, sample SAMEA2151633) | human gut metagenome | biome: human gut; feature: human-associated habitat; material: faeces | place: Denmark | collected 2008/2010 ...
GAAAAAGCGGCTGGAGGCAGGAGAGAATCTGGAGGATACTGCAGTGCTTTTTCGCACCAATCAGGAGGCAGAGGGGCTTGTTGGAGCCTTGATGGAGTACCAGATTCCTTTTACCATGAAAGAACAGTTGCCCAATCTGTTCCGGCATTGGATCAGCAGAAACCTGATGGCATATCTGAAAATGGCAGCAGGAGACAGGACGCGAAAGCTTTTCCTGGAAATCATGAACCGCCCTAACCGGTATATAGCAAGGGATGCCCTGACTCAGACCACAATCTCATTTTCTGCACTGAGAGATTTCTATAAAGACAAAGACTGGATGTGCGACAGGATTACCACACTGGAAACACATCTTCGGATTCTTTCCACTTTAGCACCCTATGCTGCAGTGAATTTTATCCGAAAAGGAATGGGCTACGAGCAGTATCTGATTGAATATGCCCAGTACCGTAAAATTCGTCCAGAGGAGCTACTTGAGGTCCTTGACCGCATACAGGAAAGTGCCAAAGGCATGAAAACCCTGGAAGAGTGGGAAAACTACATAGAGGATTACACAAAGAAGCTGGCTGAACAGGCGAAAAAACAGGAGACGAAAAGGGAAGGGATTGTAATTTCCACCCTTCATGCGGTAAAAGGGCTGGAATACGATAAAGTTTATATTATGAATGTAAACGAAGGGAGCATTCCCTATAAAAAAGCGGTTCTGGCAGAGTCCTTGGAAGAAGAACGCCGGCTTTTTTATGTAGGCATGACCCGGGCGAAGAAAGAACTTATGCTCTGTTATGTGCGCCGTCAGTACGATAAAGAGCGTGACCCTTCACGGTTTCTGGAAGAAACCGGGCTGTTCTAATTTCCTCTTGTAAACGTAAACCTGATAAAGTATAATGATGTCTGTTGTGAAATTATAACAAAAAAAGAGGTAACTATTCAGGAGACAGTATTCCGCGAGGTTGTTTTTGTGAACACAGTTCACAGAAAGCCCGGGAATTGCGGCGTGAAATCATGGAAAGCATGATTTTTTGTGTATCGCGAAGCATGCAATTGTAAAGCATGTAATTGTGAAGGTACGGAACAGTTACCAAAAGAGTACTATTGCGGAAGCAGTGCAGATAAATGAAGAAAAAGATGAAATGGAGAAACCGCATTTTCTGGCTCAGGATCCTGATCATGGTTCTGGTCATTGTGGGATCTTATCTGGCATATGCCTTTATATACAGAGGCAGAAATGAGCCGCCCACCAAGAGGAAAACCACCAATCAGGAAGCGGCTTACTACACGCTTCGTGGACAGATCCAGATGCTTTCCCAGAAAGAAGAGCTGATGGCATTTGCCTTTGAAGACAGGAAAAAAGAGCGGGAATATGGAACCTATATCATTCCCGGTCTGAAAGCAACACAAACCCTTCTTACCAGTGAAGGTGATATGCCGGCCATGTGTACCACTATGACACCGCAGGGTCTGGCAGTAACAGAGGATTATGTTTTTGTAAGTGCCTATTGTCATGCGAAAAAGCATAACTCTGTGATCTATATGATTAATAAAGAATCGCACCGTTTTATAAAAGAAATTATTTTGCCCGGACAGCCACATGTTGGCGGTCTGGCGTATGACAGTGAACATCAGATTCTGTGGTATTCTTCAAATACGCAGGAGCTTGCCCAGGCAGTGAGTCTTACCATGGAATCCATTGAAAATTATGACTATGATGCGGGTAGGCATCCTATCGCGACCAACCAGATAGCCAGCCTTTACGGAATCGTCCGTGATTCCTTTATGACCTTTTATGATGGGTGTCTATACGTTGGCTGCTTTACAAAATATACAGACAGTGCAATTGCAAGATATGCAGTAGATGATCAGGGAAACCTGATAAATACTATGGATGAAGGTCTGGGAATGAACTTTGGGATGGCAGTTCCCCTTGATTATTCCACCATTTCCGAACAGGCACAGGGAATGGCTTTTTATAACGACAAGCTTCTTTTGTCTCATTCCTTTGGAATTCTGCCTTCCAGAGTGGTATTTTATGAGAAATCCGATAAAAGGCTTTATGTAGATGAAAATTCTGCTGTCAGCTATCGGTTTCCGGAACGAATCGAACAGATTTTTGTGGATGGGGATGACTTGTACGTGCTGTTTGAATCCGCTGCTTATGCATATAGTTCAGCGTCTGTGAATATTGTGGACAGGGTTTTAAAACTGAGCCTTCCCAGAATGGAAGAATACCAGCAGAGCATACAGAGTAATGTGAGCCAGTATTAGAAGGATTTTTCAAACACGCTCTAGAGCCTGTAAATCTGGTGGATTTATTTAAGAATGAATCCGGGATTGTCCACATATATTAAAATTGAGAGGTGATACAACATAGAAGCAGAGCAGATTCAGAACCTGTTTGCGGGCAATATCCGCAGACTGTTGATGAATGCAAACCTTGATTATGACAAAATATATGAGATACGGTTAAGAGTAGGACGACCGCTGTTCTACACCTATGACGGAGGTGAGGGTTTCCTTACCGACCATGATGGCAAATACGTGGTGACAAGGGAAGATCTGAAGGAAACCATGGAATATATAAGTGGTTATTCCCTTTATTCCTATGAAGATGAAATGCGCCAGGGGTTTCTTACTGTTCAGGGAGGTCATCGGGTAGGTGTTACCGGAAAGGTGATTCTTGACGGCAATGAGATCCAGGGAATGAAATATATTTCCTGTATAAATGTACGTCTGGCTCACGAAGTGGTAGGCTGCGCAGACCAGGTGATGCCCTATATCCGCAAAAAAGACTGGGTAGCGCATACTTTGATCGTTTCTCCGCCAAGAGGGGGGAAAACAACCCTGCTTCGGGATATTATCCGTCAGCTGAGCAATGGTGAGGAAAAGAAAAAAATGCCGGGGGTAACGGTTGGCGTTGTAGATGAGAGAAGTGAGCTTGCCGGTTCCTATCAGGGAGTTCCCCAGAATGACCTTGGTATGCGTACGGATGTGCTGGACGGCTGTCCAAAGGCAGAAGGGATGGAAATGCTGATCCGTTCTATGTCTCCAGCAGTTGTGGCCGTAGATGAACTGGGACGGAAAGAAGACTTTAAAGCTGTGGAATCTGTGATTCACAGTGGATGTAAAGTAATCGCCACCGCTCATGGAAATTCCATTGAGGACGTGATCCATCAGCCTTATTTTGAAAGGCTGGTGAGAAGAAGAGTGTTTGAACGGTATATTTTCCTGGACAAGGGAGAACATGCGGGAACCATACTTGGAATTTATGACAGAAACGGGAGGCCTTGTTGAAAACAGCAGGAATCATTCTGATCCTTTTTTCCGGAACAGGTCTTGGATTGTGTAAAAGCATGGAATTGACAGCCAGACTGAAAATTCTGGAAAAACTGGCTCAGCTTCTTCTGTTACTGAAAGGGGAAATCCGCTGCACAGGGGCGACGTTGGAAGATGCCTTTCTTGATGCTGCAGCAAAAATGCCAGGAGAGTACAGGCTTTTTCTCAAAGAAACTGCAGGATGGCTTCAGCAGCGGCCTGGAATTACCTTTGATGAGATTTTCAGGGAATGCGCGGTAAGACTGCTTCCCCTTTACAAACTTTCAGAGGAAGAGCGGGAAAGCTTTCTTTCTCTGGGTGAAAAACTGGGATATCTGGACAGGGAAATGCAGGTGGCACAGCTGACACTTCTGGAGGAGGAGCTAGGCTACAGGATAAAGACTCTGAAAAGTGCTATGCCAAAGCAGCAGAAAACATATCAGAGCATGGGAATTCTGGGCGGAATTCTGCTGGCAGTTCTGTTGTGGTAATTTCATATAATATCTGGAAAAGTTGCCTGAGAAACGATTATGTAAAGGCAGATAACGGTAAGAAAGGAGGCCCCCTTGGAAGTCAGTATTATTTTCAAAATAGCTGCTGTGGGGATTCTGGTCTCCGTGCTTTCTCAGGTTCTGAAACACAGCGGCAGAGAGGAACAGGCTTTTTTAGTCAGCCTGGCAGGTCTCCTTGTGGTACTCTTCTGGATCGTACCATATATTTATGAGTTGTTTGACAGCATAAAAAAATTATTTGAATTGTGATCTGATTCACCAATATCCTGTCACCTGTGTTCAGGAGGTGGAAAATGGACATTATAAAGATTTCGTTACTAGGCGTATGCGGTGTTATTCTTGGATTTCTTATGAAAGGAACCAAACCGGAATACGCCTGTTTTATTACGGTTGGAATTGGTCTTGTGATCATGGGACTTGCTGTGGGGAAAATTTATTACCTGTTTGAATCTCTGGGGAAAATCCAGGAGACACTTCCAGTGGACACGGAATATATTTCCACACTGGTAAAAATGATCGGAATTACCTACATCGGTCAGTTTGCCTCCGGAATCTGTAAAGATGCAGGCTACAGCACAACAGCGGCGCAGATTGAGCTGTTCTGTAAATTGTCGGTGATGGTTCTGAGCATGCCGGTGCTTATGGCACTTCTGAAGACGATTCAGGAGTTCATGGTATGAGGGTCTGGAGAAAAAAACAAAAATGGCAGGTAATTGCTGCATTGTTGTTTGCAGTATGGATTCTGATGGAAACCAGAAAAATAAATGTAAACGCAGAGAACATGGAAGCAGAGAGTTTTACAGGTGAAACAGCAGTCGAAACAGAGAAAGAGACAACGGAGAAAACGGTAACAGCAGGTATTGGCTATCGTGCAGCTTCCGCTGATTCTGAGGGCATTACGGAGCAGCTGGTTTCTGACATGTCTTTCGAACAGGTACAAACTTTAATGGATGAAATGCTGGGAGAGGACAGCTTCTCCATAGGAACAGCATTAAAAAACATGATAAACGGCGAAACAGTATTTTCAAAAGAGGCGGTGCAGCAATTTCTGCGCAGCCTCTTTTTTGAACGGCTGGAAAAAGAACTGGAAGTCAATGTCGGATTAAAAGTGGAAGCAACCGACAGTGCAGACTGCTTTAAGGTAAGCGGACGCGGCGAGCTGCACATTTCCATCTTATTGGAAAATATGCGCAGAGAAGGCTATGAGGTAGCCGTTTCCAAGCCGGAGGTCATCCTGCATAAAGATGAAAAGGGACATACCGTGGAACCGGTAGAAGAAGTGATCGCTTTATCGCCGAGCACCTACAGCGGCACGATCATCGCAAAGCTGAACTTACGCAAAGGGGTCATGGTCGATATGGACGATGACGGCAGCTATTGCAAGATCACTTATCATGTGCCGACCAGAGGACTGCTTGGTTATCGCAGCGAATTTATCAATGATACAAGAGGAGAAGGCACGCTGGTATGCCGCCTGATCGGTTATGAGGAATACAAGGGTGAGATCCCGCAGCGCACCAACGGCGCTATGATTTCAACCGATACCGGCTCTGCCATGACGTATGCCTTATGGAATTTACAAGAGCGCGGTACCTTGTTCATTTCACCGCAGACCGAAGTATATGAAGGCATGATCATCGGAGTGAGCGCCCGCAATGTCGATATGGACGTCAATCCGCTCAAAAATAAAAAATTGACCGCGATCCGTTCCAGCGGCAATGACGAGGCGATGCGTTTAACGCCGCCAAAGATCATGACCTTGGAAGAAGCGTTGGAATTCATCAATGACGATGAACTGGTGGAAATCACTCCGGATACGATCCGCCTGCGCAAAAAAGGACTGACCCCGCAGGAACGCCGTCAATATTATCGTGAAAAGATGAATGCAGAAGAACTAAAATAGAGGCGCAAGCAGCGCCTCTTTTTCTATGCTTCATAATAATGCGCCTGCGCATGCCACAAGCGATGGTAAAGCCCCATTTTTTCCAACAGCTCCGCATGGGTGCCGCTTTCTACGATCTCCCCTTGATCAAACACATAGATGTGTTTTGCCATACGGCAGCTGCTCATACGATGCGAGATCATGATGCTCGTCTTATCTTTTGCCAGCATTTCCAATCGATGATAGATCTCATATTCCGAAAGTGGATCCAAAGCGGCAGTCGGCTCATCTAATACGATGAAATCACGATCATAATAAAGCGCTCTGGCAATCGCCAATTTCTGTTCTTCCCCTCCGGAAAGATCTACTCCTTCCGACTCCTCCTTACTAAGCGAGGTCGCCAAACCTTTTTCTAATTCCCGCATGCGTTTTTTTAACCCCGCACGTTCCAACTGTTCCCAAGCCTTCTCTTCATCTACCTGCAAGCCCCCGGCAATATTTTCTTTGATCGGGAAGGGAAACAGCTGAAAATCCTGAAAGACACTGGAAAAAAGCGACCAGTAGGCATTTAGATCATAGCTTTGCAAAGGCTTGCCGTTTAATAAGATCACACCACTGCTTGGCTCATATAAGCGAAGCAGCAGTTTGATCAAAGTCGTCTTGCCGGCGCCGTTCATGCCGACAAAAGCCAAATGATCCCCGCGTTCGATGCGCATCGAAACATGCTTTAATACCGGCTGATCCTGATGAGGATAGCAGAAACTCACATCTTTTAATTCCAATGATGTAAAAACAAGTGATTCCTGTTTCTTACAGCCTGCTGAGCCGGCAAGTGCAGATAGGTCGCATACGCCTGAAAATAGCGGGCACGCAGCTGCATGCTCATGATCGAGGAAAGCCATGTGCGCAAAGCACTTGATAATTGCACGATCGCACCGCTGTAACGCATCAGTTCCCCATAAGTGATCGTCTTTGCCATAAAGCGCACCAGCACGACTCCGGCAAAAAATAGATTCATGCTCTGTGCAACAAGCTGTTCCAAACCGCCGATCACCCCAAAACGCTTTGCATAGTGATAAAACAGATTCATTAACTGATCCGCTTCTTTTCTGATGCGGCGGCTCAGCATGCCTTCCATATGATATAAACGAATATCCTTTCCCACTTGATAATCACTGCTGCAGATCTGGGAATAGTAGGCAAAGCGGCGATTACCCGCCACATTATCATAAAACTGATGCGTCAGCTCTTCATTTTTTCGTTTCATCAAAGCGATATTACAAAGCAGTACGACAGCAAACAGTACGATAAAGACAACCGGCAGATAAGCAGAATGGGCAAATTGAATCAGTGCGTTTCCCACTACGCTTTGCTTTTTTAGCATCATTACCAAGATCACAAGCGACTGGATGATCACAGCGCTGCTTTTGATAAATTCCTGCATATAATATAAAAACCATTCGATGCCGCCGCTGCCGTTTTGTCCTTCCCGCGCCTGCTGTAAATGATCTAAGGTCGCAGGATCCTCCAACAGCTCATAGCGCAGATCCAGCGTATGCTTTAAGATCGTTTCTTCGATCTCATATTGCAGGCGTGTTTTCATGGTTGTCGTCTGCTTTTCTAAATAGGCGAGCAGCACCATCATGATAAAGGAAAGAAGCAGCAGGCTCCCTGCCAAGACAAGCGCCTTTTGTTCATTTTTTTCAAGAAATAAAGCATCTAATAGAAACGAGCTGAGCAAAAGGGATGCAAACGGCGCAATTGCGTTCAAAATGCCGTTTAACAGGGTAAGTGGGATACAGGAAGGCGAAACACGGTGAATCATCCGACAAGTTTCCATAAAGGCTCTGCTTTTTTTCATACTGTTTGCTCCTTTCGATAATACTGTGCCTGCACCTCATACAGTTCTGCATAACGGCCTTGCTGCGCCAACAGTTCCGTATGTGTGCCTTTTTCGATGATCTTTCCTTTTTCCAAATACAAGATCGTATCACAAAATTTCGTTGAAGCCAGCCGGTGTGAGATAAAGATCGATGTCTTATCTGTGCACATCGCGGCATATTGCTCATACAGCGCCGCTTCGGCAAGGGCATCCAGCGCTGCGCTTGGCTCATCTAAGATCAAGATCTTGCCATCATGATAAAGCGCTCTGGCAAGCATCAGTTTCTGGGTTTCCCCACCCGATAAATGAACGCCGTTTTCTTCGATCAGGTTCGTTAAAGGCGTATGGATTCCATTTGGCAAAGCATGGATCGCCTCTGCCAGTCCTGCCTGTTTCAAAGCCTCCCATACCGCCTGTTCCTCATATTCATCATCACAAGACACATTTTGTGCAAGCGACAAAGCAAATACAGCCGCATCCTGAAACACGATCGAAATCAAATCAGAACGCTGTTTGGCACTGAGCTTGGTTACCTCTACCCCATCGATCAAGACCCTGCCCCGCTGGGGCACATAAAGACCGCAAAGCAGCTTCATCAAGGTTGATTTTCCCGCACCGTTGATTCCTACCAGCGCCACCTTTTCTTTGGCATGAATCGTCAGGCAAAAATCCTCGAAGATCCAGTCACCGCCCTCATAGCGGAAAGACACATGATCAAATTCGATCTTACCGATCGGATCAGAAAGTGACAATGTCGCATCCTTTTGCTGATACTTTTCCATGAATTGCCGATAATCGTTGATCCCGCGATGATCCATCTGCATATGATTCAATGACTTTACGAGCGCTTTGGTCCAAGTAGACAAAGAAGCAACCAAGGAAACATATAAAACAAAAGTATCCATCGCCATACCTTTCATCGCCTGGTCGATCAGCCAAAGATAAGCGATCCCATCACGCAGCAGCAAAACAAATGCTTCTTTGATCTGCGCATAAAAGTATCGTTTCTGTACCTTTTGGTTCCACTTGATACAATGTGCCGATAAACGGGTAACTTTGCCCATGATCCAATCTTGCAGCTGATAAAGGCGAATGTCTTTTGCCGGATCCGGTTTCGTAAATAAAAACTGTAAACGCGAGAATAAACGCGCTTCTTTTATCCAATCCTGTTTATGCGTTTGTTCATAGGTCCTGGCACGCCGATACATGCACATCTGCAAAAGCGCAACAAGTGCGAACAGGACAGAAAACAGCAGATCATCCTTGGCAATGATCAGAATATAGGCAAGCAGACCGCATAGAGAAGAAAGCGCGGTTTTTCCTTCCCGAATGATACCCTCAAATCCATACTCATTGGCATTCACAGAATACATGACTGCCTGCGCCTGCTCATCACGAATCTTAGGATTTTCCAGGTCGCTGTATGCCATGTGCAAAACCTGTTCCATCATGTCTAAACTGTAGGTAAAGCGCAAACCGATCAAACGTGCCGCATTGTATTCGCTCAAGCGAGAACTGCCATAAGAACAAAGAAGCAGTACTAAGGCATATATACCCAGCATCGTGAAAGCCTGCGCATAAGATGACTGCGCAGCACACCAAAGCAGAAATGCAGGAAACACATTCACCAGCAATGGGAAAAGGACGGAAAACACGACCTCCAACAATAAGGTTACAAGCAGCTTTGCATCAAATGTATGAATACGCTGAAAGATCGCTTTCAGATTGTAAGCAATGGAATACATAGGCACCTCCTGATCTGTTATATAACATAACATTGTTTTATTTATCGTTATACTATCATAACATTGTTTTGTTGTAAAGAGTGAATTTATCATTATTTCAACTTACATCTCTTTCTCTATGCTTTTTCTTTGCTCATGATTCTCTTTGCATGCGCAAAAAACCTCTCTGCTATACAGAGAGGTCGTGTCCGTTATTGCGTTTTACGAATATTGCGTTCATAAAATACTTCGGGGATCCTTGTAAAAAAATTTTGTTTTTTGCTGTGATAAGCGCGCATTACGAATAATGTAATTAGAATACCGCCTACAAAAGCAGACATCGTATCCGTGATCGAATCATGAACGCCCTGTGTATAATGATTGATACAGTCATTATCAAAAAAGATCAGCATCGCATATTCATAATATTCCCATAACAGTGCGATAGCCATATTGCAGGCATTGATAAAAACCAAAAAGAGCCGATAGCACTTGCGGTCCTCTAAGCGATTGCTTTGACGAATCAGATAAAAGAGGATCATCGCCGCCAATGTCGCAAATAAACCGGAACAAAAATGTACGACCTTATCAAAGAAGAACAGCGAATAACCGCCTAAGCAACTGCCGATCAGCGACGCAAAGTAACAGAAGCAGGTCGATAAAATAAATCTCATAGATCGGCTGAAAATGAAATAAGCGAAACAGCAGTGGCACGATCAAAGGACATAGAATTGACACAAAGCCCATATAAAACGCTTGCTTATCACTTTCATAATTGATGATAAACGCATAAAGCAAGGTCAAGGCATAAATAACAGCAACGAACAGGTTGATCTGCTTTAATCTTTTTTCGCTAAGATTCATGACGGATATCTCCCAGCATCTTCAATTTCAGATTCAGCAGTTTTTCCGTTACATCGACATAATAGATCTGCGGATATTCAAAGCGAAAGATCTCATCCCAAAGATGCGCCAATTCTTCTTTTGCATAGGCGCGGATCTCTCCTAGGCTTGGCACATCGTAAACCAGCTTGCCATCAATAAAGATCGGCTGTAAAAGCGAACGTAATTGATAAGTACCGCCTTTGAAAGTCTTGTTTTTCCAACTGTTCATCGGATGATAGATCGTAAGATCCTGCTTTTCATCCAGCGTTTCTTCATATAATGCCATCACATCGCCCATCGCCTTTCCGCTTTCCTTATCATAAATGCGATACAGGTTTTTATAGCCGGGGTTGGTGATTTTCTCCACATTTTCACTGATCTTGATCTTCGGGATCCAAACATCGTCTTTTTTTACCGCACTCATTTTATAAACACCGCCAAATACCGGCGTACTGCGGGAACAGATCATGTTTTCACCGACTCCGAAAGAATCGATCTGCGCCCCTTGCTCGATGAGGGATTTGATGATGTATTCATCAAAAGAATTGGAAGCGACGATCTTACAGTCCTGCATCCCTGCTCGGTCGAGTTCTTTGCGGATCTTCTTGGAAAGATAAGCGATGTCACCGCTGTCGATCCTTACTCCCGCCATGCGCTTGCCCATCGGCTCCAGCACTTCTTTAGCAACCTTGATCGCATTAGGCAGACCGCTTTTTAATGTATCATAGGTATCCAGCAAGACCGTACAGCTGTCCGGATAAGTCAGAGCATAGGCACGAAATGCCTCATACTCGCTTTCATACGACTGAATAAAAGAATGCGCCATGGTGCCTAATACCGGGATCCCAAATTTTTCCCCTGAGAAAGTAGTGGCAGTACCGACGACTCCGCCGATATAAGCTGCCCGTGCTCCATAGTTGGCCGCATCGAAATTATGTGCACGTCTTGCCCCAAACTCCATGACCGCACGTCCCTTCGCACTGCGTACGATCCTGCTTGCTTTGGTCGCAATCAGTGTTTGATGATTCAACGCCAGCAACAATGCGGTTTCCAGCAGCTGTGCTTCGATGATCTTTGCCTTCACCCGCAATAACGGCTC
>ERZ780150.2041-NODE-2041-length-11258-cov-3.361510_pt1 | contig 11258 bp, 10 predicted proteins | sample MGYA00511019_ERZ780150 | MGnify/ENA primary metagenome ERZ780150 (study PRJEB29588, sample SAMEA2151633) | human gut metagenome | biome: human gut; feature: human-associated habitat; material: faeces | place: Denmark | collected 2008/2010 ...
AAGCCATCCTGCAAATGTACAGGATAATTGGAAATACTAATTGACATACATTTTTATACCCCTGCATACTGCAAGCATTGCTTGCAGTATGCCACCAATAAGTAGTTTGAAAGTTTTTCTTTCAAACTTCCTCTATCATCATTGAATATATTTTACCGGACATTCATTCTTCAATATTAGAATATGACCGCCATAAATAAATTATCGTTCGACTATATATATACGGTTTATCCAATCATTTCTGCGCACTGTAAGGGTCAAGTATCATGCGCAGATTATCTCCCAATTTATCCACAAGCAGCACGATAAGCACAAGTGTTATCCCCGGAAGTACAGCAGTCCACCACATTCCTGTTGACAAGTAGCGCATACTCTCCGCAAGTATGATTCCTATTGCTGACTGCTCCGGCGGCAGACCAAACCCCAGAAACGATATGGAGGCCTCATGCAGTATCGCATGTGGCAGCATCAGCACCAGACCAACGAAGAACTGCGGTACGAGATGGGGAAGCAGATGATTTATCAAAATCCAGCCGCCTGATTTTCCAAGCCTGCGCGATACCTCTATATACTGCTGCGAACGAAGCTGTAATACCTCAGCGCGTATAAGGCGCGCAAGGCTGCACCAATGTGTCGCCGCAATCCCGACAAGCATACCCTTAAGCCCACGTCCTAATGCAAAAGAGATAAGAATAATCAAAATTGTGTGCGGCACACTCATCACCAAATCTATAATCCAGTTCACTATTGTATCAATCCACTTAGCCCCTGCAGCCGCCGCAATCCCGACAAACACGGCTATAACCGCACTGATAATCGAGGCTGCTATGCCGACAGTCAGGCTTACCGACAAGCCCTTCAGTGTGCGGAGGAACACATCGCGCCCAAGTGCATCTGTTCCAAATATATGCTTCATTCCCGGTGGACATTTTGCATTCAGAAAGCTGCCCTTTACCGCTTCCTCAGGGATAAAAATACCCGGCACATAGACAACTATTAAGATAAGTGCCAATATTATTGTAAGAATGACTATATGTTTTCTATTATTTAAGCCTTCGCTTTTCTTTGACAGTCTGCCACCTATTATTCTTCTATCAGTATTTTGTCTGCTCATTCGCCCACCTCCCGAATCCGTGGGTCAATGACACAATAGAGCACATCGGCAATCATATTTCCGACACACACAAACAATGCGGAAAACAAAGTGATTCCAAGCAGCAGCGGAACATCCCCCTGAAGTCCCGCCGCGGAGACAGCACTTCCAAGCCCCGGATAGCTGAACACATTCTCTGCCAGAACAGAACCTCCGAACAGCTCAGCAAACGAGGCGAACTGCAGGGTCAATGCCGGAAGAAGTATGTTGCGAAGACCATGTCTGCGAAGGATTGTCCATTTTCCCTCCCCACGCGCCCTGGCAAACAGTACATATTCGCTGTTTAAGACATCAATCAGCTTCTGCCTGGTATGCAATGCTATATTTGAAAAGGACATAAGACTGAGAGTAAAAGCAGGTAAAATCAGGTGCTGAAGCTTCTGCCGGATGGTCACATTCCCACTTGTGACTCCGATTGGTGAGGAAAAGCCGATTGGAAACCAGCCAAGCCACACCGAAAAAACGAGCAGCAACAGCAACCCAAGCCAGAAGGTCGGGACTGAGCTCAGCACATAACATAATTTTTTCAAGCTTTTATCCGGCATACGGTCATGGTACATCCCCATCACACAGCCCAGCGCAAAACCGATAAGCCCTGCCAGTATCCATGCGCATAACATCAACGCAAAGGAATTTACGAAGCGCTCTGCGATTATCTGCGCAACCGGTCTGCGGTAAATCGATGACTCTCCCATATTGCCGTGCAGCAGCTCATTGAGCCATATCATATACCTCTCTACCGGAGGCTTGTCCACTCCCCAGTATTGTTCAAGCTCCGCTCTTTTCTCCGGAGAAACTGCCGTCCCAAGCCCTAAAAGATACTGCTGTACCGGGTCAATCGGCGATATGCTCACCAGCGTAAAGGAAACTATGCTCACCGCAAGCAGAAGTGTTATTATTTTTATACTGTTTTTGACCAAAATACGCATAAGCCGCACAATGGTATCCTTCATAAAGCTACCTCATAACTCAATAATTCATCTGTATAAATTATTTTTCCCATGACCATTCATTAAGATTCTGTATAAGCGGAAGCCCATGTCCATGACCGTGAATCGGCTGATTTCCGATAGAAAGACCTTCGCGGACATAGGTGACATGGTCAAGATTCACAATCCACACCCAAGGACATTCTCCCTGCATAGCTGTTCCCGTTGTTCCGTCCCACTGGACTTTCTTCCAGTTTTCGTTGGCAGCCTCCACAGTCAGCGCCGACATAGCTGCATTGAGATACCCATCCGTCACATCGCTCATGTACCCTTCAGGATTGTAAAAATCGTCCAATAACGCTCCCTCTGAGCGGTACAGGTAGTAGGTCTCATTCGGGCTTGATGAACCCCAGCCCATAAGGACAGCCTCTGAGAACATGACCTTCATAATCTCATCCCAGCTCATACCCTCGATATCAACCTTTATACCAATGGCAAGCAGTTGTTCTGCCGCCGCCATGCCTACAGCCTGACGCACTGAATCTCCCGAAGGGTAGACACACTTAAACTCAGCCTTAAGTCCGTCCTTCTCCATAATGCCGTCACCGTATCCTCCCAGCCATTATCTGCAAGGAGCTTCTTCGCGTATTCAACATCCGTCTCAAGCTCCACATCCGGATTGTTCCACGGCATGCCGTCATTCTCGGAATAGGCAGGCCTGCCAAAGCCATTCAGTACTGTATCAGCAATCTGCTGTCGGTCAATCGCATAAGCAATTGCCTGCCGTATCTCTCGGTTGCAGGTGACATTATTGCCTATCGGTGCACCGGCTTCGGTTGTTTTTCCCTCATCGGGAAGAACAGGAAGTGTAAAGCCCCGGTTATCGGCGGATGTGATTGATTCCACATTATAGCCCTTAACCTTCGTGGTTGCAAGCGTTGCCACGGTGTACGCGACATCAACCTGCCCTGCCTGAACTGCCGCAAGTGCCGCATCCTCGGACATAAATACAACTGTCACATTCTTTATCTCCGGCACACCGCCATAATAATTCTCATTTGCCGTAAACATAAGCTGCTCCTGCGGTCTCCACTCGACCAGCTTATACGGTCCCGAACCTATAGGCTTCGTACCATAATCATCGCCGTAGGCATGCTCAGGCACTATGCCGACAGACGCAAGCGTATTGAGAAAAATCGAAGTCGGCTTAGATAATGTGATAACCACTGTTGTGTCATCCTGTGCCACGGCGCTTTCCATATATGTGAGGTCGAAGGAACCGTTTGCCGCCTTTGCAGTCTCAAGCGTAAAGGCAACATCCTCCGCCGTCACCTTCTCCCCATCCGTAAAGAATGCGTCATCGCGGATTGTAAAGGTCCATGTAAGCCCATCCTCCGACAGCTCATATCCTGTCGCAAGGTCATTCTCAGTTCAGCTCCGCATTGTACTTTACAAGCGTACTCTGTATAATCGGCGAATTTCCATGTCCCCAGCCCTTAGTAGTAGGGTCAAGCGTCTCCGGCTCTGAGCCGATGGCGATTATGACGCTGTCCTTGACCGTATTCGTTATATTGGTATCATTTTTGTCACCCTCTGACTGATTCCGGCATGCCGTAACTCCTGATATGACAAGCACTGCCAGCGCCACCGACAGGATTTTCTTCATATTTCTCTTAAAATTGTGATTCGAAGCTTTCCTGTTCTCCGGTTTCTCCGTTTTTTCCTTGTTCTTATTTCCCATATTGTTGATATATCTCATGTTCTTTATAGTTACTCCATTCTTGATGTTTTCTCTGTCACCACTAGATAATTGTGAAATAAAAGCTCTCTACTTGACTGTCCGCAAAATGTAAAGCATTCAGGCACCTAATTTCACAATTATGTATCATTTTTCCACTATCGCCCGCACCGCTTCAATGGAAATGCCTTTCTCCCTCGCAATACGTGCAATATCATCATACTCATATTTTTTACGCGTGACACCATATCCTGTTGAAAGCTTACAGTGAACCGGACCATACTCCGTCTCGACAGTCTCAATATGTCTGTCCAGCACATGCCTCTTCATCATGTTCTCGCGTATTCCTATGGTTGTGGTATACTTAAAGACAGTCTCTATGATTTTCTCCTTGTCACTTTCACGGCACATAACCTTTATAAGTGTCCCCGGACGCGACTTCTTCATTCCTATCGGCACGGTGTACACATCAAGCGCTCCTGCCTCAAACAGTCTGTCCATCGCAAAACCAACAGCTTCGCCTGTCATATCGTCCACATTGCACCCAAGCTCGCATATCTCATCAGCCTTGTCCGCTGTCTCGCCAAGCATCACGCGCACACAGTTGGCGGCATCGAAATCCTTTTTTCCCATTCCGTAGCCGATACCCTGCACCTTCATCATGGGCATATTTCCAAAGCGCGCCGCGAAGTGCTTAAGCAGAGCAGCCCCTGTAGGTGTGCATAGCTCCCCGCGCACAAAGCCACCGTAAATCGGAACAGCCCTCAGTATATATGCCGTGGCAGGAGCCGGAACCGGGAGTATTCCATGGGCGCACCTCACCTGTCCGCTTCCAACATGAACAGGCGATACAACCACCTCATCCACGGACAGACGTTCCATAAGCATGCACACCGCTGTTATGTCGGCAATTGCATCCATTGCTCCGACCTCGTGGAAATGAATTTCCGTCACCGGCACACCATGCACATAGCTCTCAGCCTCAGCAATCAGTCCATATACTGCCATCACATCATCCTGCACCTTCTCAGACAGCTTCAAATGTCCCCTTACAATGTGTTCAATATCATGCAGGCTGCTGTTGTGATGTTGGTGGCTGTGCTCATCGCTGTGTCTGTACTCATCGCCGTGATGATGGTCATGGCTCTCCTCCTCCACTCCATCCACAGTCACGGTCATATGTGTTCCTGTTATACCACATTTCACCGACGGTTCCGCCTTAAATGCAACACCCGGAAGCCCCATCTCATTAAGCTTCTTTAGAAATTCTTCCTTATCCTGAAGCAGTTCAAGCATCGCCGCCGTCAACATATCTCCGGCCGCACCCATGCCACAGTCGATATATAATGTTCTCATAACACACTTTCCTCCGTGTTTAATATATAATTTAGTTCCCATTTCAAAACATGTTATATACACTCTAAGATTGAATTTTCATGTTTTGACACTCAACCGTAATCTCAAAAAAAGCGCACAAATCCTCTACAGAGGATATGTGTGCTTTCCTAGCAATTGTTTCTCACAATTTTCAATTGTCTTTAGATAAAAAATAGTTTACCCCGCATTATTAAAATGCTGGTTATAAAGCTTAGCTTTAAAATACTAGACGCTTCTACGTCCCCATTGACAGCTTCCTGCTGCCTCATTAACTGTTATATTATACAGCAAAGACAGCCCAAATACAATATTTGCCAGTCCTACCTGTCACATAATCTACATAATTCCTCAATAACGCACTGTATCAATCTGCCTATATTTAAATCCGCAACTCCCACCACAATATTATCGCAGTGGTTTATCGGAATCAATATTCTCTTTGCGCTGCTCTGTGCAACCGCATTCGCCATGCGCGGCGTAATCTCTCCAAACATTGCGTCCGCAATCACAATACCAATAGGTCCGACTATTACATCGGCGCGCCTGGTGTTCACCACAACCGCATTCTCGCCTGTAGCCGCATTATCTGCTCCCGCCTTAAGCATTGCAGCTGTTGCTACCGTGTTCGTTCCTACTGCCGTAATATCAGCCTCCGCCATCTTCTCCCTGATTGCCGTGACAAGCTGGCGTCCTATTCCGCCTCCCTGAGCATCTATAACCAGAATATTCATAGTGGATACCCCTTTTTCTGTCCATCCTTGTTCCACACCTTCGGCTGATATCTCATATCAGATACATTGTACACAGTAATGAATGCTCTCGGATCTTCTTTATTTATAAAATTCATAAGCTTCTGATATTCGCTTTTGTCAACAATGGTGATGATTTCATTATGTTTATCAAAATTGTATGCGCCGGTCGCCTCATATATCGTTGCTCCACTATGCAGATCCTCGACGATAAACCGACGAAGCTCTTCCTCCTTCCGGGTGATAATGCAGACACGGCGTTTTTTGTTATCATCAAAAATAAAATGATCAAGAATTATTCCGTTAAAATAAGTGCCAAGAATACTCAGGACCACCGTCTTTTTATCGTAGGCAAGCGCCGCCGAAAGTGCCACGCACATTCCCGACAGGGACATTGCCTTTCCAAGCTCTATGTGCAGATACTTGTTCATTATCTTTGCCACAATATCAAGCCCGCCTGAGGAGGCATTGCGGTTAAAAAGAATGCTCAAGCCTATGCTCACCACCAGAATATAGCAGAGTACATCAAGCTCCTGACTATCCGTCATTGAGCCAAAATCCGGGAACACCAGCTCGAAAAATCCCAGAAACAGAGGCAGCATAACGCTCGTATAGACCGTCTTTACACCAAATTCTCTTCCACAGGTGAAAAACCCGATTATCAGAAGCACCACATTCAGAAGCATAGTGATTGCCGACAACGGAAGCGGCACAAAATTGGACAGCACGATTCCAAGACCTGAAATGCTGCTGACGGACGTATGGCTCGGCACCAGAAAGAAGTATACCGCCGCCGCAATGATTGCCACCGCCACGGTCAAAATCACCGTCTCCTTTGCTATATTCTTATAATTCAGCCTCTTTTTCATTGTATCTGTTCCTCCACAATCCATGCTCTATTCCAATGTACCTTCAACGCACAAACAGGAATGTCCGTGCGCTCCGAAAACGCTCTCTGTGACATTCCTGTATTTTTCTGCCTCTTTTATTGTATCAAATCCACATATAATAGTCTACATTTTCTTAGAACCTGATTAGCTCTAAAATCTCCTCTTCTTCCGGCATAACCCGAAGCGCACCTCTTCTGGTGGTGATGATGGAGGCGGCAGCATTGGCAAAGGTAAGCATTTTTTCCATATCCTGTCTGCTCAAATGTTGATAGCCTTTCTTCAAAATCTGATGCAGCATACAGCCCATAAATGTGTCTCCCGCACCGGTCGTTTCAATCGTATTTTCATTCAGAAATGCCGGAACCTCTGCCCTCTCCTCTCCGCAATAAGCACGGCTGCCGTCCTTTCCCAACGATAAAAGAATCAGAGGGATCCTGAATTCTACCCGAAGCTGCTGTATGGCCTTCTCATAATCCTGTTCGCCGGTAAGCCATACCAGCTCATCATCGGATATTTTCAATATATGACAATGCCCCAGTCCATATCGAATCTGTTCCTTTGCCAGTTCCTCGCTTCCCCACAAAGGCTTTCTCAGGTTCGGGTCAAAAGAAAGCCAGACACCCGCTTTCTCAGCTGCCTCAATGGCGTTCACAGTTGCCGTTCTCACCGGTTCATCCGTAAGAGAAAGGGAGCCGTAATGAAAAATCTTTGCCCTTCGTATCAGGTCTTCCTTCACTTCTTCCGTGCGAAGCATCATATCCGCTCCCGGCTTCCTGTAAAAGGAAAAATCCCTATCTCCATCTTCTTTCTTTTGTACAACTGCCAAAGTTGTATGTACTTCTTTATCAAAACACAAGCCTTCCGTTGAAATTCCCGTTTCCTTTAAGGCTTTCTCCAACTGTAATCCAAAACCATCCTGACCAACTTTACCGATAAAAGCCGTTTTTCTTTCCAGCTTTTGCAACATGGCGAGCACATTGCAGGGAGCTCCTCCCGGATTAGCTTCAAAAACCGGATTTCCTTGTTCACTATATCCATTTTGTGTAAAGTCAATAAGCAATTCGCCCATTGCTACAACATCATATTTTTCCATCACTCAACCTCAATATCATATTTGATTACATCTAAATATATCTTTCCATTACTGCAAAACTAATTCCGGAAATATCCCTGATTCTGTCAAGTAACTCTTTCCGGTAAATTTCTCCACCATTACCTTTCAGGCGCTCATCATCTATCGTAAACCCCTTAATCATGTATTCTTTTAATCTCTGTGTCGCCCACTGCCGGAATCTTGTTGCAATAATTGATTTAATTCGGTATCCGAGAGATATTATCATATCAAGATTATAATGAGGAATCTGCCTTGTAACCTCTCCAATCCGTTACTTCTTAGTTATAAAATGTGAACGCATGCGTTCACTATTGTTCCAACCAAATTTTATCATTCTTCCAGCCGCTGTTCAACTAAAACTTTCTACATACTATTAATAATACAACTTATATTATACATTCGTCTTTTAATTTAGTCAAGTGCTTTAATTATTTTCATGGGTTCGTTAAAATTTGTCAGGCTTTCTTCTATTTTTTCTCATCAAGATACAACTGTACCCTGTTCTGTATTACCGCAGCAGCCTCAGCAGCACTATTCTGACCTGAAATGAAGCTCATCGCCTCTTCATATACTATATTGTAAACTGCCATATCATATTGCTTATAGCCCGATGCTGTGTAAGCAAGCTCGCGGAGGGTATCAGCCTGTTGGGATGTAAGATTGCTGCTAAGAGGGTTATGACCCTTTACGCCGTCCTCATATTCATGCATGGCAGCATATAGCTGTGCCTCGAATTTATCTTCAAATACCGGCATGCCGGACGGTTCAAAATTCGTTAGATAATACTTCATAAATTCCCATGCTGCAGCCTGATTTTCACTCACGGCACTCATCGCCATATTATTATCAAACACCAGCTGCGCACTTGCATGTGATTTTGATGGATAGCCCAAGTATACCTTCTCAATATTGTCAAAATGCATGTCCAGCATTTTAATGTTTATGATATCCATGCTGTCCAACTCCTCAAGCAATACCTCTTTTTTCTTAAGCTTGTCATTTATCTCATCATCAGGGACAGAGGTATATGTAGCCGGAAGTGTCTGGACAAGCTTCAGCATATTTATAAAATCATCCGACTCAAAGCTGCACTCCCCTGTATCCTTATCGTAGAATAAATCCATTGAATATTTTAAAAATCTCTCAAGCTCGAAGCTGTTCTTTTCTCTGGCAAATAGCTGTGCACCGCTATATTTTTCAAGCAGTTCATACATTGTTGTGAAATTCCAATCCTCATCAGCATTAAGAAGCCCCTCGCTTCCGACAATCGTCACCAGCTTAAACTCAGGTGCCATAACATAAAGCCTGCCGTCATCTTCCAATGACGAAAGAACACTCGGTATAAAATCTTCCCTGCCAATATCGCCATCCTTATCAATGCAGGTGTACAGGTCGGTTAAAATTCCCTTGTCTGCAAGATTATCTATATCTAAATTGTCATCAATATTAAACCAGAACAAATCAGCACCATTTCCTGTTATCAGGTCATTATAAAACCTTGTGAGTGCTGTATCATACTCATCATAATCATAATTAAAGTATGGTTTAACCGTGACATAATATTCAGTATTATATCTGTTGAACTTATTTATCGGCTCCGCATATATCCATGAAGGAGCAGTAAACGCTGAGAGCACAAGCTGTTTTCTCTCAGTGACATCTGCAGCCTGCTTTCCCTCCAGCACCGCAAGCTCAATTGTCACATCCGCCGCCTGTCCCGACAAATCAATATCTTCCACAGAAGCTATATAAAAAGTGCCCGACTGTGCCCTGCCAAAGCCTGATTCCCCGGAATCCTCCGAGCTGTTGATTCCATAATCCTGAAGGCAGACAAGTGTAGTGCAATCCGAATTATCAACATTATATTCATATATATAAGTCTCTGTTATAATATATAGCACACCATTTTCGGAAACATCCAGCTCTCTTATATTACCCTCATAGATGTCAGGAACATTTTCCAATCTGTCTCCCAGTCTTCCGGATTCCCTGTCGATGTTATATATATCGACCTTATACTCATTATTGACACAAACAAAATACCATTTACCGGACGGTGCAGCCAGAATGCGCCCTAAAGCTAAATAACCAATGCCTCCCATATTAGCCGGCTTATCCATCATCCCCGACACTGTTCCCTCGCTGTCAATGTACACAAGCGTTTTCTCACCGACTATGCCTATATTTCCCTGCTCATCAATATCCACATCTCCAACCGAAAGTCTCTCATTCCTGTCGGACAATGCTTTCTCGACATTCTTAAGGTCAATCTCCTTTAGAAGGTCAAAATTATCATCATACAGCATCAGTTTCTTATTGGCAAAACCTGCAAAACCCTGAGAAGTCTTAAAATAATCTCCCAATGTTCCAAGCTGCTTCTTAGTATATCCATCCCCTTCAATATTCTTAATCACAACATAATTGCTTCTTGTATGCGTCATATCATCACTATGCTCTGCAACCCCATACACCGCCTTCTCATTAACGAATATATGCGAGAACGCTCTTGGTGGAACAGCATCCTCCTTGCTCATCTCACAGGAAAGCTGCACAAAAGACGGCTGATATACAATATTCTCCTCACTTCCCGTCACCACAGTAACATCCTCCGGCTTGTTCTTCCCGGAATTGCAGCCTGTGCAAAGCAAAACCGCCGACAACAGCACAAAAAGCTTTCCCCTGATTTTCTTCTTCATATTCAACGCCTCGATTCTTTTAAGAGTATAAAAATTTGTAAACAATCTTTATTACTAATAGCAATATAGAGGGCATGGAAACTGCCCTCTATAATAAGCACTGTTAAATTCTACTTTAATACACTGAACCGTATTCGTCAACGTAATATTGCTGTGATGCTGAATGAAGCTTGCCACCATATTTATAAGATACATTAACAGTAATATAGCTACTATTACCTGTCTTACTAAATGAAAATCCAGCAAGCTCTCCTGATGTCAGATTAACCAGTTCGGCATCTCTAAAATATCCTGTATAACCTTCATCCCATGCCCAGTAAAGCCTGACATAAATATCTATCCCAGTATTATTGTCAGTAAACTTATAAACTCCTGACATGCTCTGTGTTCTCGCCTGAATACTTTCATTTCTGTTTTCTGAAACATCATTTTTTTCTGCAGCAAGGCACATCGTACTGCCAAACATAAGTGTCATTACCATTATCATTGCCACAAAAAAATTAAGCTTTTTTCTTTTAAACATACTAATACCTCTCTTTCGTTTATAATGTGTAGTTATTGTTTTCTTCTCCCCATCTGTGCCCTTACACAGTTAACTATTAATAGTATATT
>ERZ780150.2044-NODE-2044-length-11245-cov-4.399553_pt1 | contig 11245 bp, 8 predicted proteins | sample MGYA00511019_ERZ780150 | MGnify/ENA primary metagenome ERZ780150 (study PRJEB29588, sample SAMEA2151633) | human gut metagenome | biome: human gut; feature: human-associated habitat; material: faeces | place: Denmark | collected 2008/2010 ...
CATCCGTAAGCTGCGCCAGAAGAAGACACCTCCCCATACATCAAGATTCAAACAGGACCGGGACGAGACCGGGGCCCTGTCTGAATAGTACCATCCACCCCTGCGGACCGGAGGGAAGGAACCGTCCGGGAATATCAAAAATAAAGGAGAAATCACTATGCGTATTCAGCACAACATCATGGCGATGAACGCCTACCGCAACTACAGCAACAACACCAGCGCCCTGTCCAAGAACCTGGAGAAGCTGTCTTCCGGCTATAAGATCAACCGGGCCGGCGACGACGCCGCGGGTCTGGCCATTTCCGAGAAGATGCGTGCCCAGATCACCGGCCTGGACAAGGCCCAGGACAACGCCAAGGACGGTATCTCCCTGGTGCAGACCGCCGAGGGCGCCCTCACCGAGGTCCACGACATGCTCAACCGCATGTACGAGCTGGCCGAGCAGTCCGCCAACGGCACCTATGAGAATGAGACCGACCGTGCCCAGCTCCAGAAGGAGGTCACCCAGCTCAAGAGCGAGATCGACCGCATCGCAGACTCCGCCAACTTCAACGGTATCAAGTTGCTGGACGGCTCTCTGTCTAGCACGGGTGGAAGTGCCGCTGTGACCAATATCAATTTGGATGGCGGTATTACATCTACAACCGTAGATGCTACTGCATGGAAAAGTCAAGCAAATCTCAAAGGAACCGCTGTACTCGCTAAAACAGCTACTGATGGTGACAAACTATCTTTGGATTTCACCTATGTGGAAAACGGGAAGGAGAAGACTACCTCCATCTCGTTTACCCTTTCCACCAATAAAGACGGTGACAAGGTCCTAGTTGGGGACTCTGGCGCAGAGTATGCCATTGCTGACTTTGCTGGTGCTGGTGTAGCGACTACCGACCTCGATGCGGCTGTGAGTAAGGAGCTGGCGAAATCCCCGCTGGCGGATAAATTTAAGATTACTGGAGACTACAATGCTACTGGCCTGACCTTTGAATCCAAGACCGCAGGCGCTAATGGCCCCCGCCTGACTGGATATACTACAACAACTGTGGTCGGGGGAACGGCCACCAGTACCGCTGTTGCCTTGGGAACTGCTCAAACACAGGGAGCGGACGCTCATTACACGGCGACCACGACTGCCTTTGATGGTACAAATGCAGATGATGCTGTCTTTACTGTGAATGGCAAAAAATTTGCGTATGCAGTGGACGGTACTGATATCAGTGCGCTCGGCAAAGATGTTACCGTTGTATTTGGTGCGGACGCAGAGAAGGCTACCAAAAATCTGGCATCTATGATTTCCAAGGAGACCGGCCTTAATGTTACCTCTGGTGGTGCTAATGCGTTGACTATCAAGGCTGGAACTGCTACTATCAACGGTGGTGGCCTGACTCTCCAGATTGGCGACACTAGCGATACTTTCAACCAGCTGAATGTGTCCATTGATGACTGCCACACCGCCGCTATTGGTATTGACGGTCTGGATATCGGCAGTCAGGACAGCGCCGCCGCTGCGCTGGACACCATCAAGGACGCCATCAACTACGTGTCCAACGTCCGCGGCACCCTGGGCGCCACCCAGAACCGTCTGGACCACACCATCAACAACCTGTCCGTCATGCAGGAGAACATCCAGGATGCCGAGTCCACCATCCGCGACACCGACGTGGCCGACGAGATGATGGCCTATACCAAGAACAACATCCTGATCCAGTCCGCCCAGGCCATGCTGGCCCAGGCGAACCAGGTCCCCCAGGGCGTGCTGCAGCTGCTTCAGTAATCCCAGGAAAGTTCATACGCAAAAGAGAACGGCCGGTGGCCGTTCTCTTTTTTTGCCTGTTAAAAAAGCCGCGCAGAATTTTGTGCCATCATGGGCGAAAGCATCCAGATCCGTTTTCTCTGGCCGCGTGTGCGTGGAAGAAAACACGCCCCGCCCCGCGAGTGCGGGGCCTTTTCCCGGACAGCAGACAAATGATGCGCGCGGCAGGCTGAGAAATCATTTGTCCCCTTTGAGGTGGGCCATCAGAACGCCGGCAATGTTCTCGCAGGAGGCCTGGACAGCCACCGCACCGATATCATAGGCGACCATGGGCATTCCGTAGACCACGCAGGAGTCCTTGTCCTGACCAATGGTATAGGCGCCGGCCCGGCGCATTTGGAGCAGGCCGTCGGCGCCATCCCGTCCCATGCCGGTCATGATGATGCCCACCATAGGGCACTTCACAGCCGAGGCCATGGAGGAGAACAGGGCGTCCACGGAGGGGCGGTGGCCGCTGACCTTTTCTCCGGGCAGGCAGGACAGGGTGTAGCGGCTTCCCATACGGACTACCCGCGCCTGGAGGTCGGCGGGGGCGATCAGGGCCAGGCCGCGGCGGATCTCGTCTCCGTTCACCGCCTCCCGGACTTCCATCCGGCACAGCCGGTTGAGCCGCTCCGCATACATCTTGGTAAAACCCACCGGCATGTGCTGGACGATCACCATGCCGGGGATATCGGCAGGGAGGCGCTTCAGGACTTCCAGGGTGGCTTCTGTGCCCCCTGTGGAAGCGCCCAGGCCGATGATGGTGCGATCCAGATCCGAACGCCCCCCGACGCCGGCGGGAGAGACGGAGGACAGAGAGGGGGCGGCGGGAGAGACAGCGGCGCGGCGGCGGACCTTGGCGCAGGAGGCGACCACGATTTTTTGGGCGAGGGAGTCCAGAAAGGACTGCTTGCTCTCTGTGCCGTCCGGCTTCCGGACAAAATCCACTGCCCCGGCGGCCAGGGCGTCAAAGACCTTGAGGTTCAGAGACGAGACCAGGATCACCGGAAGAGGGGTGACAGGGAGCAGTTCCTTGAGAAAATCGATCCCATTGGTGCCTGGCATCTCCACGTCCAGGGTCATCACATCGGGCGCAAGACTGGAGATCTTTCCCCTGGCGTCCAAAGCGTTGACCGCATAGCCAACGACTTCGATATTAGGATAGGAAGAAAGCCCGCGAGTAAGAAAGGTGCGGGCGACAGCGGAGTCGTCCACAACGAGAACGCGAACTTTGCGGTTGATCGAGAGCATGGTAACGTCCTTTCCGGCTTGCCTGAATAAAAAGCCATTGTCACTTTTTGCGGTAGACTGCAGGGGCAACTGTCTGAAACAGGGGATTCTGGTTCAGGGATTCGGAGTGGCTGATGAACAGATAGGCCCCTGGGTTCATGGCATCGTAAAAGCGCCGGACAAGGGCATCTCGGGTGGGCTGATCAAAATAGATCATGACATTGCGGCAGAAAATGACATCGAATTTGAGACGGAAGCGGATCGGCTCCATCAGATTGAAGGAACGGAATATCACGTTGTCCCGGATGGGCTGGGAGACACGGTAGAGCCCCCCTGTCCCCTCCCGCTGGAAATATCGCTTGAGCCAGGCGTCGGGCATGTCAGCGGGTGGCTGGTAGACGCCGGCCATGGCCTTGGACAAGGCCTGCTGAGAGATGTCAGTGGCCAGCACCCTGGTATCCCACTGGGAGGCCCGGGTGCCAAAAAATTCCTTGAGACAGATGGAAAGCGTGTAGGGCTCTTCTCCGCTGGAGCAGCCAGCGCTCCAGATGGAGAGCACCTGGTCCCGCTGATGCTTTGCGGAGAGCTCGGGGAGGATCTTATCCTGAAAATAGGCGAAGTGATCCTGTTCACGGAGAAAAAACGTGTAATTGGTAGTGAGCTTGTTCAGCACCAGCTCCAGGTCCGCAGGATCACGGGTGGAAAACAGATGCTCCAGAAAGGTGCGGAAATCCTTATAGCCCAGCTCCCTCAAAGAATGGGAGAGACGGCTGCTGATCAGCTGGCGCTTTTTGCTCAGGTCGATGCCGTAATTCTGCTGGATGAACTGGACCAGTCTGTGGAAGTCGGCGTCCGATATGGTAAAGTCATGGGAAAATATATCCAAGATAACACCTTCTACTTTCCGGGCATCAGGTATGGGTCAGGATCTGAGGGCAGTCGAAGACCAGCATGGTCTGCCCGTCCTCCAGGGAGCACATGCCGGAGACCATGTCCTGGGTGTTCTGTGCCGGAGCGGGGAGAATGGCGGACTTCTCAATGTCCATCATTTTCTGTACGGTATCCACCAGAATGCCCACCATGGTGTCGTTGATGTTCAGAATGATAATACAGGTGTCCTGCTGGGCCGGACAGCCCAGCAGGATGCGCATGTCTACAATAGGAATGATCTGTCCGCGGAGGTTGATGATACCCAGGATATAGCTGGGGACCAGGGGGAGCAGGGTAATGGTGTGATTCGTGATGATCTCCACCACATATTCTGCCTTTACTCCAAACAGGAGCTGATCGGACAAAAAGAGAAGATATTTTTCCGTCTGGGAGTCAAGGGGGGCGGAAGGTGCCTCCTCCATCCCTGCGGGCAGAAGTAAAGCGTCTTGTGCCATAGCTGGCAGACCTCCTCTAATAAAAATGGGTCAGGCGGGGGTGTAAAGGTTGGAGATATCCAAGATGATGCTGATATTGCCATCCCCCAGGATCGTGCATCCGGCGATGCCGCTCTGCTTGATGTTGAAGCGGGAGAGATAGCTGGGCAGAGGCTTCACCACGACCTGCTGCTCTCCCAGCAGCTCATCCACAAACAGGCAGTAGGAGAGCTCGCCGGATTCCAGCCAGATCAGGATCCCATCGCTGATCTGGGAGCAGCCCCCCTCCAGCTGGTAGCGGTCCCGCATCCGGATAACAGGATAAAAACTGCCCATGCATTTGAACAGCTCCCCCCCGGAGGCGTCATGGATCAGGTCGGAGTCGTTGACCTTGAAGGACTGGCGGATATTCTGAATGGGAATGGTGAAGATGGAGGAACCTACCGAGACCTCCATGCCGTCCATGATCGCCATGGTCAGGGGGATCTTCAGCGTTGTGGTCATTCCCCTGCCGGGATCACTGGTGATGACCACCGTGCCGCCCACGTCCTCCACATTCCGCTTGACCACATCCATGCCAACGCCGCGGCCGGAATACTCCGTCACCTCCGTGTTGGTGGAGAAGCCTGGGGCCATCAGAAAGTTGAGAATATCCCTGTGGGAATATTCCACGTCCGGCAGAGCGATGCCGTTTCGGATGGCCTTGTTGAGCACGGCGTCATAGTTGACGCCCTGGCCGTCATCCCGGATCTCAATGATGACCTCGCTCCCGGTGTGCCGTGCGGATAGGATGATCTCACCCACCGGGTCCTTTCCGGCATCGATCCGATCCTGAGGGGTCTCCTCGATCCCGTGGTCCATAGAGTTCCGAACGATATGCATGATGGGGTCGCTGATACTGTCTACGATGGTCTTGTCCACCTCAGTGTCCTCCCCCACCAGGGTGAGCTTGACCTGTTTCCCCAGCTTTTTGCACATGTCGCGCACGATCCGATGCATTTTTTGGAACGTCCCGGAGACCGGGACCATGCGCAGGGACATGGAAACATCCTGAAGCTCATCCGTAAGTTTGCGGAGCTGACGGGCGGATTTGGTGAAGGCATCCAGCTTGAGCCCCTTCAGGTCCGGAGAGGAGGTGACCATGGACTCGGTAATGACGATCTCCCCCACAACAGCGGCCAATTGATCCAGCTTGCTCAGATTGACGCTGATGAGACTTTCGCGGTGGTGAGCGCCGGCATCGGAAGAGGACTGAGAAGAGGGGGAGGGCGCAGCGGGCTTAGCATTGGCGGTGGTTTTCTGCTCCGGGGGCTCCGGGGCAGAGGCCTTCTGCTCGGCGGGGAGCGCCTGCGGGGCAGGGGCAGGAATGGAGCTGGACTGCGGGCGGTCAAAGGCCTGATAGGTCCGGACAGAGCCCGCGCCCGTGACTGCATGGACGGCATTTTCACGGTCCTCTGCATCCCGGAAGTACATCATGAAGCCGGAGTCGATGATCTGGCCCGCGGTGCTGGGATCTGTGGAGATGTCGGCGGGAGAAAAGTGAAAATTCCCCTCCCCGCAGATATCACGGACCGCATTGACCAGCATAAAGGCACGGGCATTTTCCATGCCGCAGCCCTCATCAAAAAAGATTTGAAGCGCATAGGGGAAATCAGGATATTCTGTCGGCTGATCCTGGGCGACCGCCCCCGCCTGCCCTGGGGAAGGGGGCTGGGGAGCACCGGTGTTTTGAATTTGCTGGATCAGGGTATTAACTTTTTGCAGCAAGCTGTCGATATTTTCAGTAAGGGGTTGCCCATTTTCGATATGATCGATCTCCTGACGGAAGAAGTCGATGGTCTGGAAAAGCAGCTCGAACAGCTCAGGGCGGTTGGCCTCTGGGACGATGTCCATGGACTTGTCCCGAATGATGGAAAACAGGTCCTCAGCGCGGTGGGCGATCGTCATGATGGAGCGATACTCCATCATGGCAGAGGAGCCTTTGATGGTGTGCATAATACGGAAGATAGTATTGATATCCTCCTCAGAGAAGGTGTCCTTTTCCTCTGACGCCAGTACGATACTGTCCAGCTGCTCCAGCAGAGTGTTTGTTTCATAAAGATAGGCGTCCAAAATGCTGTCGTTCCCAGTACTCATAAAGCCGTATCCTTCCTTTGCAGTTTAACATTCACTCTGTTTATCGACCGTGAGAGAGAAAAAATAAGGCTTGAATTTCCAAAAGACACACTTTGGGCGCTGGAAATGGCGGAACTGCCGCTGATGCAGCGGGAAAGTCCAGACAGATGCAGAATAGAAAGGTGATTTGAAGTATGGCAGACCTGCTCGGTGCGACCAATCCGGTCCCAGGCTACGATGGCGCCAGCCAAAACAGAAGTCATTCCGCCTTGCCGCAGGTCCAGGACCCCAGGGTGCAGAACGTGCCGGACCTATCCAGGGTCAGCCGGGCGGACGGACGGACAGAGCAGCAGGGTGCCGGCAACCATCTGGATGCCGGCAGGCTGCGGTATGATTCCAATCTGCAGACCTTTTTGCAGCAGCTGCGGGACGCGCCGGATCTGGCCGCAGTGCTGGCAAAGACCGTGGTTTGGATGCGTGGACTGGTATCGGCACCCGGACTGTCTGAGGGGATCGCCCAGGAAATGGCACAGCTGCTGGAGATGCTGCGGATGGATCAGGAGGGATTTCAGCGCTTTTTTCTGAACCAGATGCAGGCGGGGAACCGATTTTCCGGACCGCTGTTCTCCCTGCTCCGACAGGCATATCAGAACATGCCCAGCGAAGGGATGCGGGAGGCTATTCTTAATTTTGCAAAGCGCTATGGAGATTTTTCGGCGGAGCAGCACCTGGCAGAGAATATGACGCTTCGGCTGAAGCAGATGGCAGACTATCTGCCCAAAAGCTGGCGCGGCCAGCTGATGGAGCTAACAGCAAGGCTGGAAAACGGACTTCAGGCAGGCAGCCGGACGGAAAATCTGAAGCTGCTCCAGGGAGAGATCATTCCATATCTGGGCTCCTATGTGGAGCAGACCCATGATATTGGGAAGCTGAGGACTCTGATCGGACTTCTGATGCTGGATGTGGCGCGCTATGAAAACGGCGGGGAGGAGGGGGTCCTGGCCGCCTTCCGCCAGCTGAGCGGATATGGAGAGATGCTGGCCGGACTGAACGAACTTGACGATGCGGCCCTGCTGCGCCTCCTGCGGGAGAACAGCTTCACAAGAGCCGTTCAGGAGGACCAATTTGCCCAGCGCCTGGCCCACACGGCGGCGCAGGCACTCCAAGGGAAGTATGGGGCTGATGTCCGGGAGGGCTTCCAGGAACTGGTGCGGGCGTTCCTGCTGAATGAAAGCGTTTTTATGCCGCTCAACCATATGATCATCCCGCTGGAGTGGAACGGAAGGGCGATGTATTCTGAGCTTTGGGTAGATCCTGATGCGGGGGACCGGGAGAAGGGGAGCCGCCAGCCGGGCCAAGAAAAAATTCAGTTCCTCTTCAAGCTGGATATCCAGTCGCTGGGGTATCTGGAGATGACGCTGGCCGCCCGGCAGGAAGAGATCGAACTGGATATTTATGGTCCGGATGCGGTGATGGAGTGCGGCGGGGTGGTCGCAGAGGACCTTCGGGAGATACTGGCCTCCCACGGATTGTCTGGAAAGAACGTCCGCGTGATGAAACGGGAAAGACCACTGGCTCTGACGGAGGTGTTTCCCGACCTGTTTGAGGGAAAGAGGAGTGTAAATGTCAAGGTCTAGTAGAGGCCAGATCCCCGGGGAGGGGGAGCGGGCGGTAGCCCTGCAGTATTCTCCGGGAAATGGGGCACCGGTCATAGTGGCGTCAGGTATGGGCCACTTGGCAGAGAAGATCGTGGAAGTGGCGGTGGAGAGCGGAGTGCCGGTCTATGAGGACAACTCGCTGGCCACGGTGCTGTCCCAGATGGAACTGGGACGGGAGATCCCGGAGGAGCTGTATCAGGCAATTGTGGAGATTTATGTCTATTTTCTCAATTTCGACCCAAAGGACCCTGAGAAATTTCGGAGAGAACGAAACAAGCAGACTGGACCAGCCGCAGGAGGGGAAAAGACATGAGACATCAATATTTGATGATCGACAGCCGCGGGAACCCCGTGGCCCACGGAACATCTGATGACGGGCTGGAAAAGTCGGTCTGGGAGATCCAAGTGGACAGCGGGGATATCAAGCGGGTGCTGTCCCATGAGTATGTCAGCTTGGTGAGCTCATCGGAAAAAGTTCCGGCGATGGAGGGACGGATCATCCGCCGGGATGGAAATATCATCTCAGTCGAGTCGGTCCGAAGGCTGGGAGAAGATGTGCGGCGCAACCTGCGGATGCCGGTCCGGTTTGAGAGCTACCTGTACCCGGTCTCAGGGGAATGGAAGGGCAGACTGCCTATTTTGAGCAATGACCTGAGCTGCGGGGGGATATCTTTTTTCTGCGCAAGGACGCTGGCGGAGGGAGAGATCGTGCAGATCGCCGTGCCGATCACGGCTCAGCCCCTGCTGCTGAACATAAAAGTGCTGCGGCAGCGTCCCTCAGGGGAACCGATCCCACTGTTTGCAGCGGCGTTTGAGGAACTGGTCCATGAGGAAGAAAAGATGATCCGGGAAGCAGTATTCAGTCTGCAGCTGAGCGGGACGACCGGGATCTGAGTGAAGCTGAAAGAGAAAGGAAGCAGTGGACAGAGATGAAGAGATGGAAAGAGTTTCGTTTTGAATATCTGAGGACGGCGGCTGTCTTCCTGCTGCTGTGTGCCATGGCCTGCACCTTGATATGGGCGCTCCCGGCACAGGTCCATGCGGACTATACAGAGCCATATATGAAAAGAATGGAAGAGCTGGGACTGCTTCAGGGGGATGCAGATGGGGATCTGAGGCCGGGAGACCCCATCACCCGGGCGGAATTTGTCACTATCATCAACCGGGCATTTGGCTATCGATCTGCGGGGGGACATCCCTTCCGGGATGTTCCGGGCACCGCATGGTATGCGGAAGATGTAGACATCGGCTATACGGAGGGATATATTACGGGGACCTCCCCTACTGCCTTTTCCCCGAACCTGAGCATCACCCGGGAGGAGGCGGCTTTCATTCTGGCGAAGAACCTGATGATGGAACCGGCAGTGGGGGAGAACACCAGTTTTGCGGACGGAAGAAGCATCAGTACATGGAGCCGAGGAATGGTCTCCGCGGCAGCGGAGAATAACCTGATCAGCGGTTATCCGGACGGCACCTTCCGGCCGCAGAAAAGCATCACCCGGGGGGAGGCTGCGGTGATCCTCCTGAACGCCGTTGGCACCCCGGTCAGCAGGCCTGGTACTACTACACTGGGAGATGTTTGGGGCAACGTGACGATCACATCCTCCGGTGTTACTCTGAAAGATACCGTTGTGGCGGGAAATCTGTACGTCACTGCGGGGGTGGAACTGGGTGACGTGGTGCTGGAGAACGTGAAGGTGCTGGGGGAGATCGTGGTCAGCGGCGGCGGCGTCAGTGAAGCGGGCGAGGACAGCGTGATCCTCCGCAATGTGGACGCCCCCAAGCTGGTGGTGGACAACATCAAAAACCAGCAGGTCTCCCTCCGGGTGGAGGGAGATGGCCTGATCCAGCAGGCCAGCGTCCGGACAGACGCCTTTTTGGCGGACAATACCCCAGCCGGACACGGCATCGGGGAGATCGAGCTCAACGGAGAAAACGGCCTGGAGCTGAAGCTGGCAGGCAACATCAAGAATGTGGTCAACCGCACACCGGAGTCTGCACTGAGCATCTCTAGCGGACGTGTGGACACCATTACAGTGGATGAGAAGGCAGTGGACAGCACACTGGAGATCTCTTCCGGCGCGGAGGTAGATCATGTCAATCTGGATGTGGGGACCACAGTCACTGGGGACGGAGACATCGGAGATCTGGTGGTGAACGCACCGGGGAGCAATGTGTCCATGCTGCCCGATCAGATCGTGATCCGGCCGGGGGATACGGCCAACATCGACGGAGAAAACATGGACAGTGAGGCAGCGGCAGAGTCCTCCGCAGATCCGCGTCTGCTCTCAGGGTATCCCAAAATCACTGACCTGGCCCCAACCTCTGCCACAGCGCAGTTCAGCGGCAATAAGCGTGGGACCGTGTACTGGGCTGTCACCTCGGTGACAGATGGTTCGGTGGGGACGGATGAGCTGATCGATCCGCCCTCCTATACCACGAAGATCGTGGCAAATGGCTCTGCCGCCCTGAGCGGGGCGGGAGAGAGGTCTACGGCAAAAATCAGCAAGCTCGTCTCCGACGGCTCCTACTATCTTTCCGCGGTGCTGGTGGATGCCAGAGGGGATCAGAGTCCGTTGAAGGTGCTCTCCTTCACGACTCCGGACAATACGGTGCCAGGCTTTGCCGATGGGTACCCCTATATGTCCAAGGTCACAAATGTGTCTGCGCAGGTGACTGTGATGGCGACCAAGAGCTGCCGGCTTTACTGGGCGCTGCTGCCCAAAGGCGCGCAGGCTCCCACGGCGCAGGACTTCAAGGCCAACGCCGTAACAGGAAATCTTGGCTATGGAAGCAGAGATGTGACCAAAAACACCGCCTATTCCTTTGATGTGAACAACGTGGCACTGGAGGAACTGGAGAGCTATGATCTGTATCTGTGGCTCACTGATGTGGAAGGGGGACAGAGCTCCCGGGTGGAGAAGCTGTCCTTCACGACTGTGGACCGCACCCCGCCCAAGTTCAACACCAACGCCACAGTAAACAAGGTGGAGCGGACCTCGGTGGGCCTCTATGCCAATCTGAATGAGGCGGGAACCCTGTATTGGGTGGTGGTGGAACAGGGGACAGAGTACCCCAAGCCTCTG
>ERZ780150.2046-NODE-2046-length-11236-cov-3.942939_pt1 | contig 11236 bp, 10 predicted proteins | sample MGYA00511019_ERZ780150 | MGnify/ENA primary metagenome ERZ780150 (study PRJEB29588, sample SAMEA2151633) | human gut metagenome | biome: human gut; feature: human-associated habitat; material: faeces | place: Denmark | collected 2008/2010 ...
AGCGGGCGCCTTTCTGCATCTTCCGCTGTGATTTCCTACAAAGGGGCCGGCGAGGAGTTTGCCCCCTCAGCGCGCCCGCTTACCGGGGTGGCAGATGGGCGACACGGTGGGCAAGCACCCAGGGGGCCAGAGTGGAAGGAGGCCCGGGCTGCGGGGCACCGCTGTATATAGGCTCCACCTCCACCACATAAGGGATCCCGTCTACTGTAATGCGGTAAAATTCCTTTTTTGGCATCGCTTTTGCCTCCTCCGCTGTGCTGTACTGGTCGTTTGCACTATTGTATCAGAGAAAACAATAAAATTCCATTCATCTTTTTGAAATAATCCATAATATCAAAGTTATGAAAATGGGATCGGTGGGCTAGGGACTGAATTTTTGCTTCAGAAAGTCGGCGAACTGTCGGGAGGCGCGGTTCAAATACCGTCCTTTCCGATGGACCATCACAATGTCACGGGTGTGATGCACGTCCTCGATATCCAGAAAACGAATATTCTCGCTGAACAGATGCCGAAAGGAGGCAGACTGGGAAGCGATGGTGACGCCGGCGTTGGCGTTGATCAGCTCCCGCCGGAGCAGATGGTCGCACTCCATGATGTAGTGGGGCGTGATGCCCAGGTCTGCAAAGATCCGGTCGGTCTGAGCGCGGAAGGGCAGTCCCTTCAGAAGCATGATGAAGCGCTGGTCGGTGAGCTCCTCCAGACGGACACTTTTCCGCTGTGCCAAGGGGTTGTCCTTATGGACAGCCAGCTTGAAGATGTCCCGAAGCAGCAGGGTGGATTCAAATACCTCCCCATAAATGCCCGGGGAGGTGACCGCCAGATCGATTTGACCCCGGTTGAGCAGCGCAGCGATCTCCTTGTTTTCTGCGACCCGCTGATTCCACTTGTAGTTGGGGTGCTGGTACATGAAGGCGTGCATCCCCTGAAGAAACTGAGAGGAGGAGACCGCCAGGGAAATGGAGTTGTCCCCCTCATCGGCAATGTCCTGGAGCTCCCTCTTTGAGTTCTCCACCTCCATCAGGATATGGTTGACCCGCTGGAGAAACCGCTGTCCATTCTGGTTCAAGATGATAGACCGTCCATTGTGGTCAAAGAGCGGAACTCCCAGCTCCTTCTCCAGTCTGGAAATCATCGTACTCAGGGCAGGCTGGGAGATATTGAGTTCTTCTGCCGCCCGGGAGATATGCTGGTAATAGGCCGCGGTCTGAAAATAGCGGAGCTGGGTCAGTTCCATGATATGTCCCTCCAGATCCATAATTTTTATCTTATACTAATATAAAAAATCGATAATTGCAATATGCGTTAAAACAGATTAACCTAAAGAAAAAAGAAAAATATTTGATTTTTGTTGGATTGTGACCAAAGGCGCAGCAGAGAGGAGGACCTTGTCGTGGGCGAAAAAACAAAGCTTCAAGAGATGCTTGAGAAAAAGGAAAAGATCAGACAGGGAGGGGGAGAAAAAAAGGTCGCGAAGCAGCACGGCGCGGGTAAGCTGACAGCCCGGGAGCGCATCGACCTGCTGTTTGATCCCGGTACTTTCCAGGAGTACAACATTTTTATGAAGCACCGCTGCCATGACTTTGGGATGGAGAAGGTAGACACACCGGCGGAAGGGGTGGTGACGGGATACGGATTGATTCATGGGAGAGGGGCCTTTGCCTTTGCCCACGACTTTACGGTCCTGGGCGGCGCCATGGGGGAGATGCAGGGCATGAAGGTCAAGCGGATTCAGGAGCTGGCCATGGACGCCGGCGTGCCGCTGATCGGCCTGAATGACTCGGGGGGCGGGCGGATCCAGGAGGGGCCTGCCACTTCCTATGGGGCCATCTTCTTCAACAACGTGATGGCTTCTGGGGTGATCCCCCAGATCTCAGCCATCATGGGGCCCTGCGCCGGCGGGACCGTGTATTCCCCCGCGCTGACCGACTTCATTTTTTCCGTGGACAAGACCAGCCGCTCCTTTATCACCGGACCGCAGGTCATCAAGAACGTGACCGGGGAGGTGGTGGATGCGGAGAAGCTGGGAGGAGCGCGGACCCATAATACGGTGTCAGGCGTGTCTCACTTTTTCTGTGCGGACGACCGGGACTGCATTGAGAAGATCAAGACCCTGCTGAGCTACCTGCCCCCAAACTGCCGGGAGATGCCGCCCATCATGCCCTGCGGCGACTCTCCGGACCGCCGCTGTGAGATGCTCAACACCTTCATTCCGGATAACCTGAAAAAGGCCTACGATATCAAGGATGTTATCCGGGAGATCGCGGATGGGCACGAGTTTTTTGAGACCCAGGCCATGTATGCCACCAATATGGTCACCGGATTTATCCGCATGAACGGCCGGTCGGTGGGGGTGGTGGCCAACCAGCCCAAGGCGATGGCAGGCTGTATCGACATCAACGCTTCGGACAAGGCGGCCCGTTTTATCCGCACCTGCGACTGCTTCAATGTGCCCCTGCTGTCCATTGTTGATGTGCCCGGATACATGCCCGGCACCAATCAGGAGTACGGAGGGATCATCCGGCACGGGGCAAAGATGATCTACGCCTGGGCAGAGGCCACAGTCCCGAAGATCGTGATGGCGGTGGGAAAGGTCGTGGGCGGCGCCCGGCCTGCAATGTGCTCCTGGGAGCTTCGGCCGGACTTCATTTTCGCCTGGCCCACGGCGCAGATGGTAGTCGTGGGGGCAGAGGGGGCTGTGGACATCTGCCGGAAGCACGAGCTGAAGCGGGCTGAGGAGAGCGGTGAGGATGTGGCTGCCCTCCGTGCCCACTACATCGAGGAGTACAAGGAAGAATTTTTTAACCCGTATAAGGCGGCGGAATATGGGAAGTTTGAGGACGTGATCGAGCCTGCGGAGTCACGGCGGGTCATCATCCGGACTCTGGAGCTGTTTCAGAACAAACAGGTGGTCCTGCCAGCCAAAAAACACGGGAATATGCCGGTCTGACGGCGGCGCGGAAAGGAGCTTGGTTCAATATGGCGGTTGGATACGGCCCCCTGAGCGGGGTAACAGTGGTGGACCTGACGCAGTTTTTGTCCGGTCCCCTGGCCACGATGATCATGGCGGACCGGGGGGCGGATGTTAGCAAGGTGGAGCGGCCGGACCGGCCCAAGGCCAGCGGCCCGTTTCTCAACGGGGAGCGGGTCTACGACCTGTCGGTCCAGCGCAGTAAGAAGAGCATCACCCTGAACCTGAAGGCGGAGACAGATAAGAAGGTGCTGCTGGAGCTGGTGAAAAAAGCGGACGTTCTGGTGGAAAATTTCAAACCCGGCACGATGGAGCGCATGGGCCTGGGTTATGATATCATTGCCGCAGCCAATCCCAGGATCATTTATATGGCGGTCTCCGGCTTTGGCTATACGGGGCCATACCGTTCCAGAGGCGCGCTGGATATGATCGTTCAGGGGATGAGCGGACTGATGAGCCTGACCGGTGAGCCGGATGGCCCGGCCATGCGCTGCGGGACCTCGGCCAGCGACGTGTTTACCGGGCTGTATGCCTTCGGTGCCATCTCGGCGGCCCTGTATGACCGGGAAAAGACCGGAAAGGGACAGTTTATCGATGTGGCGATGCTGGATGCCACCTTCTCCTGCCTGGAAAACGCGGTGATCAATACCTGTGTCTTTGGCACCGATCCCCAGAGGGTGGGCAACAGCCACCCCACCAGCGTCCCCTTCGGGACGTTCCCCACCTCCGATGGAGAGATCATTATCACCTGCTCCCGGGATCCTGCATTTTACAGTCTGTGCCGCGCCCTGGGACGGGAGGATATGGTGGAGGACCCGCGCTTCTCCAAGGCGGAGGCCAGACGCCAGCACAAGGCGGAGCTGACTGAGGAGATCTCCAGATTTACCCGGGCCCGCACACTGGATGAATGCGAGCGGATCTTTGAGGCTCACGGGGTGCCCAATGGCCGCATCAACACCATGAAGATGATCTGTGCGGACCCTCAGATCGCGGCCCGCAATATGATTGTAGAGGTGGAGCACCCGGTGGCTGGAACGTATCGGATGGCGGGCAGCCCGCTGAAATTCGGAAATTACCCGGATACCACCTATGAGCCCGCCCCCACCCTGGGACAGCATACCCGGGAGGTCCTGGCGGAGTACTTAAAAATGCCGGAGGAGGAGATCGAAACCATGCTGAAGGAGCAGAAGGAGCTGGTGCATACATAAGATGGCGGGCGGAGCGCGGGACAGGGGACCGGCCTGTGGAATGGAAGATTTTGTTTTGTGCCTGACGTGCGGAATCTGGTATAATCCGATGCGTATTTTGTGGATAAAAGCAAAAGGAGGTATCGAGCTCTGAGCTGTGCGGACCAGCAAAGATCATAGATAAGACTAGAGGGAGGATACTATGAAGATAAAAGCCAAAACCGGAGATCTCGCACTGGGGATCTTTTCGATTCTGGGCGGAATCATCATCCTGATCCTGACAAAGGTGCAGGGACTTCAGCTGATAAAGAGCGGACAGATGGGGCCCGGTTTTTTCCCCACAATCTGCGGGATCGCCATCGCGATCTGCGGGGCCATGGTCCTTCTGGAGGCGGCGCGCCGGATCGCCCGCGCCAAAACGGCCCAGGCGGAGAAGGAAGAACTGGAGACAAATATCCTGAACCTGACAGAGCTGAAGAATCTGTTGCTTTTTATGCTGCTGGGGACTGGGGTACTGCTGCTCTCCGACTATCTGGGGCTGCTGACCTGCCTGGGACTGAGTGTGATCGCCTATTTGAAAATATGGGGCCGAGAAAAGTGGATCAAGTCGATCGTGATCGGTGTATGTATGGTGGCGTTCCTGTACGGGGTCTTTGTCCTGTTCCTGCATGTGCCGGTCCCCAAAGGTCCGCTGGGCTTTTAAGGAGGAGGTACACATATGGACTTGCTGCATAACCTTGCGCTGGGCTTCTCAGTCCTGGCTGATCCCATGACCATTGTGTACTCCCTGATCGGCGTAGTGTGCGGTGTTATCATCGGTGCGCTGCCCGGTCTGGGGCCTTCGGTGGGCATCGCAGTGCTCCTGCCCATGTGCTACGGACTTGATCCGGCCTGTGCCCTGTGCATGCTGTGCGGGATCTACTACGGGGCCATGTACGGTGGTTCCATTACCTCCATCCTGATCAATACGCCCGGTGACTCTGCCGCCATTATGACGACCCTGGACGGATATCCCATGGCGCGGCAGGGAAAAGCAGGGAAGGCCCTGGGCATGTCCTGTCTGGCATCGGTCATCGGCGGGACGATATCTGTGGTGTTGTTCATGTCTCTGGCACCTGTGGTATCCAATTTTGCTACAAAGTTCGGGCCGTCCGAATATTTCGCCCTGATGGTGCTGGGGCTTACCTCTATTGCGGGCATGACAGGGAAATCTCCTGCAAAGGGTTTTTTGGCTGCGTTTATCGGCCTGTTTGTGGCGGGGATCGGGATTGACCTGATCTTTGGTACTACAAAGTTCGTATTCGGCAATGTAAACCTCTACTCCGGCATTGACTTTGTGCCGGTGGCCATGGGCTTGTTTGGGATCGCAGAGATCGTATGCAACTATTCTGACAATAATCTTAAAGTGGATAAGGGGAGCCTGAAGGTCAAAAATCTGCTGCCCAGCAGACATGAGTGGAAGCTGTCCCTGCCCCACATCGGCCGGGGGACGATTTTAGGCTTTATTGTGGGGATGCTGCCAGGGGCGGGTGCTACGATCGCTTCTTTTCTCTCCTACGACATGGCAAAGCGCACCTCAAAGCGGGGAGAGGAGTTCGGCACCGGTGTGATCGAGGGTGTGGCGGCCCCGGAGTGTGCCAACAACGCTGCCTCCATGGGGGCCATGGTTCCTATGCTGACCTTGGGCGTCCCCGGTTCGGGCGCGACGGCCATCATGATGGGTGCGCTGATGATGCTGGGCATCTCACCTGGTCCCTCCTTCTTTGTGAATGAGGCTGACGTTGCCTGGGGACTGATCGCCTCCATGTATCTGGGAAATGTCATTCTGGTGTGCATTGGTCTCGGCGCGCTCTCCCTGTTCGTGCGCATCCTGAATGTAAAGACCTCCACCCTGAACGCGCTGATCTTTGCATTCATTCTGGTGGGCGCCTATGCGCTGGAGAACTCCATGTTCACTGTGGGAGTGACTCTTTTCTTCGGCCTGCTGGGTTATATCCTGAAAAAGGTGGGGGTCCCTGCGGCACCCATGGTGCTGGCGCTGGTGCTGGGTGCGATCACTGAGACCAATTTGAGACAGGCGCTGATCATTGACAACAACAATTTTGGAGCGGTCATCTCCCATCCCATTTCCGCGGTCATCCTGGTGCTGGCGGTCCTGCTGGCGTTCGGCACCCCCATCAAATCCCTGATCACAAAACTGTGGGCAAAAAAGAAAGCGTGACCGGCGTTGACCTTATGTATGATCGGGCGGTGCCCGGTTATATAAAATGAAAAAAGGAGAAAAAGAAATGAAAAAATTGCTTGCTCTGATTTTGGCGGCCGCAATGTCGCTCTCTCTTGCGGCGTGTGGAAACGGTAGCACCTCCTCTGGCGGAGGGAGCACATCGGAGCCCGCCGGAACTCCCGCGGCATCTTCAGGGGAGGAGACCGGATGGGTCCCCACAGAGGACATTGAATTTGTGATCCCCTTCGGCGCGGGCGGCGGAAATGACGTTATGGTCCGAAAAATCCTGGAGATCGTTGAAAAATACGATATGTGTCCGGTGAATATCGTCCCGGTGAACAAAGAAGGTGGTTCCGGAGTGGTAGGCTATACCTATCTCACCTCCAAGGGCGCCGGGTATGAGTACGCGCTGGCCTCCACATCCGCCAGCTTTTACACCCAGCCGCTGACGGGAAATTCTCCCTTTACGCCGGACGAAAGCACGTTTTCCTTCGTGGCACATATGGTAAAAGACCCTGTGGTGCTGGTGGCCCACCCCTCCTACGGTTTCACATGTATCCAGGATGTGGTCGACTATGCCAAGGAGCACCCCGGTGAGCTGAAATGGGGCGGTGTCGGCAACGCATCTGACGACGCGATCATCATGTATATGCTGAACAATATCGCCGGGATCGATCTGACCTATGTGCCCTATGACGATGGGGGAATGTGCCAGGCGGCGCTGCTGGGCGGACACATCGGCCTGAGCACCGTCTCTCTGGCAGAGGCGGAGGAGCACATGGCGGCAGGCAACATGGTGGCGCTGGCCGCCTGCGCGGATGAGCGGTTTGACGCGATCCCCGAGGTCCCCACCGCGGCAGAGCAGGGCTTTGACATCGGCCATCAGCAGAGCCGGGGCATCGTGATGAACGCCGGCGTGCCCGAAGAGGTGCTGGCCTATTATTCCGACCTGTTCCAGAGAGTCTCTGAAACAGAGGACTGGATCGAGTATGCAGAGTCCAACGCCATGACGGTGTCCTTTATGCCTTATCAGGAGTTCGCAGCATATGCCGCTGAGATGCTGGAGGACTATACCACCTACCTGGGCATGATCCCCCAGGATTGATCCAGGGCTGATCTACCTGGATCTGGATGCAGGGCCGGCCCCTCTTTTTGATGGGGCCGGCCCTGCCGTTTTGCGCCGCCCCCTTGCATTGGGTGCCCAAATCCGCTACACTTATTTATCATCCTTATCATCATCCGGGAAGGGCAGAGGGGGCAGAGGGCATGGACCATGAGGCATATATGCGGCGGGCGCTGGAGCTGGCCGCTCAGGCGGCGGAGCAGGGGGATGTGCCGGTGGGGTGTGTCATCGTCCGGGACGGGGAGATCGTGGGAGAGGGACGCAACCGCCGGGAGGAGAATGGGGACGCCACCGCCCACGCGGAACTGGAGGCCATCCGGGACGCCTGCCGCCGGCTGGGGAGCTGGAGGCTGCACCGGTGCACTATGTATGTCACCCTGGAGCCCTGCCCCATGTGTGCCGGGGGAATCATCAACGCCCGGATCGGCACCGTGCGCTATGGGGCCAAGGATGACAAGGCGGGGGCCTGCGGATCGGTGCTCAACCTGTTCGAGGAGCGGTTCAACCACCGTCCCAGGCTCTATCGGGGCCCCATGGAGGCGGAGTGCGGCCGTGCCCTGCGGGCCTTTTTCGAGGACCTGCGGGAAAAAGACGGATTTTCGGAGGAGATTTAATCCTTTTGTAACATCTGCGGGTGACTTATTTAATAAAAACTGGATATTATAATACTTGCAAGGCAAGAGCATCTTTTCATTCTATCCTCCAATTCTTTTGGAAGGCCGACAGGGGACTGTCGGCCTTTCCTCTTTTTCCACGGCTGCGGGAGGGAAGGGAGAAAAAACCAGTGCGATTTAATGGTTATGTAACATTTGCCCCTTCATTTCTTAATAACTCCAGGGTATCTTGATACTTGCAAGAGACAGTTTGTTTCATTTTAATCCTCTTTTTCAGCAGAAAGTCCCGAGCGCTTTGGAGCAGGCGTTCGGGACTTTCTGTTTTTCTGCATAGATTTCCAGATCCAAGGGAGAATACAGGGGGAAAGGAGGGCGCATATGGCTGAACAGAAGCAGGATGGACCTCACCCCCGCCGGGAGCCCAGATTTCCCGGTCCCCTGACCCTGGAGGGAGTGGAGCAGATCTTTGAGGGCTGCTCCGACTTTGCAGAACGCACCGCGCTGCTGCATAACGACCCACAGAGGCAGGTGACCCTCTGCTATATCAACGGCATGGTGCGGGGGGAGCGGATCAACGACTATCTGCTGCGGCCGCTGGCCCAGGACCCGCGCCTGTCTGCGGTATCTGAGGCGGAGGCATTCCAGCTGCTGGGACAGGGGGCGCTCTATAATTTATATGTAGAGCGCCGCACCACGCTGGACCAGGCGGCGGTGGATCTGACTATGGGCTGGTGTGTCCTGTTCTTTCCCGGGCGGATGGACGCACTCTCTTTCTTCGTAGGGACAGAGGAAAAGCGGGCGGTGGGGCAGTCGGAGAACGAGCCCGCCCTGAAGGGGGTGCGGGAGTCCTTTGTGGAGTCCGTCCGCACCAACACCGCCATGGTCCGCCGCCATTTAAAGGCCCCCGAGCTGAAGATCCGGGAGCACATTGTGGGCCGCCGGTCCCGGACCCAGGTGGACGTGCTCTATCTGGACGGCATCGCCGACCCGGACACGGTGGAGCGGGTGCGCCGGAGGCTGGACGGCATGGACATCGACGGGGTGGAGGCGGCCGGGAATATCGAGGAGTACCTGACGGACCACCTGAACACCCCCTTTCCCACCATGCCCTACACCCAGCGGCCCGACCGCTTCTGCCAGGCCCTGCTGGAGGGGCGGGTGGGGCTGCTGTGTGACGGCCTCCCCTTCGGCTATCTGCTGCCGGGCACCATGGACCAGTTCTTCCGGACCAGCCAGGACCGGGCCTTCAACTGGATGACTGCCTCTATGCTGCTCCTGCTGCGCTATTTCTGCATGGCGGCCACCCTGCTTATCCCCGGGCTCTATATCGCCCTGGTGACCTTCCACCCGGAGGCCATCCCGGTGAAGCTGGCCCTGTCCATCGTGGCGGCCAAGCAGGAGGTCCCCTTCTCTACTGTCTTTGAGGTACTGATTATGCTGGTAGCCTTCGAGGTGCTCCAGGAGGCGGGGCTGAGGCTGCCCTCTCCTATCGGAGCTACTGTGTCCATCCTGGGCGGCCTGGTGGTGGGCAACGCCGCAGTGGAGGCCCACATCGTCTCTCCGGCGGTGCTCATCGCGGTGGCCATTGCAGGGGTGGCGGGATACACCATGCCCAGCCAGGACATGGCGGCCGCCCTGCGGCTGTGGCGCTTCCTGCTGGCCATCCTGGCCAGCCTGGGGGGACTGTTCGGCCTGGCGATGGGCTGTGCGGCCCTGATCTGCCATCTGGCCGGGCTGGAGAGCTTCGGCGTGCCCTATTTGGCGCCGTTTACGTCCGCAGCAGGACAGGAGCGGGGGAGCCCTGATCTGATCCGGCTGCCCCTGCCCTGGATGAAGTGGCGGAACGGTGCGGCGCGGTCGGCCAACCGGAGGAATCAGCGATGAAAAAAGTTTTAGCAGCGGCCCTGTGCGGCGCGGTGATGTTCCTGCTCCCAGGATGCGGCGGGGAGCGGCTTCCCTATGCCCGGGAGATGGGGGACATGGCCCTGATGCGCACCATGGGAGTGGACACGGGGGAGGGCGGAGCGGAGCAGCTCCATGTTACGGTGTCCAGCGGCCGCCGGGCCAGAGGCTTGCAGGGGGAGGCGGAGCCGCCCCTGGTCCTCTCTGCGGAGCGGGAGTCCATCAGCAGCGCCTGCCTGGCCATGCAGGGGCTGAGTGACAGCTATGTGTTTTACGGACATGTGGACCAACTGCTGCTGGGGGAGGAGCTGTCCCGCCGGGGCATCCTGGAGACCCTCCAGTACTTCAGCCAGGACCAGGAGCTGGGGATGGGGACCCAGGTCTGGATCGTCCGGGGAGGTACGGCGGCGGAGGCCATCTCCGCCGAGCAGGAGCGGGGGGTGGAGAGCCGCCTGTCCACCATCCAAACGGACAGTGAAATGGGGATGGCGGGGATGACCAGGACCGTGGGGGAGACCCTGACGTCCCTGATGGAGGACGGTTCCGCCTATCTGCCCGGGCTGGTCCCCGGGGAGGACGGCGCACTGCTGGAGGCGGGATACGGAGTGGTGAAGGACGGCATGCTGGCGGGCTGGCTCACCGGAGAGCAGGCCCGGGGCTGGCGGCCGGGCAGGTCGGGGCGGACATCCTGGAGCTGGAAACCAGGGGAGGAGGCGCCGCAGTCCGGGTGACAGCGGTATCGGTGAGCTGTGTGCCGGAGTTTTCCGGCGAGAGGCTGACTGGGCTGGAGCTGGCCTGCCGACTCTCTCTGCGGGCGGAAGAGAGCTGGGGGGAACCGGAGCCGGCAGAGCTGTGTGCGGCGGCGGAGGAGCGGGAAGCGGCCCGGATCTCAGCGGCGCTGGAGCAGCTGAAGGGCTGGAACGCGGACTGCCTGGGCCTGGCCAGGCGGGCGGGCCAGACGGAGAGCGCCCGCTGGAACGCCCTCCGGGCCCAGTGGCCGGAGGTGTTTCCGGAACTGGAGATCCAGGTGACAGTACAGGCTTCGCTGCTGGCGGCCTGAGGAGGGAAAAGGGATTGAAACAGGAGAAGGTCTCGTTCCGGCAGTTGATGGCGCTGCTCTGGGCCGGGCTGCTGGGGCCGGCGGCGGAGTGGCTGCCTTCCATGGTCACAGAGCGGGCAGGGCCGGCCGGGTGGCTGGTCCCCCTGCTGGCCCTGCCG
>ERZ780150.2048-NODE-2048-length-11228-cov-4.328560_pt1 | contig 11228 bp, 9 predicted proteins | sample MGYA00511019_ERZ780150 | MGnify/ENA primary metagenome ERZ780150 (study PRJEB29588, sample SAMEA2151633) | human gut metagenome | biome: human gut; feature: human-associated habitat; material: faeces | place: Denmark | collected 2008/2010 ...
CTGTATGCCTTACGAGGAGGTTTGAAGAAGCAGTCGGTGTGCTATACACATTTTCTCTCAAACAAGGTTTTTAGAGGTGACCTTATGTTTCTCGTTATTCAGATACGGATAAAATCATCTTTTCCATCTCCCGGCAGGCGACGCTCATGGTGTGACCCTTTTTCCTGAGATAGCACACCTGCCGCGAGGGTACGGTTTCCTGAAGCTCCAGACGGATAATTCCCTGATTCGGGTATTCCTCCAGAAACTCCTCCGGCACGAAACCTATGCCAAGATTGTTCTTAACCATCGGAAGTATCTGGTCGGCGGTCGCGGCTTCGATATCCGGCGTGAAATCGCATTTATTCTTTCTGAACCACTCGGAATACGCCTCGTAGGTTTTCGTCTGCTTTCCCAGCGAAATCAGCGGATATGTTGACAATTCCGAAAGGCTCAGCTTCTTTCCCGCGAGCTGTGAAAATGCCGTTCCGCACACCGGAATTTCCCTTACTTCGCATATTTCCTTTGAGGTCAGGGAGTTCAGCTCGCCGGTCGGAGTAGTCACGACAGCTATGTCCACAAGCCCGTTTTTCAGCGCGGAAACCGCCTGCGGCGTGGAATGATTGAACACGCGTATCCGTATCCCCGGGTACTTCTGCCGGAAATCCTTCAGCACCGGAAGCAGGAAGCACCGCAGCGCGATTTCGCTTGCGCCTATCGTCACTACACCCTTGGAGAGCGTCCGTTCGAGGCAGATTTCCTCCTCGCCGGACTGGATATGCTCCACCGCTGCGGCTACATGGGCGTACAGCATTTCGCCCTCTGGGGTCAGTTCAACACCCTTTCTGGAGCGCACGAACAGCGTGCAGTTAAGCTCGCTTTCGAGGTTCTTTATCGTCCGGGAAACGTTGGGCTGGTTGTTCATAAGTGCTTCCGCTGCCTGTGAAATGCTGCCGTATTTCGCAACATAATAAAACGCCCGGTAGTAGTCAAAGCTGATGTACATATCAATTCTCCATTTTTTATTAAACCGGCAAAAGCGCCTGATAAATCTGTCAGGCGCTATGCTTTTACTTTAACATCTTGTCAATGCTTACAATCTTCGTGCAGAGCGCAAGCACCGTAACTGCGCTCTCTATCTCATCGACCGTTGCAAATGACGGAGCCAGCCGGATATTGCTGTCCTGCGGATCGTTTCCGTGTGGGTAGGTCGAGCCTGCCGGAGTGAACTTCACGCCATGCTCCGCAGCCATCTCAACGACCGCCCGCGCGCACCCCGGGAGCGTATCGTAGGAAGCAAAGTACCCGCCCTTTGCGACCGTCCATTCTGCGATTCCAAGTCCGTCCAGTTCCTCGTTCAGCACCTTGTACATCGCGTCGAATTTCGGTTTCATTATCGCAGCGTGCTTCTTCATGTGCGCGCGGAGTCCTGCGGAATTCCTGAAAAATCTCGCGTGGCGGAGCTGATTTATCTTATCCGGGCCTATCGTCGCGAACTTCAGGAACGCCCGGATATCAATGAGATTTGCCGGGCTGGAGGCTACCGCCGAAATTCCCGAACCGGGGAACGTTATCTTGCTTGTGGAGCAGAATTCATACACGAGGTCTGAATTTCCCGCCTTGTCGCATTCGGAGATTATATCCGGAATTTCGGCGCACTTTCCGTCGAAATTATGCACGCAGTAGGCGTTGTCCCAGAAAATGCGGAAATCTTCCGCCGCAGGCTTCAGCGCGGCAAAGCGGCGGACTACCTCGGCGCTGTAAACTATTCCAGTGGGGTTTTCGTACTTCGGAACACACCAGATACCCTTTATCTTATCGTCGCTGCTTACCAGCTTTTCCACTACGTCCATATCCGGACCATCGGAGTTCATCGGCACCGGAACAAGCTCGAATCCAAAATGCTCGGTTATCGCGAAATGCCGGTCGTAACCCGGAACAGGGCAAAGGAACTTTCTGCCCTTGACCTCCTGCCATGGCGTGGAGCCGCAGATGCCGTCCGTCATTCCGTGGCTTATAAGCTGGTACATCATCGTAAGGCTACTGTTTCCGCCGATTATTGTGTTCACGGAGTGCGTACCCATCATGTGCGCCAGCAGGCGCTTTGCCTCAGGGATTCCGTCAAGTCCGCCGTAGTTGCGGCAGTCCTGACCGCTTTCGCTGTCCAGCAGGCTGTGGTGGTCGAGGACGTCCAGCATTTTCATCGAAAGCTCGAGCTGCTCCTTTGAGGGCTTTCCTCTGGAGAGGTCGAGGGAGATGTCATCTTTGGAGTACTTGCTTAACCGTTCAACGCACTTCTGTTTTTCGGCTTCGAGCGCCTGTTTGTCCATTTCGCTGTATTTCATGGTTTCCGCCTTTCATATCATTTGAGAAAGAACGCCCAGCACTGCCGTAGCAGCGCTGAGCGCATATAGGGGGAGAAGATTTATCATTAAGAAGCCTTAATAAAGCTTCTTGTAGATATCAAGAATATCATCGCGGCTGAGCGGAACGAAGTTGTTTGCAGTCAGTCTGCCCTGCGTTGCGAGCACGTTTTCGGTGAATACCGGAATATCCGCTTCGGTAACGCCGTACTCGTGCAGCGGTTTCTTCGGGAGAATGTGGTTCAGCAGGTTTTCAAGCTCGTTGTAGACATTCTTCACGTCGCAGTGCAGAAGCTCTGCAAGGTACGCGTTGAGATGTGCTATTTCTCCGTCCTGCTTTTTCTCCATGTACTTGTACAGCACTCCGGTGAACAGCGCGTAGTTGCTCTCGCCGTGCGGAACGTGATATGTACCGCCGAGGGGGTAACTCAGCGCATGGACTGCCGCGCAGCCCGCTGTGCCGAATGCAAATCCAGCCATGTTGGAAGCGGTAAGGAAGTCGCCCATGTACTGCGGGAGCTTGTCCATGCCCTCGCTGACCAGCTTCTGATAGCCAGTGATTATCATTTCGATAGCCTTGTATCCCATCAGCTTGGTGTATACGGTTGCTTTCGGGGAGAGCGAGGATTCAACGGCGTGAACCAGCGCGTCAATGGAGCTTGCGCCGAACACCTTCAGCGGAAGCTTCGCAAGAAGTTCGGGAACCAGCACTGCGTAATCCGCGAACATATTTTCGGAGGTCAGACCCATCTTCACGCCAAGGCGCGTGCGGTTGATTATCGAGATGTTCGTGACCTCGCTGCCGGTGCCGCAGGTGGTCGGGATAATTATGAGCTGGTGCAGCTTTGTAATGCTGTCCTTGTGGTCGTAGAGGGAATCCACCGAGCCTCCGTCGGATACGGAAAGCACCTTTGCAATGTCGATCACAGTACCGCCGCCGATGGCAATTACGCGCTCGAAATGCTTTTTGGAAGCCTCGGCGATTATCGCGTCTACCATGGTGTCGGTAGGCTCGCCGCCGCCGAATTCCTCCTGATAGATCACCTGCGCGCCGCACTTGTTGTTATCGGAATACGGATCGTAGATGTACTTGTTCGTAAGGATAAGGTCGCTGCCGCCTACCTTGAATTCATCGGTAAAGGCTTTCAGCGTGTCGAATTTATAAAGTTTCGGGCGGAAAATTATCTGTTCCATAAAAACTCCTTAGTCCGTTCAGCCCCAGATCTCCTCATCGGTGGGAACTGCCGCGTCCTTATTGTAAAGACCTATCTGAGATACATTGATGAGGTGAGTGTAGTTCAGGTTCTCGGAAATGCTGTTGTTGCCCCATGAGCCGCAGCCGAGCGTTGTTGTCGGAGCAAAGCCGTTGTAGAGGCTTCCGCCTGCGCCGGTGGAGGACGGCTGATTTACTATCAGACGGCTTACTGTCAGCTTCTCGCCAGCGTACTTGATATGCTCCATATCGTTGCTGTGCAGGGAAGCGGTGTGACCCTTGCCCTCGCAGTCGAGGTCGGTCTGCGCAAGCTTTACTGCGTTCTCGAATGTGTCGTAGGAGGAGGTTATCATTACCGGGCACATCTTCTCGCGGCAGAGGGGCTCGTCCTTGCCGATGCTTCTTGCCTTGATGAGTATCATTCTGGTGCCGTCCGGAACGTCAACGCCAGCCAGCTTTGCGATGGTCTGCACGCTCTGACCTACGACCTTTCTGCTGATAGGACCGTTCTCCGGGAAGATAGCGTCCGCGAACTTCTTTGCGGTTTCAGCGTCGTCAACATAGAACACGCCGTTCTTCTTGAAGATGTCGATACCATTTTCGAAGGACTCCTCCGGCAGGAATACGCACTGCTCACCGGAACAGATAATACCGTTATCGAAAATTCTGCCGCTGATTATCTTCGGGATAGCTTCCTCGAGGTCAACGCCGCGGTCAACTATAACCTGAACATTGCCGGGACCAACGCCGAGCGCAGGCTTGCCGCTGGAGTAAGCGGACTTCACCATTGCTCCGCCGCCGGTCGCAACTACAACGTCAACGCCGTGCATGAGGGCTGTTGTCGCGTCCATGGAGCACTGCTCAACGGTCTGCACGAGGTCCTCGGGAAGTCCGAGCTTCTTCAGCTCTGCGCGGAACAGGTCGATAACGTATTTGTTGGTTTTCTGCGCTCTGGGGTGCGGAGCTACGATGATAGCGTTCTGACCCTTGAGTGCGAACATCGCATTGCACATCGGGGTAACTACCGGGTTAGTAACCGGAGTTACGGAGCCAACAACGCCCTTTGCCTTAGCAACACGGATAATTCCGGTCTGCTTGTCCTCGCCGATGATACCTACGGACTTCTTGCCCTTTAAGCTGTTCCAGATACACTTGGACTTGCCGTGGCACTTGGCTACCTTATCGGCGTAAACGCCCATGCCGCTCTCCTCGCACGCCATCTTGGCAAGCTCCTCGGCGCGGTCGTAGACTACCTTGCCTATCGCGCGTACCGCTTCGTCTGTCTTTTCCTGGGAGAAGCTCTCGAACTGCTTCTGAGCCACTCTTGCCTTTGCTATGAGTTCATTTACCATGTTTACTGCCTGTTCGTCCATTGTTTTGTCCTCCATCACATTGCTTTACATTGCTTTTTCAAAGTTAAGAGCCGCCTGCATATCTACGGGGTTTTCCTTGTATTTGCAGGTGGATTCTGCATTGTCAAGATATTCGTGAAGCGCCTTGCGGAACTTCGGGTGCGCGCATTTATCAATGATGAGATTTGCACGCTCTACCGGGTCAAGACCTCTGAGGTCTGCAACGCCCTGTTCGGTTATCAGCGCGTGGATCTCGTGGATAGTGTGGTCAACGTGGCTGACCTGCGGAACTATGCAGGAAAGCATGCCGTCCTTCGCGGTGGACTTCGTAATGAATATCGAAAGCCCCGCGTTCTCGCAGTAGTCGCCGGAACCGCCGACGCCGTTCATCAGGCGGCAGCCGTCGATATACGAGGAATTAGTATTGCCGTAGATATCCGCCTCAATTACGGTATTTATCGCGATAACGCCCAGCCGCCTGATTACCTCCGGGTGGTTGCTTATCTCCTGCGGACGGAGTATCATCTTGTCGCGGTATTTTTCAAAGTTCTCAAAGAATTCATCGCGCTTGTCCCATGAAATGGTTAGCGACGTACCGGAAGCGAAATCCACCTTTCCGGCGTCGATGAGGTCGAAAATCGAGTTCTGGAGCACCTCGGAATACACGGTGAGATGTTCGAAATCCGACTCAGCAAGCCCCTGCAAAACCGCGTTGGAAACGCTTCCGACGCCCGCCTGAACCGGGGGAAGGGGATTGCACAGCCTGCCGTGCTCGACCTCGCTGTGCAGGAATCCGATAAGGTTATTCGCCATGCTGCGGAACTCGTCGTCCACCGGGGAAACCGTTCTGCCGTTGTCCGGAATGTTGCTCTCGACAACTGCAACTACCTTTGCCGGGTCGCACTTTATGTAGGGCGTGCCGATACGGTCGCTGACCTTTGTTATCGGAATGGGCTGCGTGTGCGGAGGGCGCGCCGGAGAATAAACATCGTGGATTCCCTCAATACAGCGTGGAACGTAGGTGTTCACCTCAATGATGATCTTATCCGCGTATTCGGCGTAGATGTTGGAGGTTCCGACCGATGTGGTGGGGATAATATTGCCGTTTTCGTCAATGGCGGCGGCTTCGATTATCGCAACGTCGATGTGCTTCAGGAAGTTGTTCTTGACCCACACCGGCATTTGTCCCAGCGGAACGTCGTGATAGGATATCATACCGGCGTTTATCGAATTACGCAGATCCTTGTTGGTCTGGTAAGGCATTCTCGCTTTAAGAGCGCCCGCCCTTGCAAGCTCGCCGTCGAACTCCTCACCAAGGGAGGCTCCGGAGTACACCGTAAGCTCCAGCTTTTCACCGTTCCTTGCGCGCTTCGCAAGCTCTCCTGCGACTGCCTTCGGATATCCCGCGATGGTGAATCCGCTGACGCCGAGCGTCATTTCAGGCTTTATGAATTCCGCCGCCTTTTCCGCGGTCATTATTTTGTCGTGATATCCGGGATACCTTATCCTGCCCAGGAAATCTTCATGTGTATCCATGTTTCGTTATCTCCTTGTTGTCTTTGAGAACTCAGCGCTTTTTCGTTCTGTGGTTATTATAGCACTTACCCAGCTATGTGTAAACTGTGAGATGAATATAATCATCATACCAGAATTGTATATTAAAATGCACTCGAAAAATGCATTACATCATTCAGAAAAAGAATAAGCGCTGCCATTTCTGACAGCACCCTGAGCTCGGTCCATATACAGATTTCCCCCACAGGTCAAATGCTCCTGCAGGGGATATGTTATTCAGCTTACTTTCCCCAGACTTCCTCTGAGATGTCGTTTATCAGCTTTATCTTCGCCCACTGCTCTTCCTCGGTGAGCCTGTTGCCTATCTCGCAGGATGCAAATCCGCACTGCGGACTGAGGTACAGCCTGTCCAGAGGAACTATCTTCGCAGCCTCGCGGATACGGCTGATTATGGACTGCTTGTCATCCAGCTTCCGGTGAGGTAGGTGTCGTCTATCATCGCAGCCTCGCCGTGGAAGGGAAGTCCCTGCCCGTGCAATGAACAGCAGACCGTCAGCTCATAATGTTCTGCCACAGTTGAACTGAATATGAGCAGGAAAGTGCCGAATACAGCGAACCGCCGTTTTCCATGAAAGCGACGGTTCGGCATTTATGAGGTCTGAAATTACTTTACGATAAAATGCTGTATCTTTGAGGTCAGGTCAGCTATAACGTTCTCATCTGTGGAATGTATCCGTAAAACCAGGGTTTTGCTAAGGTCAAGACTAAAAATACCCATTAGCAACCGATATGATTTTATCTGTTCCAAAGCTCAAATCGTTCTTTTCCGTAACTTTCATATACTGCTCTGAAAACCTACGCTGTTCCCAATCATCAGTGAATCCTTTGAAGCGGATCTGCGGTGCATTATTTCCATTTTTCATCAGAATAAGCCCTCCAGAGTTTTCATCAGCTCGGCAATTTCAGCCTGCGCCTGTTCATCGGAAGCTGTAAGTTCGGCAAACTGTGAAAGAAGTTCGTCCTGTGCCGCTTTTATCTCCTTGTCCTGCTCCTGGAGTTCGCTTGCAATATCAGACAGGCTGATTTCTTCTTCCTGCTCAAACGTGTCTACATAACGGGGGATATTCAGGTTGTAATCATTCCCCTTGATCTCATCATAGCTTGCGAGGTGGGCTTCCTTATCAACGTCCTTGCGGTCAACATAAAGCTGAATGATGTGGTCGATATTGTCCTGGGTCAGTTTGTTCTGGTTCTTGCCCTTTTCAAACTGGCTCGAAGCGTCGATAAACAGTATATCACGACCTGTGCGGTTCTTTTTCAGTGCTATTATCGTGGTAGGAATAGACGTGTTGTAGAACAGGTTTGCAGGCATTCCGATGACTGCATAAATTGCACCGCTGTCAACAAGTTTCTGTCTGATTTTTCCCTCGGCTGCTCCTCTGAAAAGCACGCCGTGCGGCAGAATTATCGCCATTGTACCGGTGTTTTTCAGATGATAATAGCCATGAAGCAGGAACGCGTAATCCGCCTTTGATTTTGGTGCAAGTACTCCATAATCAGAGAAACGGGAATCGTTCAGAAATCCCGGCGCAGCAGACCAGTTTGCAGAATAGGGAGAGTTCATCAGAACCAGATCAAAGTCGGTTTCCTCATCGGTAGGCCAGTCAGCGTCAAGAGTATCGGCGTTTCTGAGGGCCTGGTTTTCCGGGTCAACTCCATGCAGGAACATATTCATTCTTGCGAGGTTGAATGTGGTAGTGTTCAGCTCCTGACCGAAATAGTGGATATAGTTCGGCTGGTTCGAATACTTCTTTGCGTTCAGCAGCAGCGAGCCGGAGCCCATTGCAGGGTCGTATACCAGAAGTCCCTGCTTGTCCTCCTGACCTTTGATCGCTATGCGTGTGAGTATCTGCGAAACCTCCTGCGGTGTATAGAATTCGCCCGCCTTTTTGCCGGTTTCACTCGCGAACTGTCCGATAAGATACTCGTAAGCGTCGCCGAGAATATCGCCCTCATGTCCCAGGAGATTTGCGTTGTTGATAGTCTTGACAAGTTCAGCAATTATGCTGGACTGCTTCTGTTCACCCGCACCGAGCCTTGTTGAATAGAGATCAACGTCGGCAAAAAGGTTTGCAAATATGCTGTCGGACTGCTGAACGTTGTTGAACGCCTTTTGCAGCGTTTCGCGCTGGAATGCGTTGTTGTTCGCCGCCTCCGCAATTTTGGTGTATGTAAGTTCGGGGTCTATCGTATAATGATAGCTTTCCTTGATGTCCTCGAGAAGTTCCTCGGCGTCCTCAGTAGAAAAAACTTCCTCATAGGCTCTCTGGGCGACTGTCATGTTTTCGGGTTCCTTGTTGTTCAGCAGGTCGTAAACATGGGTCAGGAAGCTGTCGGAGAGGTATTTATAGAACACTATGCCTAACAGGTAATTCTTGTACTCGTTAGCGTCCATTTTTCCTCGGAGAATATCCGCGCCTGCCCACAGAACGCTCAGAAGATCTTTGCTGTTTTCGTTTTCAGCCATTGTTTTTTACTCCTTATGTATTTATTTAACGTTTTTTACGCTGGATTTCGGTATAAGTATATATTTATTATATTATACCATATATTTGACAAATTTACAATGCCTTAAATGACACATTTTATATTTTTTCACGAGGTATTTATAGCGGAGTAGATTGTCGTTTGATTGGTTTGGCTGTAAAACTTGGGAACTGCGTGAGTTCGATAAAATATTCTTTGAATACTCTGAAAAGAATCATGAAGAACTTCCGCCGCTTACAATTATTCAGGGTAAAGGCACAATACTAAGAGATGAATCAGACCGCAATTTAATCTATGATAAATCAGGGTTAAAGAACTATAAACTCGTAAATAAGAATGACTTTATTTTGCATCTGCGTTCATTTGAGGGCGGTTTGGAAATGGCTAATTCATGCGGAATTGTCAGCCCCGCTTATCATATTTTCCATGGCGAAAAAATAGATTCAAGATTTTATTACCCATTTTTTAGGTCAAAATATTTCATCGCTGTTTTGCTAAAGCCCCATGTTTATGGCATTCGAGATGGTAAAAGTATAGACGTTGAAGGAATGAAAAGTATAACAATTCCTTATCCATCACTTGAAGAACAAACCCGAATCGGGCAGTATTTTGAGCAGCTCGACCACCTTATCACCCTTCATCAGCGTAAGTAAAAAAGCCATTTTTAAGTTATAATAATCACACTTATTACAAGCGTAAGTGCTATTTTGAGCAATATAATAAAAAATAAGCCTGTAGTGAAACAGACTTATTTTTCTCTGCTATCAATGCAGATTCTTGTAAAGCGTAGTTTTCTTTACACCTGTCAGCTCGGTAATCTCACTGACAGTGTACTGACCGGTCTTGTAGAGCTTCACTGCTTTGCGAACAGCATCACTGTCAATTGGCTTACGTCCGCCTTTACGCCCTCTCGCACGAGCGGCGGCTAATCCCTCCCTGGTTCTGTCAGCCAGGACATCACGTTCGAACTGCGCCAGTGCAGACATCAGCGTGAACAACAATTTTCCAGTGCTGGTCGTGGTGTCGATGGATTCTTTCAGCGATACAAGATTTACGCCCTTCGCGTTGAAAGTTTCCATCAGCCAGATGAGATCTTTAGTGCTCCTGCCGAGCCTGGAGAGGGATTCCACGACTACCGTGTCACCCTCGGTCAGACGTTCAAGGAGCTTTTCAAGCTCTGGTCGGTTGCGTTTTGTGCCGGTCATCTTCTCATTGTAGATGAAATCCACGCCGTATTTCTGGAGCATATCAAGCTGGCGGTCGAGGTTTTGCTGTTCCGTAGATACTCGTGCGTATCCGAATACGAAATTCTTCATCAGAATTCACCGCAGTAGTCGTATGCGCATTCATTCAGAATTTCGCATAATGCTTCCTCGATTACGCCGGGCTGATAGAGCATTTCTTCGATTTCCTCAACGAAATAACCGTAGCTTAGGAGCAGGTCAATGTCCTCCCGGGATATGCCTATGGAGCTTGCAAAGTCTTTCAGCTGCTTTACGTCCTGCGGTTCACTTTCACAGGCTTCAGGGACATTCCACCAATCCCTACGGAAATAGCGGTAATCGTACATCATCAGATTTGTAGTATCGAACATTCCCTGTTCCATTGCACCGGTGCTGTCGATTTTCAGAATGTCACCGCAAGTAGTGTTGATTTTCTGGTGCTCTATGCTTATGATTCCGAGGCGCGTAAGTACACGGTCGAGGATTGCTTCTGTGCTGGCGTAGATGTACAGTCCGCAGGTATCGTAGTGGTACAGAGCTAACGGATTGTCTCCCTTGACGAAATACACATTGTTGTGCTCGTCCAAAACCGTAAACACAAAAGAACCCTCGACAAGTTCAGCCATCTCGCTGATGGACTGTATGTCGAGGGATTCCTGCTGCTCCAGAAGCTGAACCGCTATGTAGCTGTCCGTCTTGACTGGCGTACTCGGCAGCGACATTTGCTTGCGTAACCTCACATCATTATGAAGTACACCGTTATGTGCCAGTGCAAAATGCGTTCCGTTCACCATTCCAGGAAACGGGTGATTATTGCGGTTATCGAGCTTGTTTCCCTGGGTTGCCATTCGGGTATGCCCCATGATAACATTGCTGTCCTCGTGTAGGTGCAGGTGTACCTTGTGAGCAGCATAGGGGCGCTTGTAAATGGTGAGTTTGCCATTGTGGTTGAATGCATAGCCGGTAGCGTCTGTGCCTCGCTCCTCGCATTCCTCGGAAAGAACACGAAGCAGCTTTTCACGCTGCTTCGCATTTA
>ERZ780150.2055-NODE-2055-length-11210-cov-3.806096_pt1 | contig 11210 bp, 10 predicted proteins | sample MGYA00511019_ERZ780150 | MGnify/ENA primary metagenome ERZ780150 (study PRJEB29588, sample SAMEA2151633) | human gut metagenome | biome: human gut; feature: human-associated habitat; material: faeces | place: Denmark | collected 2008/2010 ...
AGTCAAACTAAAAAATCGCTACAGGATTTAACTTTACTTGATCGTTTTTTATTTGCTGAAGTTATGGAAGATGCAGAAACTTTTGAAAACGTATTATCTATTATTCTTGGCCAAGACATATCCATTAAAGGACATCCGCAATCCGAACATGAAAAGCGTACATCGCCTTTAAAACGTCAGGTGCGCCTTGATGTATGGGCTGAGGATGATACGGATGCTGTATACAATATAGAAGCACAAAAGGAAAATACCAAAAATCTTCCTCACAGAAGTCGTTTTTATCAGGCATTAATTGATTCGAAACTTCTGGACCCAGGAGAGATAGATTTTTCAAAGATGAAAGATTGTTATTCTATTATTATTGCACCTTTTGATCTTTTTGGGGAAGGATTATATCAATATACTTTTCAAATGAACTGCAATGAAACTGGTCAACCTTTAAACGATGGTGCTATACGTATTTTTCTAAATACTCATGGTCAAAATCCCGAAGATATCAGTTCCGAATTAAAAGAACTTTTATACTATATGGAACATACTACCGAAGATATCTTTTGCTCTACACCACGCCTTCAGGAAATAAAAAAACATGTCAATATCGTAAAATCCAGCGAAGAGATTGGAGTGAAATATATGCAGGAATGGGAAGAAAAAATTCTTGAGAAACGAAAAGCACGTGCTGAGGGACTTGCTGAGGGACGTGCTGAAGGACTTGCTGAGGGAGATTACTTTCGATTAATACAACAAATCAAGAAAAAAATTGAAAAATCCAAGAATTTAATTCAAATTGCTGATGAATTAGAAGAAACACCTGAAAATATTGAGTCTTTATATCATTGCATCAAAGATCATTTTACTTTGGAAAATAAAGATATCTATAAACTTTATAAAGATTGTAATTAGAATAGGATTTCGATGCCTGAAATCATCAATCATGGAAGAATACCTGCAGCTGATCTACTGCAGGTATTCTTCCATGATCTTCTTTGTTTTATTGACCACGTATCCACTTCCGCCTCGTTTCTTCACGTTTTCTGTCATGGATACCAGTTCCAATGCTTCCTTATTGTTTGTTGCTGGCATTATGGTCACAAACCAGCCGATCTCTGTTCCTTTTGTGTCTGTCTGTGATTGTTTGATCTCTGCAGTTCCTGTCTTTCCTCGAAGATCTACCCCTTCTATGTTCGCTGCGTGTCCCGTACCAGAGAGATCTCTGATTACTTGTCGCATAGCTTCATTTACAGTATTCACAGCTTGTTTGGTAAATATAGTTTCCTTTAATACTTGTTTTTTTGATCCGTTTTCTTTGACCAGATACGGTTTCAGCATATTACCATTATTAGAAAATGCTGTGTAGATTGCTGCCATATGTACCGGGTTTACCATCATTTTCCCCTGTCCATATCCACTGTCAGCTAACTGAATATCGGAAGTAAATCCTTCACTTCCATAGGATGAAGCGTTTAGTCCAAATGTAAATTTCAGACTTTCTCCAAAACCTAAGTTGTCAAGCTGATCCTTCAAGGTATCTTTTCCTATCTTCAGGGCTGCTTTTGCAAAATAAATATTGTCAGAATAGATCATTGCATTTTGCAGATTATGCCCATTATAATCGTGCAATGTTGTTACATAATAACCACCCCAACTTTTATCCTTCTGCCAGCGTTTTCCACTGTTTCCAAAGTCATCATTTGCACGAAATTTATTCTGGCTTAGTCCTATCGCTGCTATGATCGGTTTGATGGATGATCCTGGTGCAAATGTTGCTTTAAAACGGTTTTGCATTGGCAGTCTTTGATCGCTATTGATCACATTCCATTTCTTCTGGCTCATTCCTAAGATAAATGCCTGTGCATCATAAGACGGAGTACTTACAAGTGCCTTGACCTCTCCTGTTGAAGGATTCAATGCAACATGAGCACTTTTATCATTTTTATACTGTTCGTAAATAGCCTTTTGCAAACTACTGTTGATCGTTGTTGTTAAATCCTTTCCATCTGTCTGAGATCTGACCGCCAGTGACTGTTTTTTCTGTCCATTAGAATCTTCTATGTATATCTCTAAGCCATTCGTGCCAGAAAGCTGCTCATCATATAATTTCTCAAGTCCTGCTTTTCCTTCGCCATTTTGCATATAACCGATAAGATGTGCTGCTGCCTCTCCAAGTGGATAGATTCTCCCAGTTTCTGTGGAAACAATGATCCCTTTCACATCGAGAAGATCTTTTGAATATTCTTTTAATTTGATCAATGGTACAAAAGAATCATCCGTCACCCATTTTTGATCAAGTTTCTTCTGAATCTCTTCTTTGGATAATCCTAATTTCTTTGCCGCAAGTTTTACGGAATTGCCGTCCATCTTCCCAGGAACAAATCCTACAGAATAGATCTTACCCTGTACAGCAAGTGCATTTCCCTGTGCATCTTTGATCCTTCCTCTTTTGGCATATAAAGTTTTTACTCTGACTTTGTCTTCTGCTCCTAATTGCGGAAAAATAACGGAGTCATCCCAATCTATGCGATATCTATGATTTTCTTTGACAAAATCTGTACGGTTATTATAGGTAATAATTCCAGCATTTGTCTGCATTTTTACGTGATATGTCACGGTTGTTGATCTCTTCTTTGAAGTTACATCAGCATCAATCGTTTGGACCCCGATTCCCTTATAAATATTTTTATTTCTCTTGATAAATTCTTCTTTTGAAATGCTTTTTTTGCTTTCTTCGTCCAGAAGATCGTACATCTTTTCATACTTTCCATCTTCCGCATAGGACATATATTTTAATAATGTGTCACCTGGATTCATCGCAATATTATTCTTATAGAATAATACAGCTCCCGCAGCTGCGATCACCAGTGCGACTCCTATTGTTGCCTTCTTTGCTATACTTCTTCTATCTTCCATATGATACTACCTCTTTCTGCTTCCTACCCTGATCTGTTTTGTTTTAATCGTAGAGATCACTTCTCCTGTTTTCAAAAACAGGATTGGCTATTCTTATATTTTGAATCTGTTCTTTATCTATCTGTGCATAGAGCAGCTCTTCCTTTTCTTCTCCTAAATACAATCTGGTTCCATCTGGTGCAAATCCAGTACTTCTTCCCATGTAATGTTCCTTGCTGTAATGACAACATCCTAAAACATACATCTCATTTTCTATCGCTCTTGCCCGAAGAAGTGTCTCCCACTGCATAAATTTTCCTTCACCCTTAACCCATGCCGCTGGATACAACATGATCTGAGCTCCAGATAATGCTTCATATCTTGCAAGTTCCGGAAATCTGAGATCATAACAGATTCCAAGTCCGATCACACCTGCTGGTGTCTTAATCGGTGTAAACAAACAATCCCCCTTAAGCGTATTCATTGATTCTTTCCATTTGTATGCATTAAACAAATGAGTCTTTTTATAATCAGACACAAGTTCTCCCAGATCATTCAGGATTACCATTGTATTATAGTTCTTTGTTTCATCCACAGTCTGTTCATTCATCCCAAAAATGATCCACATCTTAAACTCTTTTGCAAGCATCTTCATCGCCTGTACAAATTCGCCATGCAAGCTTTGTGCCTTTTTTGTATAGTTGTGTTCAGCATCCGGATAATAATTCATGAAATATTCTGGAAAAATGATCATAACTGCCTCTTCTTCTGTTGCTTTCTTTATATATTGTTTTGCTTTTTCTATATTTTCTCTCCAGTTTCCGGAAGATGTTGTCTGTGCAACCGCTATTTTATCCATGAAATTTTATCCCCTTTCCAGTCTCTAGAATACCATATTTCGGGCTTTTTTTGTACCGTTATTAACTTTCTTTAAATTTTTTGTAAAAAAAAATAAAAAAAATTAAAAATAATGCTTGCATTTCTTAAAACATTCGTATATAATAAATCTTGCGTTAAGGAAGCGCAGTAAAAACAACATAATTTAAGCGTGATTAGCTCAGTTGGTAGAGCACCTGACTCTTAATCAGGGTGTCGAGGGTTCGAACCCCTCATCGCGTACTAAAGCACTGTTTTTGGTTGATCTTGTAGCCGGGGATGGTGTTTTTCTTTTATTTAAATCTTATATTGTCTTGTAACTGATCTTGGAAACGTCTATAATAGATGATATTACTGATTAACTATCATTCTAAGAGGAGTCTCAAATGTCAAGCAACCACAAATTCGAATCGAATAAAAAGTATTTTACGATTTCTATCTATACCATTGCTGTTATCCTGATCGGATGTGTGATCTTCCGTTTTATAACACAATGGTCTAATACAAGCAAACTGATCTCTCAATTATGGGAAATCTTATTTCCATTTTTTATGGGATTTCTGATTGCCTATATTTTAAACCCTGTTGTAGCTTTCTTTCAAAGAAATGTATCAATAAAACTTTTAAAGAAGAAATCTGCCAGTACACAGCGTGGACTCGCTATTTTGATCAGTTATCTCGTTATGGTTGGTTTTATCATTGTCTGTCTACGATTTATCATTCCACAGTTATATGACAGTATTCGTGAACTATCCCTGATGATTCCCGATATTTATAAATCGATCATGTCAATCTTTGAACATTATCGTGAGAACAGCACAGATATGTTTCCTGGTCAGATTGCCGATATGATCGAGACAAAAACATTACCAAAGCTTTTCGAACTGACCAACAATCTTCTGACCAATATCGTCCCTATGCTTTATGAGGCTTCCATGTCTTTTGCCAAGGGATTATTTAACCTGTTTATCGCATTTATTGTTTCTATTTATATGACGATCGATAAATTTATTTTAAAAAATGCTGGAAAACGATTGGTTCTTGCAATCTTTAATGAAAATTTCTCTTATCGTGTACTTCGCACTTTAAAAGATTGTCATAATATTTTTTCTGGTTTCATTATCGGAAAATCCATTGATTCTCTGATCATTGGTTTACTGGCTTTTGTTGCGATGACTATTTTAAAACTTCCTTATACCGTATTGATCAGTGTTATTATCGGTGTCACAAATATGATTCCTTATTTTGGACCGATCATTGGTGCAGTTCCCGGTGCTTTTATTCTTTTTATCGTAAGCCCGACGAAGTGCCTGATCTTTATTATCATGGTTTTTGTCCTACAGCAGTTTGACGGTCTGATCCTTGGACCTAAGATCCTTGGAGAATCTACCGGAGTTCGTCCACTACTGATTTTATTTTCCATCACTGTCGGTGGCGCTTATTTCGGTCCACTTGGAATGTTCCTTGGAGTTCCGTTTTTTGCTACAGTTCAATTTTTGATCGGAAACTGGGTGGATTATCGATTGTATAAGAAGAATATTAAGTTAGAAAAAGAAGCTTAACATAATAAGAGGATTGACTCATATGATATTTTGTGAGTCAATCCTCTTTTATTGTTATTGATTCGCTATCTGTTCTGCCAGATCATTTAAATATACCCAACGGTCCATCTTTTCATTCAAAGCTTCTTCTGTCTCTTCTTTTTGCTGCGTAAGCTCTGCTAATTTACCAGAATTCGTTGCATTTTCCATGATCTCTTCATCTAACTGTTCTATTTTTTCCTCCAGTTTCGCGATATCATCATCGATCGTTTCAAATTCTTTTTGTTCTTTGTATGTAAACTTGAGCTTCTTTTGGTGTTCTTTCTGGAATTTCTTTCCATTATTTTCTTTTTTCTCTGGTTTGCTTTTCTCTTGTTTTGCAATTGGCTTTACTTTCTCCAGATAATCCGTATAACCGCCTTCGTACTGTTTTAAATGACCACCTTCTTCAAACGCAAAGATCCTGTTTACAATACGATCAAGAAAATATCGGTCATGAGATACTGTGATCACGATTCCTGCGAACGTATCCAGATAATCTTCTAAGATCGTTAATGTCTGGATGTCAAGGTCGTTGGTCGGCTCATCGAGGATCAGAACATTTGGTGCTTCCATCAATACTTTTAATAAGTAGAGACGTCTCTGTTCTCCTCCAGAAAGTTTATCAAGCGGTGTGTATTGAAGTTCTGGCGGGAACAAGAAACGGTCTAGCATCTGGGATGCACTTGCCTGCCCTTTTGTTGTCTGGATATATTCTGCGACATTTCTGATATAATCAATGACACGGATATCTCCTGTCATATCTTCATTTTCCTGTGCAAAATATCCGATCTTTACGGTGTCACCGATCGTAATGTTTCCTTCGTCCGGCTTTAAGATTCCCATGATCATCTTCATCAAAGTTGATTTTCCACAGCCATTTGGTCCGATAAATCCAATCCTGTCATCTCTTAATACGATGTAAGAGAAATCATTGATCAGATGTTTGTCACCAAATCCTTTGGAAATGTGTTCTAACTCGATCGTTGTCTTTCCAAGACGGCTGCTGATCGAATCCATCTCAACATTTTGCTGCATGGATGGACCTTTGGCATTCTTAAGTTCTTCAAAACGTTCCGTTCTGGCTCTCTGTCTCGTTCCTCTCGCTTTGATTCCCTGTTTCATCCATTCCATTTCCACGCGGAGTAAACTCTGGCGCTTACGTTCTGTCGCTAGTTCCATCTCTTCGCGCTGGACTTTTAACTCTACGAATCCAGAATAGTTGGTATCGTATTCGTAAAGCTTTCCTTTGTCGATCTCTACGATCTTATTCGTTACACGATCTAAGAAATAACGGTCATGGGTTACCATGATCAATACACCTCTAAAGCTGTTTAAGAATTCTTCCAGCCATAGAACCATATCGTTATCTAAGTGGTTGGTTGGCTCATCAAGGATCAGTACTTCGGTTGGATCTACTAAAGTTCTTGCGAGTGCAACTCTCTTCTTCTGGCCTCCAGATAAATGATCACATCCTTCATCAAAATCATAGATTCCAAGTTTTGTAAGGATCGTCTTTGCTTCACTCTCCGTCTTCCAGTCCTGATGTTCTTTTCCATCCATCACATATTCAAGAATGCTTTGTTTCTTCGGAAATTCTGGATTCTGTGGAAGATAAGATACACGGATTCCATTTCCACAGATAATCTGTCCTTTGTCTGGCTCGTTGATCTTGGCAATGATCTTTAATAATGTAGTCTTTCCTGTACCGTTGACCCCGATCACACCGATCTTATCGCCACTGTGGATTCCAAGAGATACGTCATCAAAAATGACTTTCTCTCCATAAATTTTGCTGATATGTTCAATATTTAATATATTCATCTTACTACTTTGCCTGATCGATCGCTTCGACTAATTCTTCTTTGGATACTGCTCCGATCAGTTTTGCCTTAACCTCTCCATCTTTGATCACTAAAAATGTTGGAACTGACATGATCTTGTACTGTGCTACGATATCAACATTCTGATCGATATCAAGTTTTCCGACTTTTACAGTTCCTTCATATTCTTCATCTAATTGTGCTACCACTGGTGCCATCATCTTACAAGGTCCGCACCATGTTGCAAACATATCTACTAATACTGGCACATCACTTTTTAATACTTCTTCTTCAAAATTATCACTTGTAAATGTATATTCCATAATAATTCACCTATCCTTTGCTATTTATTTAAACATCGTTTTGCTTCGTCTAGTGACTGAAAAAATTGACAGACCCATCTGTTCATGCATGGATGCAAATATAGAAACAACTGGATCTTGCATCGAAACTTTCCTTGTTTCATGATTATATTACCACTTTTTGTTTATTTTATGCAATCCTTTTACTTGGCATGACGATATGCGACTAAACGACAGATTGGATTTCCTTTAGCTGAAAATTTCTCCTCGTATTCTGTCATGACATTTCCTTCATTATATTCGCTGTGATGAAGATCGTATGTGTAATTTTCCAGGATCCATCCTGCTTCTTCTACCTGCTCTAAGGAGAAGTCAAATAAGTCTTTGTTATCTGTCTTAAACATAACTCTTCCTTCCGGTGTCAGAATATTATCATATCGTTCTAAAAATCTTGTAGATGTAAGTCTTCTCTTTGCATGGCGGTCTTTTGGCCATGGATCAGAGAAGTTTAAATAGATCCTGTCTACTTCGTCTTTATCAAACACTTCTTCGATATTCTCTGCATCCATACGGATCAAACGAAGGTTATCCTGTTCAAAATCTTCTAATTTCTCTACAGCTCTTACTAAGACACTTGAATATTTTTCGATTCCAATATAGTTTACTTCTGGATTTCTTCTTGCCATTTCTATGATAAACTGTCCTTTTCCCATTCCTACTTCGATGTGGATCGGATGGTCATTTTTGAATACCTCTGCCCATTTTCCTTTCATCTGCTCTGGCTGCTGGATGGAAAACTGATTTTCTATGATCGTCTCTCTCGCTCCTGGTACATTTCTTAAACGCATTTATATTCATCTCCTTTATCTTTTTCTCGAATCTTTGTTGATTATATCATAGACGATGGGTATAATAAAGAAAAAGTATGCGCCTTAAAAAGGCTTAGGATCTGCACTTCAAGGAGGAAATGCCCATGGAAATCGAAAGAAAATTTATCGTCCACAACTTACCTGATAATCTGGATTCTTATCCACACTCTGAGATCGAACAGGGCTATCTTTGCATGGAACCTGTGATTCGTATCCGCAGAATGAATAAGCAGTATTTCTTAACTTTCAAGAGTAAAGGATTGATGGCTAGAACTGAGCATGAATTTCCACTTGATAAAGCAGCTTATGAGCATCTGCTTCCAAAGGTGGATGGGATTTTAATTTCTAAGACTCGTTATAAGATTCCAGATGAACATGGTTTTATCATTGAACTCGATGTGTTCCATGGTGAATATGAAGGTCTTGTCATGGCCGAGGTTGAATTCCCTAGCGAGGAAGTCGCTGTGGAATATGAAGGACCTGAGTGGTTTGATGATGAGGTTACGTTTGATTCTCGGTATCAGAATAATAATTTGGCGAATAAATAATTGTTTGTCATAATCTTTGACGTATATAAGAGATATAAAATAAATAAAAGGTGGCTAAACACGAATTTCATTGACGGATTTTTTACAAAACGCTTGTTCGCAAACTTTCCTTGCGAAACTCGCTTCGCTCAGACATCGCACCAAGTTTGCTGCGATTTTGTAAAAAATCCTATGAAATTCTATCGTTTAGCTACCTTTTATTTATTTTATATCTCTTATATACGCTGAAGGTTATTGGTAATAACTATATATTCTATATTTATTATCATGTAAATTTTACTTACAATTTTTTCCAAAAATGATAATGGTTCTATTTTATATTATTTGTCTACCAAAACTTTACATCGTTTTTTATAGCAGGCGATTCCGTAGTTTAATATTGTTTCGTAGCCTTCTTCTTCTAGTTTCTGATCGTAATTCTTTTCTTTGATCTGTTTTAGTGCTTTTTGGCATGCTTTATCTAGTGTTTTGATGTTTTCTGCATATTTTACTTCTATAATGATTCCGATTCTGGCTTGTTCTGCTTCAATCATGATATCGCTGTATCCGTCTCCGCTTTCTTGGTTTGAGGTAATGTACCAGTCTGGGTCGTAGCTTAGTAAGCCTAGGAGGACTCCATGGTAGAAGTTTTCTTTTTTGGTTGTGAAGGTGTCTCGGATGCTGATGGTTTTCATTAGGTAGTTATTAAATTGTTCTTCGATTGCTTCTGCGTTTCCTTCTTCAAATGCTTTGCAGAAATCTTTTAAGCGGTTTTCGTCTTTTCTTGTGGTTTCTTTGAACCATTCCTGAATCTGTTCGATAAAGATCTGTCGGATGGATTCGTTTGGGATTATCAGAGAGTAAGTTCTTCCTTGTGGTTTTCCCTGTTGGGTGAGGTAGCCTGTTGCGAAGAGTACACTCCAGAGATTCTCGATCGTGCTGTCTAGTTCGTTGTATGTTAGTTCTAACCTGATTTCTTTCTGGATTGCTTTTCCTTCAATTAATTGTTCAATTTCTCTTCTTGTCTGTTGGTTTGCTTTCTCTATAAAGCGTTTTACGATATAATTTCCACTTGTATTGATCCAGTATGGCTGTGGTGTCGCATCTGGTTCTACTTTTAATGCTCGGCAGTGATTGATTACATCCCATGGGCAGTAGATATCTGTGTTTCCAAAGCGATAGCCGTCATACCATTTCTTTGTTTGTTCGAAAGCTTCTGGTACTTTGTAATATTGTAATATTTCTTTTACTTCTTTGTCTGTAAATCCAAAGTACTCATATCTTTATAGGAGGACAATCCATAGAAATCCAGCAGTGCATCCACATCCGCATTGGTAAATCCAAAGTACTCATCAAAATATTGGTCTGTGATAGAAAAGATATTGAAGTTATTTAGTCCTGTAAAGATGCTTTCTCTGGCAATTCTTAAGCAGCCTGTTAATACGGCCATGTATAGATTATCATTTGTTTTTAATGATTGTTTTAACATGTTTCGAAGTAAGATGATCATTTCATTATAGTAGTTATTCTCGAACGCCTTGTCTAATGGGACATCATATTCGTCGATCAATATGATAACTTTTTCCCCATAATATTCTTTTAAAATAGAAGATAAAATCCACAGTGCTGTCATTAACTCTGTATCTTTCATGTTATCTGACATTAATGATTTCATCTGTTCTTTTTGTTTTTCGCTTAACTTATCTCCTGACATTCGATCGTATAATCGTCTGGATTCTGCTGCCATGATATATTTCATCATAGCTTTTGCATCTTCATAATTTCCTGCTTTCGCTCCTTTTAATAATTCCGATTGGAAGTTTCTTTTGCATGAGGTTCCCTCCTTTCCGCATTTATCTTACCTTTTGTTCATATTTTACTATCTGATTATTTTATATGCAACTCAAAATAATCTTTTAATTTTTTCATAGCTTTCATAAATGTTCCCTGTGTGGCATCTTCTGCCAAATGATAATCCTTTAAGTAAAGAAAGCACATACGAAAAACAGAATCTCCGTATTCTCGCATAAGCCTTTCTAAAATTTGTTCTGTCGACATTCTTTTGATCTCCTTTCATCTTTTTAGAGACAATGAATTTAGAAAAAATTACATAATCTGAAAAGATTGATGGTTTTAATTTAACAAAAAATCCTGCCTGACACTGATTTCTCAATGTAGACAGGATTTCTTTACATATTTAAATATATTCTTGCTTTTATCTTGATTTATCTTTTAAAAAGAAAAAATTCAAAATTACATCTAATATAAAAAATATAAGTACAAATAATCCCCAATATACCACCAAACTGTCATATCCTAATCCCAGTATTCTGAAAATTATCTTATG
>ERZ780150.2057-NODE-2057-length-11205-cov-3.278027_pt1 | contig 11205 bp, 10 predicted proteins | sample MGYA00511019_ERZ780150 | MGnify/ENA primary metagenome ERZ780150 (study PRJEB29588, sample SAMEA2151633) | human gut metagenome | biome: human gut; feature: human-associated habitat; material: faeces | place: Denmark | collected 2008/2010 ...
ACGGCAAATGCGTTTATCATTCACCCAAAGTGATGGATATCCGGGAATATTGCCAGAAAGAGAAAGACACGCTCTGGGAAGAAGCCAAGCGTCTGGTTAATCCCCATGAGGTTCATGTGGATTTATCCAATGAGCTGTGGCATATGAAGCAGCAGCTTCTGGATGCCTACCACTTTGAATAATCCGGACAGAACCCTTCCGGAACATGACTGGTCCGGCAATACAGAAAAACAATTTCATGAAAATGGAACCCAAAAGGAGGCGCATACAATTTGAGCGCAACTGACGCACCATCGGTAGATGTAAATCTGGAACAAATCAGGCAGCAGGCGGCTCAGGCCGCCCGGGAACTGATTGAAGCTGCCGGCATGAAACCGGGTCAAATCCTGGTGGTCGGCTGCTCCTCCAGCGAAATCGCGGCCCACGCCATCGGCTGTTATTCCAGTGCGGAGGTGGGACAGGTCGTATTTGACGCTTTAAACGCCGTCGCAAAAGAACATGGACTCTATCTGGCGGCCCAGTGCTGTGAACATCTGAACCGGGCTCTGATCATCGAAGAGGAAGCTGCCAGGGTCTACGGACTGGAGCTGGTCAACGTGGTTCCCCAGCTGAAGGCGGGCGGTTCCTTCGCGACGGCGGCCTATAAAGGCTTTGAACATCCGGTGGCGGTGGAGCACATCCGGGCCCATGCGGGCATCGACATCGGCGACACGCTGATCGGCATGCACCTGAAACGCGTGGCCGTGCCCGTGCGCCTTTCGGCGCGGCGGCTGGGGCAGGCAAACCTTGTGGCGGCGCGCACACGGCCCAAATTTATCGGCGGCGCACGCGCAGCATATCTGCCGGAGGAGGAATTGCGTTGACAGAACTGGAAAACATGCTTGCGCAGCGCGTGGCGCAGGTGCGCGAAAAAATGCAGGCCGCCCTGCGCGCGGCCGGGCGGGGCGAGGGCGACGTGTTTTTGTGCGCCGCCTGCAAAACGCAAAGCGCGCAAACCGTGCGCGCCTCGGCGCAGCTTGACATAGACCTGTTTGGCGAAAACCGCGTGCAGGAACTTGTGGACAAGCTGGCCGCGGGCGCCTATGGCAAAAAGCCGGTGCACATGATCGGCCATTTGCAAACAAACAAAGTGAAATATGTGGTGGGCCACGCGGCGCTGATCCATTCGGTGGATTCAGCGCGCCTTGTGGACGCCATTGAAAAGCAGGCCGCCCGGCTGGGCGTGGTGCAGGGCATTCTTCTGGAGGTGAACATTGGGGCCGAGGCCAGCAAAAGCGGCGTGCGCCCGGCCGAGGTGCGCGCCCTGGCAGAGCACGCCGCGGCACAGCCGCACGTGGCTGTGCGCGGGCTTATGGCCATTCCGCCCGCGGAAACCGTGCCCGGCCAGGCGCGGCGCTATTTTGCGCAGATGAAAACGCTGTTCGACAAGCTGGCCGATGCGCACATCCAGCGCGTTAGCATGGATGTGCTCAGCATGGGCATGAGCGCCGATTTCGAAAGCGCCATTCTGGAGGGCGCCACCCTTGTGCGCGTGGGCACAGCCATTTTCGGCGCGCGCAGCTACCCGGCTTAAGCCCGCTTTTCCCCGCGTTTTTTCGCGCCTTCCTGAAAAAAGCAACCCCTGCGGCAGTGCGTTTTGCCCCGCCGCAGGGGTTTTTCTGCGTAAAAGAATTGTGCGCACAGCCGCCCGGGGAAACGCACGCTTTTAAGCGAAGCCGCGCACCGCCCTTTTCTCGCCCGCGGCCTGTGCCATAGCTCACCCGGCGAGGAAAAGCCGAAAGCCCGCCCCGCCTGCTGCCAAAAGCGGTTGCCCCCGTTTGCCCAAAGGCAGCCGCCTTGTGCCCCGCTGCCCTTTTTGGCCTTAAAACCAGAGGAAGCCGCGTTAAACGCGGCTTCCTCCGGTTCCTTTTCAACACCAGCCCTTGCAGGGCACGGCCATTTCACTTGTCACGCGTCCGCGCTTACATCCAGCGCAACTGCGGCCCACTGTTCGTCGGTCCAGTCATTGTACCAGTCGTAGCTATAGCCATCCTCCTGGACAATTGTCTCGTAAGTATCCTGCACGGCCTGTGCCGCCGCCTCGGGCGTAATCTGCCCCGCAGCCACACCGGCAATCTGATTGCCCAGAGATTCAACAAGCTCTGCAGGCATCATCCAGTCCAGATACATAATCGTCTTCGGCACAAAGCTCAACAGTTCTTCTGCGCACGGCATATCGGTTGCTTCCACGCCTTCCAGCGGGGGCACCAGGGGTTCTTCAGCGCCAACGGTCAGCTGGGCGCTTTCGGGGCGGGTCATAAATTCCAGGAACTTTGCAATCACATCCGCATGCTCTTTGTTGCAGGTGGATGTAACGGCAATACCGCTATCTGCGGCGCCGCAGCCCTCGGGCACCAAGCCGTCAGCCATGCTGGGGAACATGAACACGCCCACTTCAAAGGCGTCATTCACAATTTCCATGGTGGGCGCATACTCCCACGAACCGCCATAGAACATTGCTGCTTCCTGCTGGGCAAACAGCGCCTTCATGCCGGTTTCATCCGTATTCAGGCTGTCTGTCGTCAGGATATTGCGCTCGAACAAATCGCCAATCATGGCAAACGCTTCAATCGTCTCGTCATTCACAAAGCTGCTGTTGCCAGAAAGCCAATCTTCGGTTTTGGCAATTGAGTCGTTGCCGCTCGTCTGCGCATACGTCTCTTCAAAGAACATCGGCCAATAGCTCACAATGGCGCCCTGATGAATCCACGGGTTTTCAATTCCCTTTTCTTCGCGAATCACATCTGCGCAATGCTGCAGCTCTTCCAGCGTCTGCGGCTCTTCCAGGCCCAGCTCGTCAAACATGGTCTTGTTGTAATAGACGCAGCTTACTTCTGTGGCGCTGTAGGGGATGCCCCACTGGCGCCCGCCAATATTGTAGGCACCCAGTGTGCCCTCCGTGAAACGGTCGGCAATGGGCTCTACCACATCGGTGATATCCATCAGGGCGCCCGCCGGGGCCAGGGTGGAACGAATCTGCCCGCCGGTGGTGCGGATGATGTCAATTTGCTCGCCCGCCATTCTCGCCTGCGCAATATACTGCGGCAGTTCCTCCCAGTCCTGCATGTCCAGGTTCACCGTGACGCCGGGGTTTTCGGCCTCAAAGTTTGCGATCATCTGTTCCCAGCCATCCACCATGGATTCCAATCTCATCGTGCTGCTGACAATATTGATCTCAATATTTTCCGACCCTGCGGCGGTGCCCGACGCACTGTTTGTGTCGCCGCTGCAGCCGGCCAGCAAGGTCAGCACCAGCATCACGCATGTGATAAGAGCGGCACTTTTCTTTAACATGTTTACTCCTCCTTTGTTGTGAAATGGTTACGTCCAAAAAGCAGCAAATGCTGTTTTTCCAACATGGGGCGCGCCCGGCCTTCCTTGGCCCGGCCCGGGCAGTTTCAACGCCCGGCTTACACGGCCGCAGCATGGCGCAAAAGCGCCTCTTTTTGCTGCTGCGCCTGCCGGCGGGCCTCCGGCGTGGCAAGGGGCCACGGGCCATACTGGCGCGCGTTGAACCCCGCCGAGACATTTGCCATGGCAACTGTCTCCCACGGGCCCAGCCCTTCGGCATAGCCAATCAGTGCTGTGGCGGTGGAACAGTTTCCGCAGCCTGTGGGGTCCACGCTTTCTTCCGTGCCCACCGCTGGCAAAAATGCCGTTTCGCTGCCCTGCAGCATATAGGCGCCGCGCTCGCCCGCGCGGAAAAAGCATGGCTTGCCTATTTTCCGCAGTTCGTCCAGCACTTCCTCCAGCTCTTGCTTGCCAAAAAACGCCTTGGCCTCGTTAAAATTCATGGAAAAGGCGTCCACCGTCTGAATCTTTTCCAGCACCTGAGTATGGCGCGATGGCGTCAAAAGGTCTCCGGTTGTAATCTCCCACATCAGCTTTCCGTTCGGCATCATTGCTTTCAGCTCGGAAAACTGGTTCACAATCCGCGTGGACAGCGCCGCCTCCACATAAATTCCCTTTGTGTCCTCGCCGCAATAAGGGGCAAACTGCCCGGCTTCCAGCAGGCACAGCCGGGCCGCTTTCTGCTCATACTCCGGCCCATACTGGCAGCTCTCTTCCCAACTGCCGTCATCGTTGTATTTCATCTGGTAGCGCAGGGTGCGGTCCACCGGCTTTTTCACCGACACCGCAATGCCATTGTTTTCGAAATACGGGCCGTAAAACCGGTCAAAATCTTCCCCGGCCGCCCCAATGTACGCCACGCTGTCACGCCAAAGCCGAATGCCTGCCGCAGAGAACACGCTGCCGCCCAACACATCGCGCAGCTGTTTGCCGCCCGGCAAATCGAAATCGTTCAGCATGGTATAGCCGCCTACGAGATATTCCATATCAATATCCCTTTCTTAACTTTCTCACCTGTTCCATAAATTCTTCCACATAGGCTTTGCACACTTCGCCTTTTGCCTTGCGCCCCTCTTTGAAGGTGGAGCCCACAATTGCGCCATCCCCTACGGAAAGCTGCTCTGGAACGGTTTGGGCTGTCAGGCCGGCGCCAACCACCAGCGGGAAATCGCCCATCAGGTCTCTGAACTGCCGGATTTTCTCAATGCTGGTGTTCATTCCGGTGCCTTCGCCCGTCACCACAATGGCATCGCAGCGCTGCATGCCCAGCCTCAAATCTTCCTCCAAGCTGCGCCCGGACAAAATGGGCTGATGCTTGAACCGGACACCGCCTAAAATCAGCACAGTGCCCTTTTCGTGGTACTTTTTGCAAAGCGCCTCATACGCCGGGTCTTCCTGCGGCGGAAGGTGGCCTGCCACAGAATCCACCTGCATGAACTTGGCCCCATAGGCCTCTGCCAGCTGGTATGTCTTTTCAAATTGATCCAGCACATTCACGCCGTACAGCCGGTTCGGGCGCTCTTTTTGCAGCCATTGCAGAACAGCTTCTACATCTTCCACGTCGCCGAAGTAATCTTCTACAATCACTGCGTCAACGCCCGCCTCAAACAGCAGGTCTGTTTCTTTTTTGGCGCGTTCCAGCACGTCCGCATGGGTGCTGCCCATCAAATGAAGCATTGCCAAAACCGGCTTATCTACCGTAAATACCTCTTTCCATTCCATAGCCGGCACTCCTTCTTACTCCCACAAAAAGTCCATCTGCTGGCGCAGCGTTGCCAGGGCAGGGCTGCTGTTTTTCAATTCATGCAAAAGCACAAAATTTTTGTTTTCCTGCATCAGGCATTCAATCCACCGGCGCAGCGCAGGCGCGGTGTAAACGCCCGTCTCATCCCCCAGGGGCACATGGGAATCGTATCTGTCCAAAACGATGCCCACGCCATATTCCTCTTTTTCATCGCGGGTTTGCAGGCTGTCAATTTTGTTTCCATACTCGCCCTGCAGGCGGCCGTTGCGGAAATACTCCGTTGTTTTCAGCTCGCAATCAGACAGATGCAGGCAGTTTGTTTTGCGAATGACGGCCGGGTCCAGAATATTCATCTCTACCCATTTTTCCGCAAAGAGCTTGGGGTTGCTGCCGAACTCTTCTTCCAGCCGCTGCATTCTGGACGTGATTTCAAAAGGCTGAAGCATAAAGCGGGCGCCCTTGCCGTCCTGTGTCTTTCCAATGGCGTGCAGCAGATGGTTCAGGTCCCACCCAATGCGCACCTTGTCGAAGGGGTCATAGATCTGGCGGAATATTTCGGCAAAGTCTTCGCAGCGCTGTGCGCCATATTCCAGCCCCCAGCCGGCATTCTCCAGCTCTATCACGGGCGAAGTTTCCGAAAGCAGCCCCCTCTTCTGCAGGCGAAGCAGGAATTCCTGCACCATGCGCACCATGGCATCCAGCACCTGTTCGCGGGTGATGGTAAACTCCCATGCGCCGTCAATTGCCGCATAGTCAATTACATGGAACACATAGGCCTGTGCGCCCAGCTCGCACGCAAGTTCATATTCCTGCAGCCAGCGCTCGAACATATGGTCGCCCGTCAAATCGCCATAAGAGCGTCGGATGCCGTCTTCCCCGCCCAGGCGGTCCAGAAATTCATGGTAATGAATCTTATTCAAAAAGCTGGTTGGATAAGCCCAATAAGAGCAGTGCACCCGCTTTACGAACCGGTTCCGGTATTTTTCTACCACTTTTGCCTTTTCGCTGGGAGAAGGGAAAATCAAATCCTGGCTGCGGTTGCCGTCATAATTCATGAACATCTCTGTGCCCGCCAGGCCGTTTGTTTCCAAAAAGCTGCCCAGGTTTTCTATTTCATCGGCAGAAAATTTGTCTTCGACAAAGGTGATATACTGTACCGGTTTGTTCATAATTGATCCAACTCCTTTTTATTGAATGGTTTCATCGTTTTCAACCGTTCGGTTGCATACGCTTTTCCGAACAATCAGCCTGGGCAAAAACACTTTCGGCTCAACCTTTTTTTCCGGCTCTTTCAAGATTCCAATCAAAATCTGTGCCGCCGAAACGCCCATTTCCACCGTTGGCTGCCGAATGGTCGTCAAAGGCACTTCCAGCATCTCGCTGATGGGCACATCATCGTAGCCCACCAGAGAAACATCCTGCGGGACGCGGATGCGATTTGCCTGCAGTTCCTTCAGCGCCCCAATGGCCATCATATCATTGCAGGCAAAAACAGCCGTAAAAGTTTGCCCCAGCAGCTTTTTTACCGCAGCCACGCCAGATTCCATGCTGAAGTCCCCCTCCACAAGCAAGTTGCTGTTGAAAGGAAGCCCCGCCTCTTTGTAAGCGCGCCTGTAGCCGGATACACGCCCGTTTACCCCCTGCATCTGCGCGGGCCCGGTGATGCAGGCAATTTGCCTGTGCCCCTGTTCAATCAGATAACGGGTTGCCAGGTACCCGCCCTGTTCGTTATCAAAGCGAATATAGTTTTCTGTATAATTGCTGTCCACCTCTACAAACGGAATGCCATACTGCTGCAGCTTTGTTTTGCTTTCCTCGGCCTGTTCCACGGTGGTGTCATCGCTCATGCAATAGATAATTCCCTCCACGCCGGAATCTGCCAGGGCGTCAATCCTGTGCAAATCGCCCTCGTGGGTGTTCCACGAATTGCAGAGCATCACATTATATCCGGCCTCCTGGCAGGCACGGTCTACCCCTTTTGCAAAAATGGAAAAGAAGACGTTGCTGATGTCGTTGATAATCAGCCCGATGGTATGGGTGCGGCGGGTGGCCAGGCCCACCCCCAGCCTGTTTGGGGAATAATTCAGTTCTTTCGCAGCCCGCAAAATCTTTTGTTTCGACCCCTCCGATAATTTGCACGGCTTGTTGTTCAAAACAAGGGAGACGGCCGTCATGGACATCTGCGTATACTGCGCAATATCTTTCAGCTTCGTCCTTCTCATATCGTTTACTGTTTCACCGAGCCGGCCGTCATTCCTTCAATAAAGGATTTCTGCGCAAAGAAGTAAATAATCAGCATCGGAATTGTCACAATTACCAGGGCGGCAAACAGCTGCGGATAATCGGTAACATATTTATCCATAAACGCCTTCATGCCCAGGGGAAGCGTCATCTTTTCCGCATCGCGCAGCAGCACATTGGCCAACAGGTACTCGTTCCAGATGGTGATGCCGTCATAGATAACCAGCGTCATGATGCCCGGCTTCGCCAAGGGAAGAATGACATGGATAAAACTCTGAAAACGGGTGCAGCCGTCTATCATGGCCGCTTCTTCCAGCCCTCTGGGCAAAGAGATAAAGAACGAACGCAAAAGGAACGTGCCAAAGGCCATGCATTGTGCAGCGCCAAACAGAATCATGCCCCAATATGTATTGACAAGGCCAAACTTCAGCGCCACTGAAAAAATGGGAATAGCCAGCACGCCCGTAGGAATGCACACGCCCAGCAAAAGATAAAAATAGATGCCCTTTTTAAAGCGGAAATTTGTGCGGGCAATGGCATAGGCCGCACAGCACACCACCGGAATGACAATGGCAAGCGTAACCACCAGAACAAGAATTGAGTTCAGGTATTTCCGCCCCAGCTCGCCGCGCGTCCAGGCATCCACATAGTTTTCCCATTTCCACTCCTGCGGCAGGCCCCAAAGGTTGGTATAAAATTCCTGTGTGCCTTTCAGAGAGCCGGAGATCATCCACACAACCGGGTAAACTGTCACCAAAAACAGCACCAGCAGAAAAACCCCTTTGGCAATTGCCGCGCAAATACGCTTGGCTCTCAATTTCTGTTTCAGTACATTCTCTTGCATAGTATGTCCCCCTCCTTCAGCTGTCATAGTTGTCGTCTCGGGACATGGACACAATTTGAATAACGCCGAAAACCAGGGTGATGCCAAACAGAATGACGCTCATGGCGCTGGCTTTGCCCATATTATAGAATTTGAAGGCATTTCTATAGATATAGGTAAGGGCCACTTCTGTGGCACCGTACGGGCCGCCGTCTGTCATGACGTTTACAATATCGTAATTGCTCACAAGCGCGCCCGTCACGGCCATCAGCACATTCAGCACAATCACACTGTTGAGCTGCGGAACCGTGATGCGGAAAAATTTCGAGAAAAAGCCCGCGCCGTCAATATCCGCCGCCTCATAATAATCTTTTGGAATGGCCTGCAGCCCCGCAAGGTACAGCACCATATGGAAGCCTGCCCAGCGCCAGATATCCACCGCCATGACGGAATAAATGGCAATGCGGGAATCGCTCAGCCAGCCCATAACCAGGCCGTCAGCGCCAATCAGCCGCAGGAAGTTGTTCAGCAAGCCAAAATTGGGGTTGAAAATCCACAGCCACAAAATGCCGCACACCACATACGAGAAGGTAACCGGCATATAGGTGATGGTGCGGAAAAAGCCCTTGCCATGGGTGATTTTCATCATCACCATCGCCAGCACCAAACCCAGCAGATTTTTGGCAATGGTTGTGACAACCGCATAGAGGAACGTGTTTTTCAGCGCAGACCAGTATTGTTCATCGTGCAAGATGTTGACATAGTTTTCCATCCCAATAAAGGTCATTGGCGAAAGGCCGTCCCAGCGGTAAAAGCCAAGCTTGATACCCTCCACAAAAGGATATACCGCAAAAAGGGTGAACAAAAGCACTGCTGGAAGCACCATCAAATATGAAAAAGATTTGCTGGACGCCTTTTTCAGCCTAGAGATGCGGCCTCCATCTCCTTTTCCCATAACAACCCTTCTTTCTTTCTCGCACCACACTTGAAATATCGGTCTTCTTCATTGGGTAAAGCGCTTTACCCCGTTTCTTATCATTCAGCATACTCTCCAAAACGCAAAAAGTCAATAAATTTTCAATTTTCACATATAATTTTATATTATATGCACAATCCGCCGGGTGCAGTTTTGTGAAGTTCTCTAGGCCAAAATGCGGTTGCGCCGCCATGGCCCTGTTTTCAAAAGGTTTCTGGGAAAAGGCGGCCCGCATTTCCCGCTAAAAACGCCATTTAAGCCCCAAAGACGCAGCGTGCCCACATCCGTCTGCCCTGCATTCGGGTGATGCGGCCATGGCATAAAAACAGCCCCCGGTGTGAGCACAGCACACCAGGGGCCGGAAGGCGCAAAGTGAAACCTTGCACGCCGCTTGCAGAAAACGCATGCATTTTGGGCCAAACCGGAATGCTATTTTCCCCAAACCGCGCCTTGGTGCTGCAGGCATTGCGGCGAAAGCCATTCTGCCTTTATCTTGCAAAGCTTCGTTTTCTCAATACAGCCTTTCACGCGTTTTTCTATTACTTTACCGTACCTGCTTTGTAAGTAATAATACTTTTTCCTTTGTCAGGCTTATAAAAAGATAAATCTAAACCTTGATTGTCAAAATTTGAACCACCCTGCAAACGCAACCGTCTTTGTGCAATTTTAAGAGGCACAAAAAATATAGGCACGGGCCAGGCTTCCGGCTCACTTGCCGGCTTTTCCTTCTTCCTTCGGCTGAATGATTGTGTAAAGGTTATGTTTGCCCTTTCGTATTTCCTCTCTAGCAATAAAGCAGTTTTTTTCCAGATTGCGAATTGCTTTGCACACCGTGCCGCGGGCCAGCCCTGTGGCCCTTTCCATTTTGCGCAGGGACGGCCATGCTTTCCCGTTTTCTCGCCGAAGCATAAAAAGATACAAATATACCAGGAATTCGCTTCCGCCCACTGCGGGCAGCATATCATCCGCATAGAAAGCGAACCATTTCCCCACAAGAGGCTTAAGCAGATACATCGAGGAAATGTAATACCCGTTGGCGGCGTAGCGATGAAATTTGCTGATAAGCCCCTTTTGCTCCAGCACATGTAAGATGCTGCCAACTGTAGTGTTGCTGCGAAGCCCGCAGCGCATTCTTATCGTTTCACGTTTGGCCATGGCTATTTCGGAATCATTTTTTATCCTGGCCAAATACAGGTAAACTTTCATTTCATTGCCAGATAAGCGGTAATCAAAAATCTTCATTGGAACTTTGATGAACATTCTGCATTGTTCCCTTCCTTGAATTTGGCGGGCCCATACACCGTGCTTTTTCGCAAAGCGCCCAATGCTCACTTGGTTCATTGGCAACCATCGGCTGGTGAAAAAATAACCCCCCACTTTCTATCGCATATAAGCTGTGCTGGCTATATGCCGCACTTTCCACAACAAAAAAAGGTGTGCCTTTCAGACACACCCTGGAACCTGGTGCGCGGTAACGGACTCGAACCGCTGACCCTCTGCACGTCAAGCAGATGCTCTACCAGCTGAGCTAACCGCGCATATACACCCGCAACGCGGGGAAATGTAGCTTTGTTATTATAGCAAACCCGCCCAAAAAATGCAAGCTGTTTTTTCAAAACAGCCAGCGGGCAGGCGCACCGCGCCAACAGCCGGCAAATGCCCGCGGGAATGCGGTTTTCAGGGGGTTTATTCTTGACAAGCTGCATGCCCGTATTATACAATATATTGTCGTGAAATTTGGTATATCTTACAAAAAGAGGAAGCTGAATATGAAACAGAACAATCTGCGCAATATTGCCATTATCGCGCATGTAGACCATGGGAAGACAACGCTGGTAGACCAGATGCTGAAGCAATCTGGCGCGTTCCGCGAAAACCAGCAGGTGGCCGAGCGCGTGATGGATTCGGGCGATATCGAGCGTGAGCGCGGCATCACCATTCTTGCCAAAAACGCCGCAACTTATTACGATGGCGTGAAAATCAACATTGTGGACACGCCGGGCCACGCCGATTTTGGCGGCGAGGTAGAGC
>ERZ780150.2058-NODE-2058-length-11204-cov-3.211947_pt1 | contig 11204 bp, 10 predicted proteins | sample MGYA00511019_ERZ780150 | MGnify/ENA primary metagenome ERZ780150 (study PRJEB29588, sample SAMEA2151633) | human gut metagenome | biome: human gut; feature: human-associated habitat; material: faeces | place: Denmark | collected 2008/2010 ...
GTCCTGGTGCCGGAGCGGGAGCCGTACGCGGAGGGCGCTTACATTGAGGGCGGCATGGACACGCCCAGCGGGAAGTTCGAGCTGGACTCCCTGGTGATCCAGGCCCATCCGGAGTGGGGCCTGGATTCCCTGCCCACCTACCGCTGTTCCCTGAACCGGGCGGATGGGACGGATTACCCGTTTATTCTCTGCGCGGGGGCGCGCATTCCCCACGCGCTGCACTCCCGGCTCCACGATGTGCCCTGGCTGAGAAGCCTGCGGCCGGAGCCTGAGGCGGATCTGGCGCTCTGCGACGCCGAACGCCTGGGGATCAAAAAGGGAGATAAAATTCAGCTCTTTACCGCCGTGGGTTCCATCGAGGTAAAGGCCAACCCCACGGCCCGGGTGCTTCCCGGCATGGTCCACATGTACCACGGCTACCGGGAAGCGGATGTAAACTCGCTGATGGACCGGGACAATCTGGACCCCTACTGCGGGTTCCCGGGCTTTAGGTCCACACGCTGCGGGGTGAGAAAGGGGGAGAATTAGATGGGAATCATGCTGGATCTGGATTTGAAGAAATGCACGGCCTGCGGCGCCTGCGCCATCGCCTGCATGGATCAGAACGACATCGACACGGAGAAGGGCATCCGTCCCTTCCGCACGGTGTTCGACTGGGAGAAACGCGGCTGCGGGGAAAATGCGGAGTACGTGCACATTTCCATCGCCTGTATGCATTGTACGGACGCCCCCTGCGTTACGGCCTGCCCTTGCGCCTGTATCCGCAAGGACGCAGAGACGGGCCTGACCATTTACGACAATGCGTCCTGCATCGGCTGCCACAGCTGCGCAATGGCGTGTCCCTTCGGCGCCCCGACCTACAATCGTTTCGGGAAAATGCAAAAGTGCGACGGGTGCGCGGAGCGCCTGTCCCATGGCTTGGAACCGGCCTGTGTCCGCACCTGCTCTCTGGGCGCGTTGAAGGTCTATACGGAAGAAGAATATGCCAAGGTTCACACAGAGCGTTCTCTGCGCAAGATTGCAGAGAAACTGGTTTGAGAGTGCAGAACACAGATAGGAGGACATCATGGACAATCAGACAATGGTCAACGAGATGATCGCCAAAGGCCGTAAGGCGCTGGCGGAGCTGGAATCCTACTCCCAGGAACAGATCGATGAATTGTGCTGCATCTGCTGCGAGGCCTTTGCGGCACATGCAGAGGAACTGGCCAGAGAGGCAGTGGAGGAGACAGGTCTTGGAAACGTGCCGGATAAGATCATGAAAAACACCGGCTCTCCTGACGGCGTGTGGTATGCCATCAAGGGGAAAAAATCTGTGGGCGTCATCGGACATGATGAGCGCCGCCACCTGACCTTTGTGGCCCATCCCAAGGGCATTATCTCCTGCGTGATCCCCACCACCAATCCCAACATCACCATCCTGTTCAACGGCGTGTATGCTCTCAAGGGCCGCAATGTCATCCTCTGCGCTCCCCATCCCCGGGCCAAGCGGTCCACGGTCCATACCTGTCAGATCTTCAACGAGGCCCTGAAGAAGGCCGGCGCGCCGGACAACATCTTCCAGTATGTGGAGGAACCCAATATTGAGCTGACCCAGATGATGATGGCGGCATCCGACACCGTCCTGGGGACCGGTGGTCCCAATATGGTGAAGGCGGCCTATTCCAGCGGCAAGCCCGCCTACGGCGTTGGTCCCGGTAATTCTCAGACTATTTTTGATCCCGCATATAACAATCTGCCCATGGCCGTGGGCCAGACCGTATTCGGCTGCAAGTTCGACAACGGCATCATCTGCGCCTGCAACCGTTCCTTCATTACCCCCAGAAGCATTTCTGCCAAGGTGGTGGAACTGATGAAAGCGGAGAAGGTCTACTACACAGATGATCCCACCGTCCGTGACCGGGCGCGGGAGCTGCTGTTCCCCAACGGACTGGGGCCTATTAACGGCAAGCCCGTTGGGCAGGACGTGCAGAAGATCGCTGAGATGCTGGGGCTGGACATTCCCGAGGATACCTCCATTATCGTGGTGAAGGTGGAGAAATACGGCACTGATGAGCCTTTGTGCAGAGAGAAAATGGTACCGCTGGCCGTGCATATTGAATGCGGCGATGTAGAGGAAGCCATCAGAATCGCCAAGGCAAATCTGATGATGGAGGGTGCCGGCCATTCCTCTGTAATCCACACCAATGACAATGCACTGGTGGAGCGGGCGGCCTGTGAGCTGCCTGTCAGCCGTATGCTGGTCAATTGCCCCGGTGTGTTCTCTGCCAACCCTGCCCTGGCCAACGGCCTGTGTCCCACGGCTACGTTGGGCTGCGGCTCCTGGGCCGGTTGCTCGGTTTCTCAGAATCTGGGCTTTGAAGAGCTGATTAATGTCTCCCGCATCGCTTATGTGTACCCTGAAAATGAGGTTCCCACCCATGGCACCGTCTGGAATGGAGACGCAGCATTTTAAAGTTCATAACTTCCAAGCGGATGTCCGGCAGCACGGGGGCGGTGATTACGCCGCCCCTTGTGTTTTCTTAAAATCATAATAGAAGAAGAGAGCAAAGCCATGGAAATAAACATTGAAAAATTGAAAAAGGTCCGTTGGGGATATCTGCTGCTGGGAGTGGTTCTGCTGCTGTTTCTGGGGCTGATTTATGCATGGAGTGTATTCCGTGCGCCGCTGGAGAAAGAATTTGGCTGGAGCAAGGCACAGACCTCCGTCACCTTCTCCGTCTCCATGATGATGTTCTGCTTGGGCGGCCTGGCGGGCGGTATTCTAAACGGAAAAAAAGGATATCGGTTCACCTTAAGCTGCTGTGCCGCCTGCCTGTTCATCGGTTTTGCCGCAGCCTCGCGCATTAACAGTCTGATGGGAATCTACCTGAGTTACGGTGTGTTCTGCGGCTTCGGTGTAGGACTGGGATATAATACCGCCATCAGCCTGACCGTCCGTTGGTTTCCGGATAAGCAGGGATTTGTTTCCGGAGTGACTCTGATGGGATTCGGCTTCGGAGGAATGCTGCTGGGCACTCTGGGCGCCCAACTGATTACCACGCTGGGGTGGAGGGTGACCTTTCTGATCTTCGCTGTGGTATTTGCGGTCATCGTGATGATCTGCACCTTTCTGATGCGGCAGGCGGAAGACCGCTTTGTCAGAGCCATGGCAGCCGGAGGCGGCGCCATGCAGGCTGCCTATGAAGAGCTGGATTGGCGGCACATGCTGCGGCGCCGGAACTTCTGGCTGTGCTTTATTTGGGCAATTATCCTCTCTGCTGCTGGACTTGCTATTATTAATGAGTCTACTACATATGCTTCGGCCTTTGTGGGCGGCGATTTGACCCGGGCCGCGGTGTTAGCGGGGATTGTATCGATTGCCAACGGCGTGGGACGGGTGCTTTCTGGCCAGCTTTTTGATGTGAAGGGCTACCGGACTGCAATGCTCGGCGTCAGTGTGCTGTATCTGGCAGCTGCCGGCGCACTGACGCTGTCCCTGAAAACCGGCAGTGTGCCGGTTCTGGCGGCAGCCTTTTTGCTGACAGGGTTGGGATACGGAGGTGTGCCGCCTCTGAACTCCGCCTTTACTGCACGTTTTTTTGGCCGGGAGCATTATGCGGTGAATTTCAGTATTGTAAATATGAATCTGATCGCCGCATCTTATCTTGGCCCTGTCTGTGGAGGCGGCAGCTATGGCGGCACATTTCTGGCCATCGCCGCTTTTGCCATTGTCGGTGCGGTGATTACCCTGCTGATCCGGAGACCGGAGCAGCACTGATACCTGATAGGAGGGTTTTTCGTGAGTGTTTATGAGGAATATCAGAAAAAACTTGTCACAGCGGAAGAGGCTGTGAGACTTGTTAAGGACGGCGACTGGGTGGACTATAGCCAGACCTGCTCCTTTCCCGAGGCCCTGGATGCCGCTCTGGCCGCCCGGAAGGGGCAGCTGAGGGAGATCAAGGTCCGCAACGCCATTGCCATGAAGCCTATTCAGGTGGTGGAGCGGGATCCGGAGCATGAGACGTTTATTTACAATGCGTGGCACTGCTCCGGCCTGGATCGCAAGTATGTGGACAAAGGCTGGGCCTATTATTCTCCAATGCTGTTTCGGGACTGCGGCTCCTATTACAGCCGGGGATACGCGCCGGTAAATGTGGCTATGATTTCCGTGGCCCCCATGGACAAGCACGGGTATTTCAGCTACGGCCTGACCAACTGCTGTATGCAGGAGATGCTGGACGCGGCGGAACACATTATTTTGGAAGTTAACGAGCATATGCCGGTCATTTACGGATCAGAGGGGGATCACATCCACATCTCCGAGGTGGATTGTGTAGTGGAGGGCCACAAGGACATCTGCCTGGCTCCCGGCGGCAGCGCCAGCGAGATTGATAAGCAGATCGCGGCCAATATTTTCCCCTACCTCTACGACGGGATCACGCTGCAGATCGGTATCGGCGGTATGCCAAACGCCTTGGGGGGGCTTATTGCGGAATCGGATCTTAAGGATCTGGGTATGCATACGGAGCTGATGAGCGACGGGTACCTGAAGCTCTATCAGGCGGGCAAAATCACCAATAAGAAGAAAACGCTCAATCGGGGCAAGGGCGTATTCTCCATCTGCTCCGGGTCCCGGGAACTGTATGAGTTCCTGGATCAGAACATGGACATTTTGTCCGCGCCCATGCGGTATGTGAACAATCCGGAGACCATCCGGCAACTGGATCACTTTGTGTCCATCAATGGGTGCATTGCTATGGATCTGTACGGGCAAGTTTGCTCCGAGACCTCAGGTACCCGCCATATCAGCGGAACTGGGGGGCAGCTGGACTTTGTCACCGGTGCGTACATGGCAGAGCATGGACAGGCATTTTTGGCCATGCCTTCCACTTTTACGGATAAAGAGGGCGTAAAGCACTCCCGGATTCTACCCAAATTTACAGACGGTGATGTCATTACCACGCCACGGACTCAAGCCCCCACTATGGTTACAGAGTACGGGACGGCGCGTCTTTGCGGGTTATCCACCTGGGAGCGGGCAGAGAAGATTATCGCCATTGCCCACCCGGATTTCCGGGAGGAATTGATTGCCGCTGCACAGCAGCAGAAGATCTGGCGTAGATCGAACAAATAATGACGGCTGTATCCTGTTAGAGAAGGGAGAAACCATGAAGAAAGTTTGCCTTGCAGGCTGCGGCAGGCTGGGACATGTCATTGCCGACGGCCTGATGGCAGGTAAAGTGCCGGGTGCAGAGCTGACCGCTGTTCTGGTTCAAACAGCGGAGAAGGCGGAGAAGCTTCAAGCGGAGCTGGGGTGCCTGGTTACAACAGATCTGCAAGACTTGCTGTCGGCAAAGCCGGCATATGTCATTGAGTCAGCGGGAAATGGAGTGGTGAGACAGATAACCGTTCCGGTGTTGGAGGCGGGGGCGGATTTGATCGTTTTGTCTACCAGTATCTTTGGAGAGTCTGCGTTTTATGACCAGGCAAGGGCCGCAGCGACAAGATACGGCCGACAAATTCATCTGGCCCATGGCGTCATTGGGGGATTGGATGTCGTTGAAACGGCTGCTATGATGGGGGAGGTTACTGCCGGACTGACAAAGCGGAAATTTTCAAAGGGCTCTGCCAGGAGCGACGCGGCGCTGGATGCCCTGGCGGACGAGTTTCACGCAACAGCGGCAGAAGCGATGGAGCAGTATCCGGATCAATTGAATGTGGCAATTTCTCTCGCTTTAGCCGCCGGAAATCTGGAGAGGACAGAGGTTCATGTTTCTCCAGCAGAGATGGTAGACTTCACTATAAGGTGCGATGGCATATTCGGCGAGGCAGCCTTTTATACGCGATTGGGAGATTCGGGTCCGGATTTGGCGGCGTGGAGCGCTCTTGCAATGCTTCGCAGGCTCACATCCCCGATCGTTTTCTGATCTACATAATAATAAAACACATACCGGGCTGAGCTTACTCAGCCCGGTATGTGTTTTGTTTGGATGAAGTGCCGCGCAGCTCTCAGTTCTCCGCATATGGTTTCCGGCCCAATAAACCAAGACCGGGCAGGGGTGCCCGATATCCGATGCGGCGCAGGGCGTACCAGATAGTGGCTTGATTGCTGGTGAGAACAGGAAGGCCTGTGGCTTTTTCCAGGGGCTCCACCAATTCCACTGCGGAGATTCCTGTGCAACTTATAAACAGTGCGTCCGCTCCGGAGAGATCCTGCGCCAAGGCAAGCTTGTAAAATTCCTCGGGCTGGACGAAGGGAAGAACCGTGGTGTCTTCAATGCCCAACCCCTGGATGGCCGCGGTCTCATAACCTGCTGAGGCCAGGAAATTCACCTCCAGCGTATTGAGCGCATCACTGTATGGAGTTACGATGACCACCTTTTTCACGCCAAGGAAGGAGAAAGCTTTCATCAGAGCTGTACTGGTGGTGATGGCCGGGATACCGCTGACTTCCCCCATCTGGCGGATCAAGGTTTCGTCAAAGCCGGGTCCCCCCACCATGCTGCCGGTGGTGCAGGCGAATACCAGAAGATCAAAGGGAAAACCGCGGTACATGGCGGCGTAAGTCTTTACCTGATCCGACATTTGGGAAAGGCCGTTCAGTGTTACGCGCTGATAGGGAAGCGCCGCGGTAGCCAGAGCCATGCCTTCGGGCAGATATCTGTGAAAATCCATCTCTGTGGATGGCGTGATGCCTGGCCGAATCAGACCAATTCGACCTTTATCACCATACATAAAAACACCTCATTTAATGTGATGATAGGGTTTTGCGTTGAAAATCCAACCTAAGGCGGGAATTGGCTGATAGCAGTCCAGATATTCCAGCGCATATAAAAGGGTAAACTGCTCAGACAAAAGAAGAGGAATTCCGAGCGCCTGTTCAACAGCCGGGATGTTATCTGGAACCTGCAGACCCGAGGCGCCGAGCAGCAGTACGTCTGAACCGGAGCGCTTCAAAGCTTCTGTGTCAACCTGCTTCCAGATGTGTGTCCACTCCAGTTCCTGAATTTCCCGAATGGACTGGCAGGCTTTCCCGTCTGGACATACAATCTGTTTACTATAAGAAATATCCACGCCTTGCCGGTGCAAAGTGGCTCTAAAAAGGAGATTCAATTCTTCCTGATATGGTGTCAGCAGGGCCAGCCGGTTGAGGTGAAACCGCTTCAACAAATTGACCAAAGCCACAAGGGAAGTAATGCAGGGAATTCCGGTACGCTGCTCCACACAGTTTTGCAGCATGGCATCCCGAAAACAGCCTAGCGTCAGACTACTGGAGATCAGGATGTCCGGTTCGGCGTGGCACAGGTCTTCCGCTGCCTGTTCCGTTTGCGGGAGCATCTCCTCCAGCGTTTTTACAGACAGCCTGTTCAGGGCGATACGGTTTGTTGCCACAGCGATCCCGGGCGGCGCAAAGCGATGATAGGTAGCTTCGATATTGACGTCAGAAGATGGAACAATCAGACCTACTGTTTTGGTATAGGGGCCTTGCATAGCAGTTCTCCTTTTGAAAAGACAGCAGGGGGAAGTCAGGAACCCATCATCAAATTGGGTAGCCACAGAGAAAATTCAGGCACAAAGGCTATCAGGAGCATGCACAGGATCAGAATAATCAGATAGGGCATGGCGGCTTTTGACACATAGCCGAGACTGCGCTTGGTCATATTCATAGTCACAAACAGGTTCATGCCGAAAGGAGGTGTGAGGTAGGATACTTGGGCGGCCATGACGCAGATGATGCCAAAATGAATCGGGTCTACTCCATAGGAGGCCAGCGTGGGAGACAGGATGGGACCCAGAATGATCATCAGCGCAACCAGCTCCATAAAGCAGCCTGCAACGAAGAAGATGCCCATGATGACTAGCAGGAACACGGTGGGAGAGGTAATGGTAGTCACGATCCAGTCGCTGATAATGGCAGGCAGGCGCTGGGTGGTGATAAACCATGTAAGAAGCTGGGAAGCAGAGATGATGAAGGTGATGCCTGCGGAATTGACCAGACTGTTTTTAAAGGCGTTGAATAAGTCCTTAAAGCTGGTGGTCCGGTAAACAAACAACTCTACCAGGATTACGTAAACAATAGAAATGGCGGCGGATTCGGTGGGAGTCGCCAGACCGCCATAGATGCTACCCAAAATAATGACGGGATACAGCAGAGCGGGGATAGCCTTGAAGATGATTCCCTTAGCCTCGGAAAAGCTGTAGCGAATGGGCTTGCCGTACTTCTTGATAGAGCAGACCACATATGTATATACGCCCCAGGCCAGCGCCAGGATGAGGCCGGGGACTACACCGGCCATAAACTGCCGGCCGACAGAGGAGCCCAACGCCACGCACAGCGCGATCATGGGAGCACTGGGCGGGATCAGCACGCCGATAGAGCCGCCGGCGGTAATGCAGCCGATGGACATTTCATCTGGAAATTCCTGCTCCTTTAGGGAGGGGAGCATAATGCTGCCAATGGCCACAATGGTGGCAAAAGAGGAGCCGGAGATAGCGGCAAAAAATGCACAGGCAGCAACGGCGGCGATCACGCTGCCGCCGCGCATACGGCCAAAGATGATGGTCATGACCTGGCACAGATATTTGGAAGTAGAGCCCCGGGAGGCAATGGTTCCGGAAACAATAAAGAAAGGGATTGCCAGAAGGACATAATTATTCAGGCCGCTGAACATCTGCTGGACCACAATCTGCAGCGGTGTACCGGAATAAAGAATGACGCCCAGAGTAGAGGCACCCAATACCACCATGGAGATAGGAATGCCCAGTAACAGCAGGACAAAAAACGCAACAATTACAATCATGTGGCGGATCCTCCTTCCTGGGTGGTTACATCAGGGAGAGCAGCCTTTCCGGCCAGTGATTTTACGTTGCAGATCACAAGGTACAGATAGCGGATGCCGGCCACCAGCATCCCCAGTGGGATGATGAGATAAGGAACATACATAGGGATAGGCACGGAAGATGCCATAGAACCGGTGGAAATCATCCGCAGGATCTGCTGATAGCCGTAGAAAGCTACCAAAAACGAAAGAGCGGCACAGAACAGGTTGCCGATAAACAGCACGGCGTACCGGGGCTTATTGTGAAGGGCATCAGTCACAGCGGTCATTTTGGGGTGCTGGCCTGTTTCAATGGCAATGCTGGCGCCTAGGAAGGTGCTGAATACAAAGATATAGCGGCTGAGTTCCTCCAGCCAGGCAAGACCGCTGTCCAAAAAGGCGCGCATAAAAATGTTGACGACAATACAGATGCAGAGGAACGCCATAGGAAGTACCAGTAAGATATACTCCAATCGGCGAAACCATTCAAGTGCTTTTTTCATGAATTGTAAGCCTCCCAATATGCGACACAGAAGTGTAAAACCGCAAAGTCTTTTGCGGCAGGGTGTTTTATAGGATGGGGCGGCAGAAGTTGCCGCCCCATTTGGCGTTGCATCAGCCGCGCAGGGCGTCGATTTTGTTACAGACCAGTTCGTACACCGCGGGATCAATCTGAGGGACGTAAGTGTCGTAAACGGAGGAGGTGGCGTCCTTAAAGGCCTGGAACTCCGCATCGGTCAGCTCCGTGATCTCCACGCCGGCCTCCTCAGCGGACTGGATGGAAGCGTCCAGCTGCTCATGGATAAAGTCCAAATAACCGTCGCCCCAATTGGCCTCGGCGGTTTTGATGGCATCCTGCTGCTCAGGGGAGAGTCTGTTCCACACCTCGGTGCTGATCAGCAGGGGATTGCTCTGGATCATGTGGTTGAGGACGGTGTGATATTTTTCCACTTCGGCAAACTTCATCTTTGTCAGCATATCGGCTCCGTTGTCCTCAGCGTCGACAACGCCCTGTTGCAGGGCAGAGTAAACCTCGGAGAAGGCCATGGTAGAGGGGACGGCACCCAGAGCTTCAAAGGTATCGACGTAGATGGTGCCGGCCTGGATGCGGACCTTCTGACCAGCAATATCGGCGGGAGTGCGGACGGTGTGCTGGGTATTGGAGTAACCGCGGGATTCGCCAGAGGAGAATCCAATCAGGGTGATACCCTTGCTGTTCATGATCTCATTTGCTTTGGCGCTCACCTCTGGATCTCGGGCCACATTAATGAATTCATCAATATCGCTGAAGAGGAAGGGCAGGCAGAAGGCATAGAAGTCCGGCAACATGGTGGCAATCTCATTGCAGCCGACCATGGCCATCTCCAGCGTTCCGTTGGACAGACCATCGAGCATGACGACGGCGTCACCCAGCTGAGACTGCGGATACACTTCAATGAGAACCGCACCGCCGGTGGCTTCCTTGATTTCGTCTGCCATGGTCTCAGCGGCGATCTGCAAAGAGGACGCGGGAGGCCCCACATGCCCCAGTTTCAGAGTAATGGGGTTTTCTGCGGTGGGATAGTCGGCCTCCTGGGCGGATGTACCGGCTTCACCGGAATTTCCGGAGGAGTCGGCGCCGCCTCCGCAGGCGGCAAGAGTCAGAAACAGTGCCAGCGCGAGACAAAGTGAGACAAGCTTTTTCATGAGATTCCATCCTTTCTTTTCTATGCAGTATGCCGGAAGGCTTACAGGGAACCCTCCTGAAGGAACTGGTTGATCTGCTCCGCATTCATTCCAGACATGCCCAGCTTTTCCAGTGTGCGGCCGCTGGCATAATAATCGCTGCCGTTAATGGCAGAGGCCACGGTGACAAAGGCGCGGGCCAGAGGCGCGGACAGACCCACAGCATCGGCCAGAGAGGAAAGGAACGTGGCGCCGTTCTGGGCATCCTCGAAGATGTAACGGTCCTGCATGGTTAGGGGACCCTCCAGACTGCGGAAACCGTTGAACTGCGGGAACTGCTCCTTGTCGGACAGCTGCTTCATAAAGCCGACAGAGGAGCGGACTGTGTAGCCAAGCTTTTCAGAGATAGCGTCCCGCTCACCGCCCAAGGTTTCGATCACTTTCAGAACAGAGGGAGTCAGGCCCTGATCATAGAAGCAGAAGTTTTCCGTACGTTCCACAGCCCCGGTATTCAGAATGGAGCCGCCCAGGTGAACAATAATATTGGAGGCATTGAGCGTGGTCTCAAAGACGTTGACTGCGGGGATGCACTTGTAGAACTCGCCGATGACCGCGCAGAGCTTTTCGGTGTCTTTTGCAGGGAAAGCGGCGATGGTCTTGGGCTTGCCGCCGGGCATGCCAATAAAACCGGTGGCGTTGGGACGGATACGGCAGGGGAACATGTTGCCTTCCAGTTCG
>ERZ780150.2062-NODE-2062-length-11190-cov-5.343332_pt1 | contig 11190 bp, 11 predicted proteins | sample MGYA00511019_ERZ780150 | MGnify/ENA primary metagenome ERZ780150 (study PRJEB29588, sample SAMEA2151633) | human gut metagenome | biome: human gut; feature: human-associated habitat; material: faeces | place: Denmark | collected 2008/2010 ...
TGGTGGGCGCCATGGACGTGGCCACCGCCAACAACACCGTGGCCATTGTCATGTCCGGCTCCATCGCCAAGGAGATCAGCGAGGAGTACCACATCGACCCCCGCCGGTCCGCCTCTCTGCTGGACATCTTCGCCTCGGTGATGCAGGGCATCCTGCCCTACGGGGCCCAGTTGCTGTACGCCTCCGCCGGGACCGGGGTGGCCGCGCTGGCAATCGTGCCCTATATGTTCTACTGCTATCTCATGGCGGTGTGTGCCATCGTGTTCATCCTGTTTTTCTCCGGGCGGGAGAAATAACCGCATCTGTCAAACAGCGCCGGATGGTTCCTGAGAAGGAGCCGTCCGGCGTTTTAGCTTCTTTGGAAAAGACGTGGGGCTGGTGCGCCCCGGAGGAAGCCATGATCCGCCAGGAAGTGTACAATGGCGCCTTCCGTGGAAAGGCATGGCGGGAGGGCTGCGCTTCAGGCGAGACCGTTCGCCCAAAAGAGGCATGAAGTCCCGCCTCCTTCTTTACCTGCAAGACAAAGAAGGAGGCGGAGACCATTCGGCCTCCGCCCCAATTGGGTTTGCTTGTATCCAGAACACTCAGCACATCTTCGCGCCGGCGGGAATTTTATCGTCGATCATCAGCAGGTTCAGGCGCTCCTCGCCCTTCTCGGTGTGGACGGCGGAGATGAGCATGCCGTTGGACTCCAGCCCCATCATCTTCCGGGGGGGCAGGTTGACGATGGCGACCAGGGTCTTGCCCACCAGTTCCTCGGGCTTGTACCACATCGCGATGCCGGAGAGGATCTGCCGGTCGGTGCCGGTGCCGTCGTCCAGGGTGAAGCGCAGCAGCTTGTTGGACTTCTTCACTGTTTCGCAGGCCTTGACTTTAACGGCCCGGAAATCGCTCTTGCAAAAGGTGTCAAAGTCCACCTTCTCTGTGAGCTGAGGCTCCACCTCCAAATCGGGCAGAGCTGCCTTCTTGGCCGCCGCCGCAGCCTCCTCCAGCTCGGACAGGGCCTTTTCTGCATCGATGCGGGGGAACAGGTTCTCGCCCCGGGAGACAGTGACAGTGTGAGAAAGGGCCCCATAGCCGGCGGCGCTCTCCCAGGTAGAGCAGGTCTCGCAGGCACCGATCTGCCGGAGCACCTCGGCAGCAGACTGGGGGATAAAGGGGGTGAGCAGGATAGCGGAGACCCGCAGCACCTCCAGCAGGTTGTACATCACCCGGGCCAGCCGGGCGCCGTTGGCCTCCATGTCCTTGGCCAGGGTCCAGGGGGTGTTCTCGTCGATATACTTGTTGGCCCGGCCGATCACCTTGAAGATCTCCGCCAGGGCGTTCTGGAAGGCGTAGTGCTCCATCTGCTCTTCATACCTGGTGCGCAGGGAGGAGATCAGCTCCACCAGCTCCCCATCCTTCTCCTCGTCCGCCGCCTGCTCCTCAGGCAGGGTGCCGCCGAAATACTTGCCCACCATGGACACGGTGCGTGAGAGGAGATTGCCCAGGTCGTTGGCCAGGTCCGTGTTGATGGTCTGGATCAGCAGCTCGTTGGAGAAGTTGCCGTCAGAGCCGAAGGGGAAGGTGCGCATCAGGAAGAAGCGCAGGGCATCCACTCCGAACTTCTCCGCCAGGATATAGGGATCTACCACGTTGCCCTTGGACTTGGACATCTTTCCTCCGTCCAGCAGCAGCCAGCCGTGGCCGAACACCTTCTTGGGCAGGGGCATCTCCATGCTCATCAGCATGGCGGGCCAGATGATGGAGTGGAACCGGACGATCTCCTTGCCCACAAAGTGGACGTCCGCGGGCCAGAACTTCTCATAGTCGTCATACCGGTCGTTGAGGAAGCCCAGGGCGGTGGTGTAGTTGAACAGGGCGTCCACCCATACATAGACCACGTGGCCCGGGTCAAAGTCCACCGGCACGCCCCAGGTGAAGGAGGTGCGGCTGACGCACAGGTCCTCCAGGCCGGGCTTGATGAAGTTGTTCACCATCTCATTCACCCGGCTGCGGGGCTCCAAAAAGTCGGTGTCCTCCAGCAGGTGCTGTACCCGGTCGGCGTACTTGGACAGGCGGAAGAAGTAGGCCTCCTCCTCCGCGTCCACCACATCCCGGCCGCAGTCAGGGCACTTGCCGTCCACCAGCTGGCTCTCGGTCCAGAAGGACTCACAGGGCTTGCAGTATTTCCCTACATACTTGCCCTTGTAGATGTCCCCCTTCTCATACATCTTCTTAAATATCTTCTGGATGGCGGACACGTGGTAGTCATCGGTGGTGCGGATGAACCGGTCGTTGCTGATGTTCATCAGCTTCCACAGATCCAGCACGCCCCGCTCCCCCTCCACGATGCGGTCCACATACTCCTTGGGGGTAACGCCGGCCTCCTTGGCCTTGTCCTCGATCTTCTGGCCGTGCTCGTCGGTGCCCGTCAGGAACATGACCTCACAGCCGGTGAGACGCTTATACCGGGCCATAGCGTCGGTGGCCACGGTGCAGTAGGTGTGGCCGATGTGCAGCTTGTCGCTGGGATAGTAGATAGGGGTGGTGATATAAAATCTCTTGCGTTCCATATTCAGTCGTCCTCCCGATGATGATTCTCGACCCCGGCTCCTCCCGGGGCATTGTCCCCTTCTGCCCGTTCCAATGCCCCGCTGGGCATTCGATCCTCCAGCAGGCACTCCGGCCAAGCCGGGCCGAAGCAGGTGCGCAGCAGCGCCCAGCTCTGGGCCAGCAGGACCAGCACCGCAGCAGCGGTCAGCGCGGTAAAGAAGAGGGACTGTCCGTTGGCCAGCGCCTCCAGGTTCAGAACGATCCCCATCAGGGAAAAAAACAGGCACAGCCTGGGCCTGGGATGGCGGAAAGCGAAGGAGGCGGCGAAGTACAGCGCCAGCACCGCACACACCACCGCCAGGATCATATCTGCGAACCGCAGCACCACCGGGTCCCGGGAGTACTCCTGATAGATCCCCACCAGCCAGGGCAGGGCGGCGGCCAGGCCGGGGGTGGGCGGGGGAAGAAGGCCCCGCTGGAAGAGCAAAAGCAGAGCCATGCCGCCGCCGAAGAAGAGGATGAACACAAAGTAGAGGGCTGCCCGGCTGCGGCTCACCCCCAACAGCAGGAGAAGGGGCAGGTTGACGGCGTTGACCGCCAGGGCCAGGCCGGTACAGACCAGCACCGCCAGGGACAGAGCGCTCTCCGGCCCCTCCATCAGGGCGGTGAGGAAGAGGGAAATCCCGCCGCTGAGGGCGGCCAGCAACAGGGCAAGCAGGTACTTGCCGTCCACCGTCCCGCGCCGTCCGGCGGGGGTGGCGGCGGCGTACCGCTCCCAGTGCACAGCCTCGTCATAGCTGAAGCAGGTGGTGGGGAGAAGGGTGCCGTAGAGAACCGCCAGGCCGCACAGAAAAGAGGCGTCCAGCACTCCGGCGGCAGTGAGCGCCAGATAAAGCCCCAGCAGGAGGGCATAGTACCAAAGCTGCCGCCGGAGCAGCAGCCAGTCCTTGTAGAGCAGTCCGGCCATGCTTAGAACTCCTTTCGGGCATAGATGGCCTGGGCAATACAGTAGGAGAGGGCGAAGCCGCCCACGGCCAGGATGGCAAGCAGGCCGGGCAGGGCGGTGAGCACCCACGCCGGGGGCGCGGGGAGGGCGAGGCCCCGGTCGGCCGCCAGGCCCAGCAGGGCAAAGCCGGCGAAGACCAGTAAAAAGAGCGCCATGCTCACCATGCGGGCCTTCTCCGCCCCAAACTTGAGCAGCAGGGGGAGCGCCACCGCGTTCATGATCAGGGCGATCCCCGCACAGGCCAGGGCGGACAGCAGCAGCTCGGACAGGGGCTCCTCCAGCCCGCCGGCCAGGGCCAGCACGACCAGCAGCAGGGAGACAAACACGGTGCTGGCCAGGGTCACCAGCAGGGTGAACAGGTACTTGCCTGTCACCACCCCCCGGCGGCAGGCCGGGGTGGCGATGGCGAAGCGGTTCCAGCGGCTCACGTCGTCGGAGGTGACGGTGGTCATAGGGGTGATCAGGGACATGAGCACCACCATGCCGCACAGCACCGAGGCGGTGAACACTCCCGACAAGCACAGGCCGCCGTAGACCAGGAAAAAGACCAGGTAGGTAGTCAGATGGCCCTTAAGGGCCAGAAAATCCTTGTAGATGAGGCCGGTCATCGGGCATCCCCCTTTACGGTAAAGACCATAATATCCTCCAGCGACACCGGCTCCACCGCCAGCTCGGGGTGGAACCGGGCGAAAGCCCGCCGGTTTTTCACCAGGGCCTCACAGCCGAACTGGCCGGAGCGCACCCCCACCAGCAGGGCGGGGTCCACCCGCTCCAGCTCGGAGCGGCCGCACACCAGCTTGCCGTAGGTGTCCAGCAGCTCATCCTTGGCCCCCGACACCGCCACCCGCCCCCTGTGGAGGTAGGTCACATAGTCGGCCACCTTCTCCAGATCGCTGGTGATGTGGCTGGACAGGAGAATGGCGTGCTCCTCGTCCTGAATGAACGCCAGGAACTCGTCCAAAATTTCGTCCCGCACCACCGGGTCGAGGCCGGAGGTGGCCTCGTCCAGGATCAGCAGGCGGGGCCTAGCGGCAAAGGCCGCCGCGAGGGACAGCTTCATCTTCATGCCCTTGGAGAAGGTCTTGACCAGCTTTTTGCTGGTGAGGCCGAATTTCTCCAGGTAATGCTGGTACAGGGCTCCATCCCAGCCGGGGTAGAGGCGGGCGAGAATGCTCCCCACTTGGGGGGCGGAGAGGCCGTCGTGGAAGGTGGTCTCGTCCAGCACCACCCCCACCTGGGCCTTGACCGCCCGCTCGTCCGCCAGGTTGTCCAGGCCCAGCACCTGGATCTCCCCGCCGTCCCGGCGGACCAGGTTGAGGATGCACTTGATGGTGGTGGACTTGCCTGCGCCGTTCTCCCCGATCAGGCCCATGATGGTGCCGCCGGGTACGGTGAAGGACACGTCGTCCAGCTTGAAGGAGCCGTAGTCCTTGGTGAGATGGGACACTTCCAATGCGTTTTTCATAGTGTTTCGTCTCCATACAGAAGGTTGAGGGTCTCGGTGAGCTCGGCCAGGGTGACGCCGCCGGCCTTGGCGACGTCCACCGCATGGGACAGGTGCTCCTCGGCCCGGCGGAGGGTGTCCTCCCGCACCAGCTCCGGGTTCTGGGGCGCCACAAAGCACCCCTTGCCCGGCACAGTGGTGAGAAAGCCCTCCCGCTCCAGCTCCTCATAGGCCCGCTTGGTGGTGATGACGGAAATGCGCAGCTCCTTGGCCAGCAGCCGCATGGAGGGCAGGGCCTCGCCCTCCTTCAGCTCTCCCCGGAGAATGAGGCCCTTCATCTGCCGGGTGATCTGGTCATAGATGGGTACGCCGCCGGAATTGCGGATGATGATGTCCATGGTACACCTTCTTGATGTCATACTGTATATATTCAGCATATACAGTATGACATATGGAATTCCCCTTGTCAAGAGGGAAAATGAGGGTTACACTGTTGGTAGCTACAAAGGGGGTTGGAAAGCATGTACGCACCCATACTGGAGATTGACACCAGGAAAATCGAGGAGAACGCCCGAAAGCTCCACACCTTCTGCGCCCTGCGGGGGGTGGAGCTGGCCTTTGTCACCAAGGGCTTCTCCGCCCGCCCCGGGGTGATCCGGGCGGCCCGGGCCGGCGGCGTCACCCGCTTCGCGGACAGCCGCCTGAAAAACATCATCGCCGCCAAGACCGCCATACCCGGCCTGCACTACCTGCTCATCCGCATACCCGCCATTGACGAGGCCGAGGAGGTGGTGCGCTGGGCTGACTGTAGCCTCCAGAGCCAGATTGAGGTCATCCGCGCCGTGTCCGATGCAGCTGTCCGGCAGGGGAAGATTCACCCCATTATTCTCATGGTGGACGTGGGGGATCTCCGGGAGGGGGTGTTCGGCCGGGAGCAGTTGGAAGAAATTGCGGGGCAAATTCTGGGCTGTCCCGGTGTGGAGCTGGTGGGTCTGGGCACCAACGTGGGGTGTTACGGAAGCATCCTCCCCTCGGTGGAGAACACCCGCGTGCTGGTAGAGCTGAGGGACTTCCTCAACCGGAAGTACGGCTTCCATATCAAAACCCTGTCCGGCGGCTCCACCTGTACACTCAAGCTGCTGGAGGAGGGGCGGCTTCCTGCGGGCATCAATCACCTGCGGGTGGGCGAGGGGCTACTCTACGGCGAAGACACCACCGGCATGCGCTTTCTGGAGGGGTACCATACCGACGCCTTCCACTTCAAGGCCCAGGTGGTGGAGCTGCGCCGCAAGCCGTCGGTGCCCATCGGGGAGCACGGCCGGGACGGCAAGGGGGATCTGCCCGAATACCCCGACCGGGGGGTTCACCTGCGGGCCATCTGCGCCGCAGGCAAGCAGGATGTGGCCTGGGCCGCCCTCACCCCCACCCTGCCGGGGGCGGAGATGATCGGCGCCAGCTCCGACCACCTGATTGTGGACGTGGAGGGGTGCGGAGGCCGGGTAAAGGTGGGGGACTGGCTGGACTTCCGCTGCGGCTATATGGCGGTGCTGGACGCCACCACCTCCGCCTATGTGGACGTGCGGGAGATGTGAACGGCCTCCTCCGTGGGCAGAACGAAAACGAGAGCGGAGGCCGGATGGCCTCCGCTCTCGTTCACTTTGTCGAAAAAGCCTCGCAGAGTTCGCACCCGCAGGCGCGAAGCAAATAAAAGCCGTTTTCTCCAGCGGCATGTACGCCGGAGAAAGCACTTCTCAGCCCGCGCGCGGTGGGCTGCATCCGGCTCGAAAAAGCGGCGAAACCGCTTTTTCGACGGTCAAAGAAAGCGGAAGCCGTCCGGCTTCCGCTCTCTTTGGTTGGATTCACTTACTTGTGGTCCACAGAATACATATGGGTGATGAGGTCCAGCACCTTGTTGGAGTAGCCAATCTCATTGTCGTACCAGGACACGACCTTCACGAAGGTGTCGGTCAGGGCGATGCCGGCGGTGGCGTCGAAGATGGAGGTGCGGGTGTCGCCCAGGAAGTCGGAGGACACCACGGCGTCCTCGGTGTAGCCCAGGATGCCCTTCAGCTCACCCTCGCTGGCCTTCTTCATGGCGGCGCAGATCTCGTCGTACTTGGCGGGCTTGGCCAGGTTGACGGTCAGGTCCACCACGGAGACATCCAGGGTGGGCACGCGCATGGACATGCCGGTCAGCTTGCCGTTGAGGGAGGGGATGACCTTGCCCACGGCCTTGGCGGCGCCGGTGGAGGAGGGGATGATGTTGCCGGAGGCGGCGCGGCCGCCGCGCCAGTCCTTCTTGGAGGGGCCGTCCACAGTCTTCTGGGTGGCGGTGGTGGAGTGGACGGTGGTCATCAGGCCGTCGGTAATGCCCCAGTTGTCGTGCAGCACCTTGGCGATGGGGGCCAGGCAGTTGGTGGTGCAGGAGGCATTGGAGACAAAGTTCATGCTGGAGTCATAGGTCTCGTGGTTGACGCCCATGACGAACATGGGGGTATCGTCCTTGGAGGGGGCGGACATGACCACCTTCTTGGCGCCGGCGTCGATGTGGGCCTGGGCCTTCTCCTTGGTCAGGAACATGCCGGTGGACTCCACTACATACTCGGCGCCCACCTTGCCCCAGGGGATGTCCTTGGGATCCATGCAGGCGAAGAACTTCACAGTCTTGCCGTTGACGATGATGGCGTCGTCGGTGTACTCAATGGTGCCGTCAAACTGGCCGTGCATGGTATCATAACGCAGCATGTAGGCCATGTAATCGGGGGTCATGAAGGGATCGTTGATACCCACGAACTCGATGTCGGAACGGGAGATACCCGCGCGGAACACCAGACGGCCGATCCGGCCAAAGCCATTAATGCCAACTTTAATGCTCATAATGAATCGCTCCTTCGTTCTAATTTGATTCTTAAATGATTTCCAATTGCGCGCCTCCATTATAAACGAATCCGCGCCGAATGAAAAGGGGGAAAACAGAAAACTTACTGGGGAAACTGTATAAATTTACACCGGCACTATCGGTAAACGCGGTGGTTTCGACATGATTCGACATTTCTGCTTGAGCGGCGGGTCGGATTTTGCTATACTGACGTTATCATACCCTTACAACTTTACGGAATTCCTGCGCAAGCTATGGCAGGACTGGAAAGGAGGTCGGCGGCATTTGGATGAGAAGAGAGAGGATCTGGGACCGCTCCTGGTAGAGCAGTTCCGTCAGCAGATGAACAACCTGTCCGCAGCGATTCAGTTGCTCACGCCGGTGGTGCGGGAGAAGGCGGGGCCGCAGTACGACCCCTATTTGGCCATTCTGCACCAGAGCCTGTACCGGTTGATTCGTATGGTGGGCAATCTTGAGTATCTGGAACTGCCTGAGGGAGAGCTCCCCCTGCGGGAGGGCACGCTGGATCTGGCCGGGCTGTGCCGGGAGCTGGGGGAGCAGGTGTCTCCCCTGACGGCGCTGGCTGGCATCCGCTTTTCCTATGAGGAGGAGATAGGGAGCCTCCTCACCCATGGAGACGGGGCCCAGCTCCGGCGGCTGCTGCTCAACCTGATCGCCAACGCCGTCCGCGCGGCGGGAGAGGGCGGGGAGTCCGGCCTGCGCCTGGCCCGCCGGGGCGGGCGGGCGGTCCTCACCGTGTGGGACAACGGACCGGGTTTTCTCCCGGAAACCGATGAGCGGGAGCTGCTTCAGCGGCCGGGCAGCCTGGGTCTTGGACTGAAGGTGGCCCGCCGCATCGCCGCCCTCCACGGGGGGAGCATCGTCTTTGAGCAGCGGGAGGAGCGGGGCTCCCGGGCGATCGTGTCCCTGCCCCTCCGGCCGCCGGAGCCGAGCGAGCTGCTGAAAACGCCCCGGATGGGGTTTGACGGCAGCGGCGGATTTTCCGACACGCTCATCGAGCTGGCAGGCGTGCTGCCCTACCGGGCCTTTTTCCCGGAGGATGTGGAGTAATACAGTGCAGACGGCGCATGGCTGAGGCCATGCGCCGTCTGCATATCAGGGAGGAAAGGAAGGGAAAGAATTTAGTTGGGCAGGTATTCCAGGGGGTCAACAGTGGAGCCGTCCAGCGACATGCTGAAGTGCAGATGGCTGGCCAGGGCGCTCTCGGCGATGGCGGTGCCGCCCACCGAGCCCAGCACGGAGCCGGCGCCAACCGTGTCGCCCACCGCCACCGTGGGTACGGAGGCCAGGTTGGAGTAAGTGCTGGTCAGTCCGCCGCCGTGCTCCACCACAACGGTGGTGCCCATCATGGCGTCCTGGAGGACGGCGGTGACCGTCCCCGCGGCGGCCGCCTTGACCTCAGTACCGGCGGCGGAGGCGATGTCCAGACCGTCGTGGGTGCGCCAGTCGTCCATGGTGGGATTGTAGGAGAGCACCTCCAGGCTGTAGTCCGTCAGAATATCTCCCTGTACCGGCCAGGTAAAGACGGTGGGGGCGGCCTGTGGAGTGGGCTGGGGCGTGGCTGACGGCATCGCCGAGGGCGTGGCCGCCGGTACAGCCGGGGACGCGGGGACGGTGTGCTCCGGCGCAGGGGTGGCCGCCGGGCGGTTCATGAGGCCCGCGTCCACCGGCGTGGGCCGGGGAGAGGGGGTGACGGTGATCTGAGCGGTGCCCGCCACGGGGGCGTCCGGCTCATCCGGGGTGAGAGAGGAAAAGAGATAATAGCCCGAAATTCCTATTGCGGCGACGCAGAGGAACAGGACTATGTAGAAGCCCTTGCCCTCCAGAAAGTCGCCCATTCGTTTCAAGAATGGTTTTTTCATGCTGTTTAGCACCTCCGAGCCTATTGTGGACAGGCCTGGGCTTGGATATACATGGAAAATAAAAAAATTTCCCTTGACCTTCCACGGGGTGCAGGGTGTATTAAGAGAACGGCGATTTAAAAATTTTAACTAGGTGCGGCTCTGGAGTGACTAAAGCTCTAGGCGTGTAGACAAAAAATGATACTAGCTCGTTACTAATACGTTACTAACGGCGGATTCTTGGTGATTTTGTCAGGCCAGTTTTTTTACCTCTTTGGCGAGATCGGCGGGGGTGGGATGAATGTAGGTGGCGGTGACGTTCCCCTTGAGGGAATGCCCCAGGAGCAGCTTCACTTTGATCTCGTCCACTCCAGCACGGCTTAGGAGGGTGGCGAAGGTATGGCGGCACCAGTGCGGGGTGGCCTCTGGTATGCCGAGCTGCTCTACCACTGGGGTAAACACCGAGATGCGGTAACGGTCGGAGGACATGCCTTTTTCCGCTGACAGCCATTGTTGCACGTAGGCGGAGATCTTGGGGTGGATCGGGATAATCCGGTCACGGCCTGCCGCGCTTTTCACACCGCACTGGAGGTAGCCACCATCCTCGGAGCGGTAAGCGAAGGGGGTAAGGGACAAGAACTCGCTGATGCGCAAGCCGGTATAGCACAGAACCATGGCCTCTGATGCGCCGGGAAAACCGGCCCGCGCCAGCTCCTCCAGTTTGGCAAGCTGGAGATCATTGAGCGCCCCCTTTTTGACCTTGATGTCGACGGTGGGGATATCCAAATAACGAGAGTAATCTTTCCCGATAATATCACGTTTCATGGCGTAGGCGTGCAATGCGCGGATCAAAATTGCATCGTTGTTGATGCTGGACTGGGAGCGGCCCTCGTCCTCACCCTCGTCCAGGATGGCCTGCCACTCGTCCAGGGTAACGCTGCGCATTTTACGGGCGGCGTAGCGAGAGACACGCTGGTTCCAGGATGCCTTGTGGGAGGCAACAGAGGATTTCCCGCTCCTGGGGTACTCCCGCTCCGACCAAGCGGTATAGACCTGTTCCACGGTCCAGGAGAGCATATCCGCACTGGGGGTCTGCCCGGCGGCAGCCTTGCGGTTATACTCCTCCAGCGCCTCCTGGGCTTCCTGGAGCTTGGCGTGGTAGCTCAGCGCCACCTGGCGCACGTAGCCGTCTTTATCCCTGGCGGAGATCTTCACGATATAGGGCCGCCGGCGGTTGCCTGAGAGCTTTACAATGGAGCCGGTGCCGTTTGCACGTCGCATGAGTAGGCCCCCTTATTTTTTGGCATGGCTGACAATCATCTCGGGCGGATTTAGGCCCCAGGAGACTTGCAGGGCGCTGTCCTGCCCCAAAATGAGCTCCCGGCTGTAGACACCGCACTCCACCCGAACGAGGCAAGAAGGGGCCTCCAGAGACGCAGAGACGCTGCCGCCGGGGCCTATACTG
>ERZ780150.2067-NODE-2067-length-11169-cov-2.965719_pt1 | contig 11169 bp, 11 predicted proteins | sample MGYA00511019_ERZ780150 | MGnify/ENA primary metagenome ERZ780150 (study PRJEB29588, sample SAMEA2151633) | human gut metagenome | biome: human gut; feature: human-associated habitat; material: faeces | place: Denmark | collected 2008/2010 ...
TTGCCATAGGGAAGAAAAGGCCGGCCGCCCTGTATTATGGGGCAAGGCTTTCCCTTGCGCATTGAATAAAGTGTTTGAGCAGGGGGGTGTTTTGCAGCGATTTGTAGTAGATGCCAAATGATACAGGGCTGACATCTGTCAGGGGTACCCTGGAAATGAGAGGCATCTCGGGGACAAGAAAATCCGGCAAAACAGAAATTCCATACCCCGCTGTGACCAGAACGGTAATTGCCTCTGTCGATTCACAAAAATAAAACTCGGATGGCGGGCGTTCTCCCATTAAATGCCCCTGTAATTGAACCATGGAAAAAGAAGATTTCGGGGGTGCCAGCAAAACAAGACGCTCGCTTTTCAAAGTTTCCAAAGTAACGTCTGCCCGTTTGGCAAGCGGGTGCCGAACCGAACAAACGCATACCATTGGCACTTTCACAATTTCTTTATAAGCAGCAGAGATTTTAACGGAAGAGGGCTCTTTCAAACCAACCACCGCGTCCAAATCTCCTTCGCTCAAAATTCGGTAAATATGCTGAAAGGGAATCACCTGAAGGCGGGGATGCACTTCGGGCCTGATTGTGTGAAGATGTTCCAGTGCATCGGCCAGCAGGAACATGCAGGGGAAATTGTAAAACCCCAGCGTCAAAAGCTGTATGCTTCCGGGCATAGCGCTGTCAAAGCGCTTTTTGGCCCGCTCTGAAATTGCAACAATTTGCTGTGCGTCTCTCAAAAAGGCTTTTCCCTCTTCGGTAAGTTTGACAGACCGGGTTGTCCTTTGAAACAGCCTGGTGTTCAATTCTTTTTCCAAAGATTGAATTTGCTGGCTGACCGCCGGGTGTGTTACATGAAGATGCTGCGCTGCCTGCGCAAAGCTTAAATACTCTGCAACGGCAAGAAAACATTGAAGCTGGAATGTGTTCATGGTGGAACGCCTGCCTTTATTAGTAACCTTTTCTTTCTAATAGTAACATATTCTGAATTCAATTTCCACTCGGGAAAGGTATAATCGTATTGAGGCTGATGGGCCTTAAAACCGGCCTTTCCCAAAGTGTTCACAACGCGGCCGCACAAAAGCGCCGCGCGATGGAGGCCGGCATAGGGTTTGCCGGGCCGGCAGTGACGGGAAGGGTAAAATGGACCAAGACAGGAGCAAAACAGATGATGAAAGTAATTTTGGCGCAGGTTCAGCAGTATAAGGCGCCGACACTGCTTGCGCCGTTGTTTACCGTATTTGAAGTGCTGATGGAGGTACTCATCCCATTTGTCACCGCCTCTATCATCGACAAAGGCATTGAAGCCGGGAATATCCGGCAGGTGTATTTCTACGGCGGAATTATGCTGGCTATGGCACTGTTAAGTTTGGTATTTGGCGTGCTGGCCGGCCGCTATGCAGCAAAGGCCTCTTCCGGCCTGGCCTGCAATTTACGAGAGAGTATTTACGAGAAGGTTCAAACTTTTTCCTTCTCCAATATCGACAAATTCAGCACGGCAGGCCTTGTTACCCGCATGACCACCGACGTAACCAATGTGCAGAATGCCGCGCAGATGATTTTGCGGGTGGCGGTTCGCGCGCCGCTGATGCTGGTTTGCAGCATGGTAATGTGCTTTTTTATCAGCGCCAGATTGAGCATGATTTTTCTGGCTGCCATTCTGGTTTTGGCCGCGGCGCTCATTTCCATCATGGTCAGGACAACAAAGGTATTTAATGAGGTGTTCCGCAAGTACGATGACCTGAACGCCAGTGTGCAGGAAAATGTCTCCGCCATCCGTGTGGTGAAGGCGTTTGTTCGGGAAGAGTACGAAAACAGTAAGTTTGAAAGGGCAGCCGGAAAGTTGTACACCCTGTTCGTGAAAGCCGAAAGCAACCTGGCCCTGAACAACCCGGTGATGATGCTGGTGGTGTATGGCTGCATTTTGGCTATTTCCTGGTTTGGCGCCCGGTTTATCGTGGCAGGCAGCCTAACCACAGGAAATTTGACTTCTCTGTTCAGCTATGTCATGAGCGTGCTCATGTCGTTGATGATGCTCTCTATGGTATTTGTGATGATTACCATGAGCGCCGCCAGCGGCAGGCGTATTGCAGAAGTTTTGAATGAAGAGCCGGATATGAACGGCTCCGACCGGCCGGAAACCGAGGTGCGGGACGGGCGCATTGACTTCAACCATGTCAGCTTCTCTTATAAGCATGGCAGCGGGGAAAAGGTGCTGCGTGACATCAACATTCATATTCGTTCCGGTGAGACGGTTGGCATCATTGGCGGAACCGGCTGCGGAAAATCCAGCCTGGTCAGCCTAATCAGCCGCCTGTACGATGTGGACGAGGGCAGCGTCTGTGTAGGCGGCAGAGACGTCCGCGACTACGACATGGAGGCGCTGCGCAATCAGGTGGCAGTGGTTTTGCAAAAGAATGTGTTGTTCTCCGGCACCATTCTGGATAACCTTCGCTGGGGTAAAGAGGACGCCACCGAGGCGGAGTGCGCCGAGGCCTGCCGGCTGGCCTGTGCTGATGAATTCATAGAACGCTTCCCTGACGGGTACAACACCTGGATTGAACAGGGCGGCAACAATGTCTCCGGCGGGCAGAAGCAGCGGCTGTGTATCGCACGCGCTCTGCTGAAGAAGCCAAAGGTGCTGATTTTGGATGACTCCACCAGCGCTGTGGATACTGCCACGGATGCCAAGATTCGGGAGGCTTTTGCCAAAAAGATCCCCGGCACCACAAAGCTGATTGTGGCCCAGCGGATTTCCAGTGTCCAAGAAGCAGACCGCATTCTGGTGTTGGATAACGGGACGGTGAATGGATTTGACACCCATGAGAATCTGCTTCAAACCAACAAAATCTATCGAGAAATTTACGAGGCGCAGAGTAAGGGCGGCGGAGATTTTGACCAGCCCGCCCGAAATGGAAAGGAAGGTGTTTCATGATGGACGCTCAGAATACAGGCAAAATGAGTTTGCGGCAGCAAGTGTCCGCTATGAAGCGTGTCCTCGGCTATCTGCTTCGGGATTATAAATTCTCCTTTTTCATAGTTGTGGTATGCATCCTTGGTTCCGCACTGGCCACCCTTCGGGGAACGCTTTTCATGCAGAGCCTGATTGATGATTATATCGTTCCGCTGACACAGGCCCAGACGCCGGATTTTTCCAAATTGGCGGCGGCCCTGGTGGCCGTGGCGCTCACTTACGGCATTGGCATCTTGTGCGCCTACGGCTATAACCGTATTATGGTGAATGTCAGCCAGGGCACCATGCGCAATCTGCGCGTGGAGCTGTTCCAGCACATGGAGTCACTGCCGATCCGGTATTTTGACACCCACGCTCACGGGGATATCATGTCTATCTACACCAATGACGTAGATACCCTGCGGCAGCTGATAAGCCAAAGCATCCCCCAGCTGCTGAACTCCTTTGTAACAATTTTGACCTCTTTCATCAGCATGCTGGTGCTGGATATCCCCCTTACTTTGCTCACCCTGGTGATGATTGGCATTATGGCCTTTGTTACCTCAAAAATTGCAGCGAAATCTTCTATGTATTTTGCAAAGCAGCAAAAAGATCTGGGAGCTGTCAACGGCTATATCGAGGAAATGATGGACGGACAAAAGGTGGTCAAAGTGTTCTGCCATGAGGAAAAAAGTGCAGAACAGTTTCGCAGACTCAATCAGGAACTGCGGGACAGTGCAGACAAAGCCAATACCTTTTCCAATATTACTATGCCGGTGAACATGAGCCTCGGAAATATCAGTTATGTGCTGTGTGCAGTCGTTGGAGCTGTTTTTGCATTGAACGGCTATCTTGGGCTGACACTGGGAACTCTTGTCTCCTTCCTGAGTTTAAACAAGAATTCTACGCAGCCGGTCAGCCAGATCAGCCAGCAGATGAACAGCATTGGAATGGCCATGGCAGGAGCGAAACGTATTTTTGATCTGATGGATGAAACTCCGGAGGAAGACAACGGATATGTGGAATTAGTGAATGTGCGGGAAAATCCGGACGGCAGCCTAAGTGAAACCAGGGAACGCACCAATGTCTGGGCCTGGAAACATCCCCATAAAGCTGACGGTACCGTTACTTATCAAAAGCTGGAAGGGGATATTACCTTCAACGATGTGGACTTTGGATACGAGGAAGGGAAAATGGTTCTTCATAACATTAAACTGTATGCAACACCGGGACAGAAGATTGCTTTTGTCGGCAGCACCGGGGCAGGAAAAACCACTATTACCAATTTGATTAACCGTTTTTATGACATTGCCGACGGCAAGATCCGTTATGACGGTATCAATATCAATAAAATAAAAAAGGCGGATCTGCGCCGTTCTTTGGGCATGGTGCTTCAGGATACTCATTTGTTCACCGGTACCGTGATGGAGAACATCCGCTTTGGGCGCCTGAACGCCACTGATGAGGAGTGTATTGCGGCAGCGAAACTGGCCAACGCAGACGGATTTATCCGCCGCCTGCCGGACGGATACCAGACCGTATTAACGGGAGATGGGGCAAACTTAAGTCAGGGACAGAGACAGCTTTTAGCCATTGCCAGAGCAGCCGTAGCGGATCCTCCTGTACTGATTTTAGATGAAGCTACATCCTCCATTGATACCCGGACAGAAACGCTGGTGCAGCAGGGAATGGATCGTTTGATGACTGGCAGAACGACTTTTGTCATTGCCCACCGGTTATCTACCGTCAAAAACTCGGATTGTATTATGGTTCTGGAACAGGGCCGAATCATTGAGCGTGGGACTCATGAACAGTTACTTGCGGAAAAAGGGAAATACTATCAGCTATATACTGGAAACGCGATTGGAGCGTAATTTCTGTGCCAGTGAAAACAGCAGTCAACGCGGTCAGCAGCACGATGAATAATATGCCCCTTAAGAGAAGTTCAGAGAGTATCTCAAAGATGAGTATCCCGAAGATGGGCTTGGCATGTACGTTGGACAATGGAAATACTGGGTTATCCAAACCTGCAGACAAAAGAAGTGGTCATGACAGAAATTTGTGAGAAAGAAAGATAAAATATGATTGCAGGAAAATAATTATAACGGATATCAGCTGCCGATACAAATTCATTTTGCATCGGTGGTTTTCATGTATATGGTAATCTGCTGATTTTATCTCCAGTTTAACTTTGGTATAAGAGGAGTTTATTTTTATCCGGTATGATGATACTAACGATAGAAAGTGAATCGGGAGGAGGACGAAACCTATGACATCAAAATGTCATTATTGTTTTGGACTATATTTACTATCTTCGGAGTTAAATTGCACAACGATAACGGAGCAAATTGCATTCCTATATGGTTGTATTGAGCCGGATCTCAACCCGGGAACTTACTTAAAGGGTTCCCTGCATGGACAAAAATTACGGGGACATAATTTCCGGAATATGCTGCCCTGTATTTATAAATTGTTTGAAAAAATATGGCACACAGAATCGTCAGGCATTCTGTATTTTTATCGCCTTGGGAAATTGACGCATTACCTTACGGATGCGTTTACTTATCCACATAATTCTGCTTTTTGCGGATCCTTGAAAGATCACATGAGATATGAGAACGAGCTGGAACCATTATTTTTGCAGAGCCTCTCAGTATGCCAGGTACCATGGAAAAAGGAGCGGTGCGGAGATCCGTATAGGATGTTTTTGGAGGAACATCGGGCTTATCTGCATTTAAAGATGGGGAAACAAAGTGATATTTCCTTTGTATTGCGGTCGGTTCCCTGTGTTGTTCGTACTGTATTCGATCAAACGCTTTTGAGGCAGACTGCAGTTTTGAAACAGGAGGTACTGGTGTCTGAGATTCCTGTCCGGCTTCGGGATATTCCGGCTTATAAGGACTGGTTGGAAGATGGAAAAATCCGTATAAACGGCTGATTCACAAAACGGGTTTTTCCAGGCTGTTACGGAGATTCCTGCGAAACAGCGTCCGAATTTATCAGGAGGAAATGTGGGAGCAGCTGGCGGAAAGGATGACCGGTTTTGCCATAGCTGCGGGAAATTATTTAAGCGGGAATAACGGCAGGAAGGAGAAAGTGGACAGATTATGGAATTTGCAATTCTTGATTTTATTCAAGAGAATTTCCGCAGTGGAATTTTAGACACAGTTATGACGTTCATTACAGGTTTAGGGGACAGCGGAAAAATCTGGATTGTCTGCACGTTCCTGCTGCTTCTGATTCCTAAAACACGAAAAGCCGGGACGGCGATGGGAATTGCTCTTGTTTTGGAAATTATATGCTGCAATATTATTTTGAAGCCTTTTGTCGCCCGAATCCGACCATGCGATGTCAATACAGCTGTTCAGCTTCTGATTGAACGGCCGTTAGACTACTCGTTTCCTTCCGGACATACGGCATCTTCCTTGGCTGCGGCATCTGCGCTGTATTTCAGCAGGAAAAAGCTTTGGATTCCTGCAGTGATCCTGGCAGGGCTGATTGCCTTTTCAAGACTCTATTTATATGTGCATTATCCGACAGATGTGCTGGCGGGCGCACTGCTTGGCATCATGATTGGCTGGATCGGATCGATATTGGCCAATATCCTTGCTGATAAATTATATGCTCATGGATTTACGGCTATGTGAGCTGATAAAAGACGGACATCGTATGATAGATTTTTGTATTCTATTTATCATGTCCGTTTTTTATTACGAAGTATCCAGCAAAACGCACCGGTGACGCGTTTCTTCGGATTATAACGAGCTGAGCGAGATTTTATATTTTCTTAAAAAATCAGACTTCCTGATTAAAAATGTCCGCTGCAATATGAATATACAAACAAAAAGGAAGTTCAGATTATGGGAAGACGGAAGAACGTATTCATGCGCATCTGCTGATCGATATGACAGCACTCGTTATGCTGCACCTGATTGATGACGTTTTGCCAACAGAAGATAAAAATTCTGAAATCCAGACCGAAAATATGGAAGTGATTATTTCAACAGATGATTACCTCATATAAAAGTGAATATACCAGAAAAGTATAGCTGTAAAAAGAACAGACGTTCTAAACTGCGGCTATACTTTTTTATCTATCCATGATATAATTTGCCTGACTGGCAGAAAGATAAGCGCGGTCGCAGGCAGCATTTGCTTTTCCCCAGTCTGGCAGCGAAAAAACGAAGGTTCTGAGCATGACAGAATGAATGAAGTAATTCTGTCATGTTTGGTAACCTTTAGAAATGCCAATTCCACTTTTGAACCCTTGCGGCGCAGTTCTACAGCGAGTTTAAGGAGTTCTTCCCTGAGAACGCCGTGGAGTATTTTGTCTCCTACTAGGGTTCGGGCCTTTTTCGTGTGATATTTAGTGGTATTTGGTGCTGTTTATACCAGATATTGTGGACTATATGGACTGTATGGACGGGATAAAACAGGGTGGATTAGGTAGCATTGGTGACCTTCATTTGGAAAGAAGCACATAAGGCAGGAAGAGATAAAGGACAATCAACAGGGAGGGATTTCTATGCCGACTTCAAGTATTACCCGGAATTTTGTTATCACTGGGAAAGATAAGGCAGAGGCCTTTGTCAATGTGCTGGAGGAATCGGCAAAGGCCAATGTACCTTTACGGGAAGTATCAGCGAGACAGCTGACAGATCCAAAAGAGATTAAAGCTTTGATGATGAAAAAACGATATAAAAAGAGTCTGTAAAATTTGAATGAGGGATATAAAATGGAGAACATGAAACAGGAAATTATTTTATATCACGGAAGCCCGAACAAAGAAATTGTGCCTACATACGGATTGGGAAACGATAAGCACGATTATGGCAAAGGATTTTATTTGACGGAAAGCCCGGCATTGGCATCCGAGTGGTCTGTCTGCAATCCAGTGGAGAAGAATGGTTGGGTGCATAAATTTATGTTGGACACCCATGAATTAAAAATATTGGATTTTGAAAAATATGATATTTTATCATGGCTGGCGGAATTGATGAAGCATCGTGATGCTGATACGGGACGAAGATATAAAGTGCTGGCACCGAGGTTTATTGAAAAGTACCAGATTCCTACAGAAGGCTATGATGTAATTAAGGGATGGCGTGCAAATGCGTCTTATTTTTACATTGCAAAATGTTTTGTCAGAGATGAAGTGGATATCAGTATTCTTCCGGATTTGTTAAAGCTGGGGGATCTGGGAATTCAATACTGCTTAAAATCAGAAAAAGCGTTTCAGGCTTTAAGAGAAGAGTATTCGGCTTTGAGAGAAGTTGAATTTTCAAAAGCAAATCCTCGATATATTCAGCGTGACAGAACGGCGAGAGAGGCCATGTATGCTTTGATTAATTCCGATGAAAATAAGATAGACAAGGTATTCAGCAAATTGATATAAGAGGTAGAAAATGGATGTGTTCAGCAAAAGCTATTTAGAAGAAGTCGTTGAAAATCAGGGAAAGCTGTTTGAATATGCACAGGATCATTACCCGGAGATGGATATTGAAGATTTTATTAAATCATATATGGAAAGCCGTACACGGGCACTGATTGATGAAGGACAGGCCTATTTATGTACCATGGATGCAGAATCGCTGTTCCATTATTTTCTTTTAAATGATCACTATGAAATAAAAAGGGGAGCATCTAACGGCGGATTTGCTCCCAACTGGATTGGACAGTTCTATGCGCTGTTTCAATGGACCTATCACCTTGCCAGTAAAGATGTAGTGGAGTTAATCCCGGTTCATTTTATGTTTGAAGGTTATTCGGGACTGCATGATCTTGATCTTCAGATAGCTGTTCATAAAGTCGGGGAACAATGCGGTTTGAAAGAGCCGAAAGAGAACAGATGATTTTGAGGAGGGAAAATAATTGATATGCTTTCATAATCCGGAAGAACAAAACGGGTATTTGAGTAATTGGTATCATTCTGTGTTTACGGTTGATGAAATTACGTTTTCATCAATGGAACAATATATGATGTATGAAAAGGCGATTCTGTTTCAGGATTATCAGACAGCGGAGAAAATTCTGAGTACGGATGATGTGGCGGAAATAAAGGCATTGGGCAGAATGGTGCAGCATTTTGATGAAGAAATCTGGAGGGAGAAGAGAGAAAAAATTGTCCATAAAGGCGTGCTCCAGAAATTCCTTCAAAATCCCGAATTGGCTGAAAAACTGCTAGAAACAGGAGAGCAGATGATTGCAGAATGCGCGGTAAAGGATAAAATCTGGGGAATTGGACTTTCTATGTGGGATGAGAAACGGTTTTGTGTGGATAAATGGAAGGGGCAGAACCTTCTGGGAAAGATTTTGATGCAGGTGAGGGCAGAGATATCTGTGCAGAGCCAGAATACAGAAAAATAGTACAACTGTGATTAAAGGAGAAACATATGGACCATTTCGAACTAGTATCCGAATACGCCCCCACCGGCGACCAGCCCCAGGCCATCGCCGAGCTGGTTAAGGGCTTTGAAGAAGGAAATCAATTTGAAACGCTGCTGGGCGTTACCGGTTCCGGCAAGACTTTCACCATGGCAAACGTCATCCAGGCCTTAAACAAGCCTACGCTGATTACCGCCCACAACAAGACACTGGCGGCCCGGCTTTACAGTGAATTTAAGGGATTTTTCCTAAATGATGCGGTGGAATATTTTGTTTCGTAGTGTGCCGGGGCAGGAAAATGAGGTATATTTAGTACTTTTTCGTGCTGTTTTGTCCAGATTTTGTGGACAGAATAGGACTAAACGGACTGGATGATACCAGGCGGACAAAATGATTTTGTGACTTTTTGCAGGAATAATTCGTAATGAGATTAGATATAGAAAGTGCAGTAGCATAGAATGAGTAGTTGCGTAATATAATATAGGCACACGGAAAAATTCTGTAGGTTTGTCAAACATTTGTTACAGTGAATTTAAATACTCCCGAAGTACCTCGTCAGGTGTTTTCCATCCCAGTGGCCGCATGGGGAAATCGTTATAGTCCTTACGGTTATAAGCCTTGAGCTGCCTGGCGAAGTCCTCAAAAGAATAAAACAGGTGGGTCGCGTAGAAGCGCTCATTGTCCTTCCTGTGGCTGCGTTCCACCTTCCCATTGTGCCGGGGCGTATAGGGACGGATCAGCTTGTGGCGGATGCCGTGCTCCTCCAGACGTTTCTCAAAAAGAGTGGGTTTGTCCCGATGGGTGGTGAACCGGTTCGTGAACTCAGTCCCGTTGTCTGTCTGGATGCACTCGATTTTTCCGGGAAATGCCTTTACCAGATGATCCACAAACTGGGCGGAAGAGTAGGTGCTGTGTTCTTCAAAAGCCTCTACAAAACGCCATCTGGAAAACTCATCAATGGCAGTGTACTGGAAAAACTGCTTTCCGATGACCTGGCTGTTTTTGAGGCAGGCAGAAGGAACGAATTTGACATCCACCTGGATCCGCTGGCCGGGATAGTCCATCTTTTCGTATGGTTTGGGGATATACTTTGGGTTAGGCGGATGGACGGCCATGATGCCCTGTTTGCGAAGGAAGCGGTAAAGCCCGGAGATAGAGCGGGAATAACCACGCCGCCTGAGTTTGACCCAAAAAACAACGAGACCGTCATGGGAATTGCGGCGCCACATATCCCGGATGAGTTTGATCTCTTGAGGGGTATGCTGGCTGGGATGATGGTGAGGTCTTCTGGAGCGATCACGCAGAGAGTCCCAGGAGCCATCATAACGGCGTTTCCAGCGGTAGATATACTGCCTGTTGGTCTTATATTTAACAGCAGCTTTGGAGACGCCATATTTGTCAGCGTAGCGGATCAGGGATAGACGGTATCTCATATCTTGTGTTATACTGGCCATGCAGAAATACATCCTTTCTTGTATGGTTTGGTTTGGTCGCTAAAACTATAATACAGAAAATGTATTTCCGTCTTTTTAATTATTCAGTTGTAACATATGTATTGTAATCCTACAAACGATTTATAATCAGTAAAAGTTCAGCTTGATCCCTATTTTAAAACATAATACATTCATTATACAAACAACAATCGAATCCCATTTCTTATCCATACAGGAAATCATATGCTTTTTCCTCTGTCACTATAATGGAGTCTGATTTTTCAGTTCTATCCTTCTTAATATCTTTTTATTTCTTACTTTTCATTGAATATTCCTTTCGGAAAATATTTTTTATTTTTCATCATCATATTTATTCTCATATTACATTTTAACTTTATTTTCGGTTGTTGTTTTG
>ERZ780150.2068-NODE-2068-length-11163-cov-3.471552_pt1 | contig 11163 bp, 7 predicted proteins | sample MGYA00511019_ERZ780150 | MGnify/ENA primary metagenome ERZ780150 (study PRJEB29588, sample SAMEA2151633) | human gut metagenome | biome: human gut; feature: human-associated habitat; material: faeces | place: Denmark | collected 2008/2010 ...
TAATTGTTATTGTAACATTATTTTCTATAATTTGAATACCCTTTTCTTGTAATTTTTCTAAATAATGTGAAAATTTTTCGTTTAAAGCTTCTTCTAACTCCTCATCCGAGTAGACCGCCTCCGACATGGTGTACTCGCGATGATATGTCGTGTCCGCACCGAACGGAAGATAGAAATTCTGATAAACACATAAATTGCTGCTGCTTGTTACAATATCACTATAGACATATTCTTCCCTGTACACATCCAAATCCAGCGTTCTGTTGAAGGCGCGCAGCCTTACACTTTTATAACTATTCCCTGTGTATTCTTTCTTTATGTATTCGCGCGAAAGCCTGTCATCGTATCCAAGCTCCACGAGAAGCTTAACCTCGCCATCCGCATACACAGCTTCCTTTTTTACCGGCTCAGATGACTCATTATATGTCGTTACTATTCCGCTTATAAGCACATCACCCTTCTTTACGGTGTCTGAGGCTTTCACAACCGGAGTGCCGTTTCTTGCCACTATGCTGTACACAATTCCATCATACTTAGATACTATATCCGATGGCATACCAGTGGGAACCTCTATAACCTCATCCGTATTTTCCCTTATATCTATGTCGAGTGACGTTCCATGTATCGCTGCTGATACCCATATTATGTCATCATAATCCCTTCTTATCTGTGCCTCAAGTTCTTCACAGTCAATATCACTTATCCGCGTTCCATAGGTAATTCCGTTCTCCCTTAGATAGGCATACAGCGTGTCGTCTGAGTTCATATAATTCCCATCCAGTCTTATATTCCATATAAAACGCCCAAGCACCAGCAGTACTGTCATAAACAAAATTATTCCGGCAATAAAAAACCGGTGGCTCAGTACTCTCCTGAAAGCAAATGGAAAACCCACTTTTTTTACCAGACGTATATGTGGCTTTGTCTTTCTTACAACAGGCTTTAGTCTGTAATAATCCTTAACTGATGTGGCAAATATGCATTTATCCTTATCAGGGTACAACCTGTGTATCAGTATCCCCCTATTAGTGCACAGATTAAAAAAACGCTCTGCGCAGAGCGAATCCACCTCCAGCACCGTATAGCCGTTAAACCACAATGTTCCCATAGTCTCCCCGCTTTTCTGATTTATATTAACTGTATAGCTTTAAGCTGTCCACGAACCATTATTTCCCCATCGCCATAATATTCCACATGCAATTTTTCACCTGTCACGACAAGGAATCCTTTCCTCACCCTGAGTTTTATAAGCTCAGTACTTAACTCTTTCACAGCCTCAACACCTTCGACAAACAACTGGCTGTTTCCAACCATGGTAAGACTATACTCTTTACAAACCGCATCACCGGGAATAAACATTGCTTCTAAGAGCTTTTCTTTACTTCGCATACTCACCTCATGCGGCATAATCCTCACAAATATAATATGATGTGTAAGGCAAAAGTATGAGACAAAAAAATATGACAGACGCATAACACGTCTGTCATAAAATACACTTGTACTTCATCAACAATACTATTGACTCAATATACAATTATTAGTTGAACTTACGCTTTCTAGCAGCCTCTGACTTCTTCTTACGCTTAACGCTAGGCTTCTCGTAATGCTCTCTCTTGCGAATCTCCTGCTGGATACCTGCCTTAGCACAGTTTCTCTTGAATCTGCGTAATGCACTATCTAAAGACTCATTCTCTTTAACGATTACATTTGACATAGCTCACACCTGACCTCCCTCCAGTTGTAAATTGTGCTTCAACTGTTTGGGTTTTTACGCACATTAGATATTATATCATAAATTTTCTGTACGTCAACCACTTTTTTTATTTTTGTAAATATTTTTTAGAGCTGCTCCTCCAAGGTCTTCTTAGCCTGCTCTAAAGCGGCATCAATTCCTGCAGGATTCTTACCGCCTGCCTGTGCCATATTAGGACGTCCGCCACCGCCGCCGCCTACCATTGCAGCACATGCCTTTATGATATTGCCTGCGTGAACGCCCTTCTTTACAGCGTCATCTGTAGCTGTGACAATGAGGTTGACCTTGTCTGCGCCCTGTGACGAAGCAAGGACGACAACACCTGTTCCAAGCTTCTCCTTGAGGGAATCGCCAAGGTTACGAAGCTCATTCATATCTACGTCTGCAACCTTAACACCGAGGAACTTCATTCCCTTAACTTCGGCAACATTGTCCATTACATTTCCAAGTGCATCGTTGGCAGCCTTAGCCTTCAAAGACTCATTCTCAGAAGTAAGTGCCTTAACCTCTGCCTGAAGATGTGCAATCTTGTCATTGACAGCGGCAGGTGTACACTTAAGAAGCTTAGCTGCCTCCTCAAGCTGCTTCTCAATATCCTTATAGTATGCAAAAAGTCCATCCCCAGTGAGAGCCTCTATTCTTCTCACACCGGCAGCTATACCGGACTCAGATAAAATCTTAAATGCTGTGATAACGCCTGTGTTGGCAACATGTGTACCACCGCAGAATTCCTTTGAGAAATCTCCCATGGAAACCACGCGGACTGTATCGCCATACTTTTCACCGAAAAGAGCCTTAGCTCCGGTCTTTTTAGCGTCCTCAATGTTCATAACCTGTGTTACAACGTCAAGGTTCTCAGCTATCTTCTCATTTACAATAGCCTCAACCCTGTCAAGCTCCTCCTTAGTCATCGCTGAGAAATGTGTAAAGTCGAAACGAAGTCTGTCTGCATTTACAAAAGATCCTGCCTGCTCTACATGGCTTCCAAGTACTGTACGAAGTGCTTTCTGAAGCAGATGTGTTGCACTGTGGTTTCTTTCTGTAAGTGCACGGTTCTTTGCGTCAACTTCAAGAGTTACCGCATCACCAATCTTGATCATTCCTTTTATAACATGTCCTACATGTCCAACCTTTGTTCCTGCAAGGTGAATACAATCTTCTACAACAAACTCTCCGTCGGCTGTACGAATCACACCTTTATCAGCTTCCTGTCCACCCATTGTTGCATAGAATGGCGTCTGCTCAACGATGATTGTTCCCTTTTCTCCGTCAGAAAGTGCATCAACAACCTCTGTCTCTGTTGTAAGAGCTGTAACCTTAGAATCAAATGTCAGATTATCATATCCGACAAATTCTGTCTCAAGTGCTGCATCCAGCTGATCGTATACAGAAACTTCTTTTCCTGTATAAGAATGAGTTCCGAATGTTCCTTCTGATTTCGCACGCTGTTCTTCCTGTGCTTTCTTGAATCCTTCCTCGTCATAAGTCAGCCCCTTTTCTTCCAGGATCTCACTTGTCAGGTCGATTGGGAATCCATAAGTATCATAAAGCTTAAATGCATTCTCTCCGGAAAGAACTTTCTCTCCATTCTTCTCCATCTCAGCTTCCATATCTGCAAGGATTGCAAGTCCCTGATCGATTGTCTTATTGAAGTTCGCTTCTTCTTTCGCAATTACATTAAAGATAAACTCTTTCTTCTCTTCCAGCTCCGGATATCCATCTTTGGAACCTTCAATTACAGTTGTTGCAAGCTTTACAAGGAATGCTCCGTCAATTCCGAGCAGCTTTCCGTGACGGCATGCACGTCTTAGCAGACGGCGGAGAACATATCCACGACCGCTGTTAGAAGGTAAGATACCATCAGAAACCATAAATGTTACGGAACGAATATGGTCTGTAACAACACGCAGAGAAACATCTGTCTCATGATCTATTCCGTACTGCTTGCCGGAGAGGTTACATACATGATCTCTCAGTGCTTTCATTGTATCAATATCAAACATGGAATCTACATCCTGTACGATACAGGCAAGACGCTCAAGTCCCATACCTGTATCAATGTTCTTCTGGATCAGGTCTGTATAGTTGCCGTGTCCGTCATTGTTGAACTGGCTGAATACGTTATTCCAGATCTCCATGTAACGGTCACACTCACACCCTACTGTACATCCCGGTTTTCCACATCCGTATTTTTCTCCACGGTCATAGTAAATCTCAGAACACGGACCACATGGACCTGAACCGTGCTCCCAGAAGTTATCTTCCTTACCAAAACGGAAGATACGTTCTGCCGGAATTCCCATCTTCTTATTCCAGATTTCGAACGCTTCATCATCTTCTTCGTATACTGAAGGATATAATCTGTTCGGATCAAGTCCCACAACTTCTGTAAGGAACTCCCAGGACCACTCGATTGCTTCATTCTTGAAATAATCTCCAAAAGAGAAGTTTCCAAGCATCTCAAAGAATGTACCGTGACGTGCTGTCTTACCGACATTCTCGATATCTCCTGTACGAATACATTTCTGACATGTTGTCACTCTTCTTCTCGGCGGGATCTCCTGTCCTGTGAAATATGGTTTCAGCGGAGCCATTCCTGAATTAATCAGGAGAAGACTCTTATCATTATGTGGTACTAAAGAAAAGCTCTTCATTGCAAGATGTCCCTTGCTCTCAAAGAACTCCAAAAACATTTTTCTTAATTGGTTTACTCCGTATGGCTGCATACATCCATCCTCCTCTTTCGCTCATAAAAAGCCTAGTTTGTAATATACCACAACAGCCTCCGTTTGTAAAGCGGAGGCTGGTTATTGTCCTTATATTTACTTATTTTAATTCAATTTCTTCCAGTTCTTTCGGTGGAAGTGCTCTGCTTGAGTTTTTGACATAAGCTGCGACATCCTTCTTCGCAGTCGGGATTGGAATATTCGTTCCAGCTCCTGCAATACATCCGCCAGGACATCCCATACCCTCGATCAGACATCCGTTCATTCTTCCGGCTTTGGCAAGTGTCAGGATCTTCTTACATTCTGCCAGACCTTCCGCATGCTCAATATTAACCTGCGTTCCAGGGTAATACTCGTTAATACATTCTTCGATTGCCTTTGCAACTCCTCCTGCACAGGCGTATCCACGTCCGGCTCCTGTCGCATCATGGAAAGAAGACTCTGCCTCATAAGCTGTCAGATCAATTCCCTTCGCATCAAACATTGCCTGCAATTCTTCAAATGTAACAACGAAATCCACATCACTTCTCACAGTACGTCTGGAAGCTTCCAGCTTCTTCGCTGCACAAGGTCCGATAAATACAACCTTCGCATTCGGATGTTCCTGTTTGATTGTTCGTGCTGTTGCAACCATCGGAGTCAGTTCCTGTGAGATCTGATCGATCAGATCCGGGAAGAACTTCTTCGCAAGCATTGCCCAGGATGGACAACAGGATGTCAGAAGAAATGGAAGTTCTCCGGTTGTCACTTTATTCACATAATGATGTGCTTCCGCAATTGCTCCGATATCCGCTCCAAGAGCAACCTCATATGTCTCCGAAAATCCGAGTTCTTCAAGAGCTGCTTTGAAATTTCTTACATTAATATTCGGTCCAAACTGACCAACAAATGCCGGTGCTACCTCAGCCACAATCTCTTCTCCTTCTGAAAGTGCACGAGCCAGCTGGAAGATCTGAGACTTGTCAGAGATCGCACCAAACGGGCAGCTTACCATACACATTCCGCAGGAAACACATTTGTCAGCATCAATATAAGCACGTCCTAATTTATCCGATGTGATCGCATTCACTCCACAAGCTTTCTTGCAAGGACGCTCCTTCTTGGCAATCGCATCGTATGGACAGACAGACTTGCACTTTCCACACTTGATACATTTATCCTGATCGATAAAGGATTTTCCATTCACCATGGAAATAGCGCCCCTCGGACAGACTTCCTGACAAGGATGTGCAAGGCAGCCCTTACATACATTGCTGACCTCGTATTTATTCTCCTCACAGCTCTCGCAGCCTGACGGAATCACCTGCATCAGCGGCGGCTCATAATATTTCTCAGAAATATTACTGGCCTCAACTCCCGCTGTCAAATGGACCGGCTTATTCTCCGGACGAAGGGAAAGTCCCATCGCAAGACGAAGTCTTTCTCTTACGACTGCTCTTGCACGATAAATACTCTCACGGTATTTTACTTCTGAATCTTCTCCTACAATTTCATATGGAATTGCTTCCATATCTGCTACCAATGTCTCTGCATTTGCTTTAAATCCAAGCTTGGCAACTTCTGTAAATACCTGTCTTCGGATTGCACGAACCGGTGTTTGTAATCCTCTCATTTTTGATCTCCTCCTATTCTTCAGTTCCAAAAACTCTCTGTGCATAATGAACCGACTGCATGGCATCTTTGCCATAGAAATCAGCTCCTATCATATCTGCGTAGTCCTGATTCAGTACAGCGCCTCCTACCATCACAAGACAATGCGGAGCTTTCTCTCTAAGCTGTCTGATCGTCTCTTCCATACTTACGACAGTTGTTGTCATCAAAGCACTTAATCCTACCAGATGAATATCTTGTTCAAGTACTGTGTCAACAATTGTCTCCGGCGGAACATCCTTTCCAAGATCGATCACATCAAAGCTATAGTTTTCAAGCAGAACCTTCACGATATTTTTACCGATATCATGGATATCCCCTTTTACTGTAGCAAGAATGATCTTTCCTTTCTTCTCCTGAACTTCTCCGCTGCTATCCATTTTCTCTTTAAGCACCGCAAATGCTGTCTTGGCCGCTTCAGCACTCATCAGTAGCTGAGGCAAAAAGACTGTTCCCTTCTCAAATCCTTCACCTACCGTATTCAGTGCCGGGATCAGCTCTTCGTTAATGATCTCCAGACCATCTTTCTCCTGAATCATCTCAGATGTAATGCTGTTCGCCTCTTCACGAAGCCCTCTTTCAATTGCACTTTTCAGTGTCATCTTGTGAGCTGAACCTGTTGCGGAAACCGGAGCTGTTCCCGGCTGCTGTGCATATTTATTAATATAATTCTCACAGTTGCTGTCCAGATTCATTAACGCATGGTATGCATACCATGCCTTCATCATATCCTCCGAGTTCGGATTGATAATTCCAACGCTCAGACCATTCTGCATTGCCATCGTATAAAAGATGGAGTTTACAATCGGTCTGCTTGGAAGACCGAAAGAAATATTTGATACACCAAGCACAGTACACACACCAACTTCGTCACGAAGTCTGCGAAGTGTCTCAAGTGTCACCTTTGCTCCTTCCGGTTCTGAACTGATCGTCATTGCCAGGGCATCAATTACAATATCTTTCTTCTCGATACCGTATTTTGCTGCCTCTGCGATAATCTTCTTCGCAATCTGTACACGTCCCTCGGCTGTTGCCGGGATTCCGTCTTCATCAAGTGCCAGGCCGATCACAACACCGCCATACTTCCGGATCAGTGGAAACACTGCATCCATTGACTCCTGCTTTCCACTGACTGAATTGACCATCGCCTTACCATTGTAAATGCGAAGTGCATTCTCCATCGCAACCGTATCAACCGTATCAATCTGAAGCGGAAGATTCGTCACACTCTGAAGTTCCTGAACAACTTCCTTCATCAATGTCGGCTCGTCAATATCCGGAAGTCCTACGTTAACATCCAGAATATGTGCACCGTTATCCTGCTGTGCAATTCCTTCTTTTAAAATATAATCAAGATCATGTTCCTTAAGCGCCTGTTTAAAGCGTTTCTTTCCGGTTGGATTAATACGCTCACCAATAATCTTTGATCCGGTTCCAAGGAACACACTCTGTCCATAAGAAGATACTACGGTATAACTTTTCTTCTCAATCGGCTTCACCGGAATGTCTTTACACTGCTTCACCATCTCTGCAATATGTGCAGGAGTTGTTCCGCAGCATCCCCCGATCACAACTGCCCCAAGATCAACAACATGACGCATAACAGAAGCAAATTCTTCCGGAGAAACATCGTAATAAGTTTCTCCGTCTTTCTGCTTAGGAAGACCTGCATTCGGTTTGACGATCACAGGCACAGAGGAGTACTTCATGATCTGCTCCAGGATCGGCAGCATCTGCTCCGGTCCCATTCCACAGTTGATTCCAAGGGCATCGATCCTTAATCCTTCAAGCATTGCCACAACAGACGGAACATCTGCTCCGGTCAGAAGCTTTCCACGCTCGTCAAAAATCGTCGTAGCGAAAACCGGAAGAGATGTATTCTCTTTCGCTGCAAGCACTGCTGCCTTCAGTTCATAAGTGTCACTCATGGTCTCAATATGGATCAGATCCGCACCGGCTTTCTCTCCGAGGATCATAACTTCTTTGAATGTCTCATATGCTGTCTCGAAATCCAGATCCCCCATCGGTTTTAAAAGCTTTCCTGTCGGTCCGACATCCAGTGCTGTGTAGATTCTTCTTCCACCACTTGCCTCTTCAGCCGCATCCTTCACATGCCTGATCGCAAGACGGATAATTTCTTCCAATGGAAAATCATCGCAATGGAATTTCAATGCATTCGCTCCAAATGTGTTTGCAAGTACAATATCACTTCCTGCTGAAATATATTGTTTGTGAATGTTTTTGATCTCATCCGCATGTGTAACGTTCCACGTCTCCGGTAACTCTCCCGGCTGAAGTCCCTTTGCCTGAAGCAAGGTTCCCATTCCGCCGTCAAAATATAATAACTCTTTTCCCAGGCGTTCTCGTATCATCTTCTTGTATCAATCCTTCCTCTCTTATCTCTTGCTTATCGTCGGTATTCACAATCTTTTTTTGTACAGACCTCACATCCTGAGATTGGACATCTGTCCTTCTGTGTACTGATTCCAATTACTGCTGTTACCGACTTTGTTGGTGTCATCATAAAGCTGTCTGTCAAAGTCAACCCGATTGTCTTTGCACAATTCAACATTCGTACGACCGGTTCCTGATAACAGATATCAAAATCTCCATATCCGGGACTGAATCTCGGTCTTAAATACAAATGTTCTTCTTCAAGCTCTGCCGCAATCTTCTTCTGACACTCATCACAATATTCTTCTAACATTGCTGCTGCACAAGACTGCAAAATAACTGCTCTTGCCATATCTGTCAAAGAAATTCTGCGCATCAGCCGGTCAACTCCGGCGCCAAGTGTTGCTCCAAAAAGAACAACCTGACGGCATCCTTTCAGATTTCTACTCAGGCTCTTACTTCGAATCTCCATCTGTCCAATAACCAGTCTTCCGTCATCTGTATGATTCAGATCAAAAATTTGGCAGATGGACTTAGGCCCTGCTTCCTGTTCCAGGTCTTTGAAAGACTGTTGGATCAGTTCCAAGGTTCGTTCATCTGCCTCATTTTTTCCAAATCCCAGATAACGAACTGCTTCACGTACTCTCTTCTCTGTCTCTATCATCTGGTCATTCACTTTCTTAACACTTGATAATCTCGGAAAGATTATTCATAATCGCAATTGCGATCTCTGGCTTATTCATAGAATAAATATGAATATTATTCACACCGTTCGCAAGAAGGTCAATAATCTGATCTGTCGCATAAGCAATTCCTGCCTGCTTCATCGCCTCCGGAGAACTTCCGAAGCGATCTAATATTGCAAGAAATCTTCTCGGAAATACTGTTCCGGAAAGTTCCTGGCTTCGCTTCATCTGAGCAGCACTGGTAATCGGCATGATTCCCGGCAGAACCGGAACTGTGATCCCTGCTTCTCTGATTCTGTACAGGAAATTATAATGGATATCATTATCAAAGAACATCTGTGTTGTAAGGAAATCAACTCCACTGTCTACCTTCTGTTTCAGATAACGGATATCATCCTCTTTATGTTCCTGCTCCACATGTCCTTCCGGATAACATGCTGCACCAATACAGAAATCCCCATGTTTCTTGATTTCCTGTACCAGTTCATAAGCATAATGGAATCGATCTCCATCAGGGAATGTCATGCCTTCCGGAATATCTCCTCGTAAAGCGAGAATATTCTCGATTCCATGAGCCTTCAGGTTTTCAATTACCTCTCCAACTTCTTCTTTTGTGGATGAAGCACATGTCAGATGTGCAAGACTCATCACTCCAAGATCGTCCTTAATATGGGATGCGATCTTCGCTGTGTTCTTGCTTGTTCCGCCACCGGCTCCATAGGTTACGCTGATATAAGATGGGTTCAGTTTGGCAATCTCATCTGTTGCTGATAATACTTTGTCAAATCCTGCATCTGTCTTCGGCGGAAACACCTCAAAAGAAATGTGGATGCCTTTCTGGTTCAATTTGTCAATAATTTTCATCGGGTCTGTTACTCCTTGCTCTTGTGTTACTCTTGTATTACTTCTTTGTTATTTCTTATAATTCTTATTCTCCGATCAGACTTCTGTACAGATCTTCATACTGTCTTGCAGAATTCATCCATGAGAAATCCTGAGTCATCGCGCGCTCGATCATCTTGTTCCAGTCACGTTTCTTATCATAATAGATTCTTTCTGCATAACGTACAGTGTTCAACATCTCATGTGCATTATAATTAGAGAAACTGAATCCTGTACCTGTCTTCTCAAACTCATTGTACGGTTCTACAGTATCTTTCAATCCTCCCGTCTCACGAACGATCGGAAGTGTTCCGTATCTCAGACTCATCAGCTGGCTGAGTCCGCATGGCTCGAATAAGGATGGCATAAGGAATGCATCACATCCGGCATAAAGTCTGTGAGAAAGATCATCGGAATAGAAAATATTCGCTGAAACCTTTCCTGCATACTTCCATGCAAAGTGACGGAACATATTCTCATATTTCGGATCTCCTGTTCCAAGTACTGCAATCTGCACTGCATCCTGACACATCTCATCCATCATATAATCGATCAGATCAAATCCTTTCTGGTCTGTCAGACGGGAAACGATTCCGATCAACATTACATGATTGTCTTTATCCAGTCCAAGTTCTTCCTGAAGAGCGACCTTATTCACCGGTTTGTTTTTCCGGAAATTCTCAACATTAAATGTCTTTGCGATTCTATGATCTGTATCCGGATTCCAGTCATTGTAATCCAGACCATTCACAATACCGCAAAGATCATTTGATCTTGCTGCCATCAGTCCGTCAAGACCTTCTCCATAGAACGGTGTCTTGATCTCTTCTGCATAGCTGTGGCTTACTGTTGTCACCTTATCTGCATAAACAATACCGCCTTTGAGCATATTAGCATCTTTGTATGCCTCAAGCTTATCCGGAACGAAATAATAATCCGGAAGTCCTGTGATTCCCTGTACAGTCTTTGTATCCCATACCCCCTGGAACTTCAGGTTATGTATTGTCATAACTGTCTTGATTCCTCTGTAATATTCTCCAAAGAAGCGGAAATTATCCAGATATACCGGAAT
>ERZ780150.2069-NODE-2069-length-11163-cov-3.123154_pt1 | contig 11163 bp, 11 predicted proteins | sample MGYA00511019_ERZ780150 | MGnify/ENA primary metagenome ERZ780150 (study PRJEB29588, sample SAMEA2151633) | human gut metagenome | biome: human gut; feature: human-associated habitat; material: faeces | place: Denmark | collected 2008/2010 ...
CCCAACCAATACAGAAAGGCATCCCGGGAGTAACCCTGATGTTAAAACAACAGTTTTTTGATTGTTTTATGCTAATTTTAAGCTAGCTATGGTCTATGAAACTTGGAAGCTCTTTCCTATAATAAACTTGTAAGACGGTTTGCACAAACAATGCGCGAGATAGAAGGAGGAAATTATGAAAAAAACAAAAGGCGGCAATTACGGAAAAAGAAAAAAAGCCGGGATGTTTGATTTTGTAAATACAACAATTCTGGCACTAATTGGCCTGCTTTGTATTGTGCCCTTTTTATATGTTTTTTTCATCGCTCTCAGCGATGGAACGTACCTTACCAGAGGACAGGTAACCTTTTTCCCTAAGGGTGTCAATCTGCAGGCATTTATCTATGTGTTGACGAATCCAAGATTTGATGTTTATACCGGAATGAGAAATTCTGTCATTTATACGTTCCTTGGAACAATTGTTTCCGTGATCTTTACTTATATTACGGCATATGCTTTGACAAGACCCAGATTGAAGATTCGTTTTTTTATTATGTCTCTTTTTGTAATTACCTGGGTGTTTGAGGCCGGAATCATACCTCAGTATATTGTATACAGCAGCCTTGGCTTTATCGACAATGTATGGGTTATGATTATCCCTGGTGCGATTAATACACAGTTTCTGATCATAACAAAAGCTTATCTGGAAGGCCTTCCAAAGGAACTGGAGGAAGCGGCAGTTATTGACGGCTACAACAGCTTTCAGATATTCAGAAAGATTATAGTCCCTATCAGCAAGCCGATTTTTGCATCCTGCGCCATTGTGAACCTGAATTTCGTGTGGAACGAGTTCCTGTTTGCCAATGTGTTCCTGGAGAGTAAGAGTATTATGACCATTCCTATCGGTTTGATGACATTTAAAGGCGATATGAGGTCGGACTATGTGGTAATGCTGGCAGGCATCACCATTGCATCCCTTCCAATGATCATACTTTATCTGTGTATGCAGAAACAGTTTGTCCGGGGTCTTACCTCTGGTGCGGTCAAGGGATAGATAATTAGAATGTCATATATCAGCAGGAGGAACAGGATGGTTCCTCCTGTTTACTGTTACAGGAAATTACATGTATGATACCGACCACTAAATATAAAAGGGAATAAAAAACATGGAATATAAAACTGCAGATTATCACGTCCACAGCACAATTTCCCCCGATGCCAAGGGTACCATGGAGGAAATGTGCAATGCAGCCATAGCTGCGGGTATAGAAGAGATCGCATTTACAGACCACTATGAGTTTTACGCAGGCGGGATAACCGGGAAATATTTTAACCGGGAATATCTTATTCGTTATTTTGAAGAACTGGATAAATGCAGGCAGATGTATGAAGGCCGGCTTATTATCCGCAGCGCTATGGAATTCGGACAGCTTCACCTGGACCCGGAGAAGGCATCAGGCATTATAAAGAGCTGGCCCTTTGACTATCTCATTGGTTCTGTGCACAAGATTGGTAACATTGACTTAAGTCAGATGGAGTTTCGGGAGGATACGGTGCAGGAGATTGCGGACGCTTATTACAGTCACCTGCTGAAGCTGGCCCGGACAGGGGATTTTGACTGTATGGGGCATTTGGATCTGTACAAGCGCCATTGCAGGAAAGCGGGACTTCCAGATGATTATGATAAATATGAGGACAGGATAGTTCAGGTATTGACCGCGCTCATTGAGAGGGGAAAGGGAATTGAGGTCAACACATCAGGGCTGAGGCAGGGAGCAGGGGAAACCATGCCCGGAATCAGATGCCTTAAGCTGTACAAAGCGCTTGGAGGCACTGTGATTACAGTTGGTTCTGATGCGCATCTCCCGGAAGATGTGGGAAGCGGTTTCATAGAAGCCCTCGGCCTCGTAAAAGAAGCGGGCTTTGACAGAATCGCCCGCTATGAAAAACGTATGTGTTTGTTCCAGCCTCTCTAAAAACGTTTCTCAAAGTGGCCGGTGACGTCTATATTGTTCTGGATGGCAATAAAAGCATTATGGTCAGCAGTGAGGACCAGTTGCCTTAATGGTTCTATCTCGTTTTTGGAAATGACAGTCATGTAGACATAGGTGGACTGGCCGGTATAGCCGCCGGAGGCATTCCAGATTGTGACACCACGGTGCAGGTTGTTAAGTATTATATTCTGGATGTCTGGATGCCGGGAGATGATTGTGACACAGGCTTTGATGTTCTGATAATGAATTTTATCTGTGGCTACCCCTGCAATGATGGCAAAGAGGGCAGAGTATGCGGCTGTGGCCAGATTGTACCGGAATGCGCAGAACAGATAAATCAGTACATTAATCAAAATGGATATCCTGCCTACGCTGAACCTGGGAAATCGCTTGGTACAGTAGATTCCAACTATATCCACACCGCCGCCTGAACCGCCGCAGGTCAGGGTCAGACCCACTCCAAAGCCGGATATGGCACCTCCCACAAGGACCGATGCAAGTGGATCTGTGAACACAGGAATCTCCGGCGATGGGATAAACGCAATGAAGAGGGACTGCAGGCATACACATACAATTGTCTTATAGAAAAAGCTATGGCTGATGAGTACATAGGATAACAGGAACAGGGGGATATTAAGCATCCAGAAAATGATTCCGGTCCAGTCGATTCCTCCGGGAAGCGGGATTTTGAGAATGTCCTGAAAGACCAGATGTATGATTTGGGCAATGCCTGTGAAACCTCCGCTGTAAAGCCCCAGAGGCCGCAGAAACACACAGAATGAAAATGCAAAAAGGAATACCCCCGCGGTGGCACCGGCCATGGATAAGAGAGTATTCCTTCCGGATAATTTAGACATAGTCCTACCTCCATAAAAAGGGCTTCGGGCAAAGCATCAGCAGCCGGAAGCCCTTTTGAATGTGAAAGATAATTAGTATTCCAGTTTCCACATGTATCTTCTCTGGGTCAAGGGATGATTCCTGAGGATTGCCAGCTGCTCTGCATATACCCGCAGCACTGCGGTAATCAGCATCGGGTTGAAGTAATCTTTGACCGTGGCCGGTATTACGGACCCTAATCCAAAATCCTTTGCATCAATCAGGGTGGTCTTGGCCTGGAAACGGTTCAGGAAGTCCAGGGCTCTGGAATCCAATGCTCTGGTACTGCCGTCGTTCATCAGCAGAAGGAAGGGCACATCCTTATCTACGATTTCAAATGGACCATGGAAAAATTCGCCGTCATGGAAGGAGCCTGAATTGATCCACTGCATTTCCATCAGAAGGCATATGGAGAAGGAATAGGCCACCATATGGGTAGCTCCGGAGCTCATAACGTAAATAACAGGAGCATCCTTGTAGTTTTCTGCAAACTTTTTTGCGGAAGGGACTACGAAGGAAACTGCGTCTTCTATTAAGTCAAAGATCTTACCAAAACCGGTCATCATATCTTGGTAATGTTCATACCCTTCATACTGATTGAGAATTTCAGCTGCCAGCTGCAGACAGAAGGTCATTTTTTCCAGTTTGGCCGCATAATTCTTCTCAAATCCGTGAAGTACCACATAGTGTGCGCTGTTAGCCAGTGGTGAACCGGGGGTATGTGTGATGGCTATTACCTTAGCGTCCATATTCATGGCTTTTTTGGAGGCTTCCACTGTCTCGGGGGTATTGCCGCCAAGGGAGCAGGTAATGATAATACTTTCTTTGCCCACGCACGCAGGAGTGGCATGTACAAATTCATTGGCCGTGTACAGACTGGTCCTCAGCTTTTTTGCATTGTCCTCTAAGAAGTACTTGGCTGGATAAAGCTCTGCCTGGGATGCGCCGCATCCTACAAAGATGACTGAGGTGATTTCCGGGCGCTCTGCTTTGATTTCCTCGATAATTTTTTTTAGTTCCATAAAAATAGGGCCTCCTTTGAGAGATATGTAGTTTTTATTTGTCTTATAAATACATTATATAACGTTATATAAAAATAGTCAATAAGAATATAACATAATGTTCTATTACATTATAATGGTTTGCAGTACCTGGATGTACATAGAAGGGAGGAAAAAAATAAAAATATCCCCAGGAAATACCGGTATATTTCATCCGTATCTCCTGGGGAGAAATCTTCTTTATTTCACAAAGTATTCAGGATATGCCTTTAACAGCTCCGACTTCTCCACCCTGTGCCGGGTCAAATGCCGGGTCATTAACATCTCTGCCAGCTCTGCGTCGCGGCGTTCAATGGCATAGAGAATATTTTCGTGGTCCTCCACGGTCTTATCAGGCTTAACGGTTTTTAGCGAAAGAGCCCTGAGACGGTCGAAGTGAACCATCTGAGAACGAATAATTTCATAAGTGCGTGCCTTGTCAACGGAATGGAAGAGAAGTTTGTGGAACTCGTTGTCCAGCTCAAAGAGCCGTTCTGCGTTCTCTTTTTTCAGTATATTGTCCTCCATCCTGAGATTTTCTTTTAGTTTGTCCATATATTCCTGTGAAATACCTTCGCAGGCCAGCTTTAACACGGCATTCTCCAGCACCAGGCGCATGAATCGGGATTCTTCAATCAGTTCATAGTCAATCTTTGCGATATAACTTCCTCTTTGGGGCTGGATCTCCACCAAACCTACTTTGCTCAGTTCAATGAGGGCTTCACGTACCGGAGTGCGGGAAAGATTCAGAATGGCGGAAAGCTCATTCTCGCTTACCGTGCTTCCCGGTACCAGTTCTAGATTAATGATATTATATTGAAGAACCCTCAGGGCATAGGTGCGGGCATTTTCAGCAGACAGCCTGTCCAGTACTTTCATATGTTCCTCCTTGTTTTTAAAATCTCCTTATATACCAGCAAACTATATATTATGTACTAGTATACTACCGAAAGAACGGATAGGCTATCATTATTTATTTGAAAACTATCATTTTATTATTTATTCAGTATACTGCTAAAAGTCAAAAGTCAGAACCACCTTGCGGATGGATGGATCGTGAGAGCCAACGAAATCAAAGGCCTCCTGAGCTTTTAACAGGGGGAAGGTATGGGAAACACTTCCTGTCAGGTCAAGTTTTCCTTCATTGATTAATTCAATGGCTCTGCCAAACATCTTGTTCTGAAGGCGGGAACCCCGTACATCCAGTTCCTTTGAGGTGATAAGGAATTGGTTGATTTCAGTGGGAGATGTGGAAAAGCCCATAGTGATAACCCGGCCTGCATTGCCGGTGGCTTTCAGCAGGCGAATCAGGGAATCATTTCCGCAGACCGCGTCAATGGATACAGTGGCGCCGTGCCCATGTGTGTATTCCTTTATCTTCTCTTCCAAATCCTCTTTTAATACGTTGATGGTGTGGGCTGCTCCTGCGGATTTCGCTCCTTCTAATTTCTCATCTATCACATCTGCCACTATGATATAGTCACAGAGCAGCCGGGCAATTTTTAAGATGGAGCTCCCTAAAGCGCCGCATCCATAGATAAGAAGCATATCATCCTTTCTAAGCTCTGCTCTGGTGCAGGACTGGATGGCAATGGTGGCGGGTTCGATCATCACCGCATCCGTATCTGAGATGGAGTCAGGAAGCAGATAGCAGTCTTCCTGCGGCACAGCAATATATTCCTGGTATCCCCCGTCTATATGCACGCCCCTTACAGCCAGGCTGTCGCAGACATTTCCTCTTCCCATGCGGCAGGGATAACAGTGACCGCAGCTTGTAACCTGATTAACAATAACACGGTCACCCGGACGCAGAGAGGTGACAGAAGAAACTGTCTCTTCTACTACGCCGACCATCTCATGTCCGATGATTCTGGGGTAGGTTGCCGCCGCATTTGTACCGTGGTAGATGCCCATATCTGAACCGCAGATACCAGCGGCCGTCATACGTACCAATACATTGTTCTCCTCCGTTAGGAATGGTTTTTCAATATCAATTATATGTAATGACTTAGGTATAAAAATCTGTACTGCTTTCATAGTTGCTTATTCTCCTTTTTGGTTGACGTGTGCGGAGAACTTACATACTTGTATACTAGTTTAATGCAGACGAAATGTCAAGTGCTTTGTGAAAATAGAATCATGATATAAAGTATGCACAAAAATCAAGGATAAATATTGGACAAATTTACATATTGCAAGAAACTGACTTATATACTACCATACAAGTAAGGGGCGATATGTAAAAGATATCGTATCCCGCAACATCAGAATTACTAGTATAATTATCAAATGACGTGTGCGGAAACTTTAATTAATTATATTCAGGAGGGTTTCATTTATGAAGCTTGCTAAGTTTGTGAAGCATGGATTGTGTATCTTTACTTCTATAGCAGTCATGGGTACCCTGGCGGGCTGCGGCGGTCAGGCTGGAAGTATGAATAAAGGAAAACTGGTAAAAATTGCAGTCTGCGTTTCCAGCCAGACACCGGCTTCCATGGCGATGAGGGAGGTATTTAAACCAAGACTGGAGGAACTGACAGATGGAAAATATGATATTCAGATATATGACTCCGGAGTACTGGGGAGTGAAAAAGTCACCTACGACTATACCAGAAGCGGAATCATCGAGATGTGCGTGGTGGGGACGCCAATGTGGTCTGAAACCCCTGTAATGGCTATCCCTGATTTTCCGTTTGTGTTTCGGGATGTGGAGCATGCCAGAAGATGTTACCAGGGGCAGCTGGGAAGTTATATTGCAGAAGAGCTGGAGGCAGATCAGCCGGTGACTCTGATGTCGTGGTTCCCAAACGGGGCAAGGGCATTTTCTTCAAATAAGAAGCTGGCAGGACTGGATGATTTCAAGGGACAGAAGCTGAGGATGCCGAATAATCCTATTCATGTGAAGCTGGCTGAGAGCCTGGGGGCCAATGTGGTTATCATGGATATGGGAGAGGTGTTTACAGCTCTGGAACAGGGAGTTGCGGATGGACAGGACAATCCTCTGTCAACGGTTAAGAATGAAGGTTGGTATGAGGTTCAGGATTATATCTATGATACCAATCACATAGTGGCATCTTTGGAGCTTTTTGCAGGGGACCAGTTCTGGGACAGTATAGATGAGGCTGACAGGGAGATATTCCGGCAGGTAGCAGATGAGGCGTCGGACTACGCATGGGATCTTTACATAGATCAGCTGGCTGGCGATAAGCAATTCATGAAGGACAATGGTCTGACGGTGACAGACCTGTCAGATGAGTACCGGGAGGCCATGAAGATAAAGATACAGCCGGTATATGATTATCTGGACGAAAAGTACGAATGGGCCGGAGCTATAAGAAAAATGATTGAAGAAATCGAGTAAGGAGAGGATTATGAACCGATTAATTGATAAGCTGTTTCACGCGATTGACTGCTTTACAGGGATTCTGACCGGCCTTATGGTGCTGTTTGTATTCCTGAACGTGGTACTGAGGACTTTTTTTAACTCCGGACTTACATGGTCGGAAGAGCTGGCAAGATACCTTTTTGTATATGTTACATATATTGGCGCTATCAGCGCCATGCATTCCAATGCACATTTGGGAGTGGATACCCTGCTGTCCAGGGTCAGCCCAAAGGTTCAGCTGGCCTTGTATCTTGTGTCCAGGCTCCTGATTGCTGCTATCATGTGCATTCTGGTTCATGGGGCATTTAAGATGGTTCTCCAGAATACACAGTCCAGGACCGCAGCTCTTGGTATTCCCTATTCTGTACTTTACTTTGGAGGCATCATAACCGGTATTTCTATTGCCATCCTGGCGGCCACTAATATAGTGTATGCCCTGAAGCATCCTGAGGAGATAACAGACATCGTTACCATGCACAATGATGACGATGATATTGCCACCGAGGCAATGGAACAGGCGGAGGAACTGTCTGATGAAGAATATGTGAAGCGTCTTAATGAGCAGGGAGGTAAATAAACATGACTTTGGTTGTATTTCTGGCATCACTGGTTGGGTCCATGGCAATCGGCCTGCCCATTTGTTTTTCATTATTGTTCAGCGGCGTCTGCATGATGCTGTTCATGAACGGCTTTAATTCTCAGATTCTGTCCCAGAACCTGTTCTCAGGTGCTGATTCATTTTCCATGATGGCAGTTCCTTTCTTCATATTGGCAGGAGAATTTATGAACAGGGGAGGGATTACCAAACGTATTGTCAATGCCGCCAATGCTATGGTAGGACACGTAAGAGGCGGACTTGGATATGTATCCATTCTGGCCATCCTTCTCTTTGCCAGCATGGTTGGGTCTGCCGTGGCATCCACGGCTGCGCTTGGAGCTATCCTCATCCCTATGATGGTAAGGGCCGGGTATAACAGGGATAAGAGCACCGGGCTTATCGCAGCAGGTAATATTTTATCTCCTATCATGCCGCCCTCCGTTCCCATGATTATCTTCGGTGTACAGGCCAGTGTATCAGTGACAAGCCTCTTTATGGCAGGCATAGCACCGGCAGTCTATCTGTCTGCTTCACTGTGCATTTTGTGGTTTTTCGTTGCTAAGAAGGATAAACTGCCAACAGCTCCCAGGCAGAGCCGGAGGCAGGTAGTAAAATCCCTGACAGACGGATTCTGGGCTCTGCTTCTTCCCGTATTCATTTTGGTTGGATTGAGGAGCGGTAAGTTTACGCCTACAGAGGCAGGAGTCATAACAGCAGTGTATGCCCTGATTATAGGACTGTTTGTGTACAGGGAACTGAAGTTATCCATGCTGATGGACTGTTTGGTATCCGCGGCTAAGTCCTCTTCCGTGATTATGTTCCTGGCCGCTGCAGCCATGGTATCCTCCTGGCTTATGACAGTGGGAAATATACCGTCTATCGTGACAGGAATCCTGGCTCCATTTATAGCCCACCCAACCCTTCTTATGTTGGTTATTGCAGGAATTGTCCTGCTGGTAGGCACATCTATGGACGTGACACCCACTATTATGATATTGACCCCGGTTCTGCTGCCGGCGGTTAGGGCAGCAGGCATTGACGTAGTATATTTCGGAGTGGTGTTCATATTGAATACTGTTATGGGACTTCTTACCCCTCCTGTAGGGACTGTGCTGAATGTGGCGTGCAGTGCCGGAAAGATTAATATGGAGAGGATCGTAAAGGCAGTGTGGCCGTTTCTGCTGGCGGAGGTTATCATCCTTCTTCTTTTGATACTGTTCCCGCCTTTGGTAACAGTACCGGCTGCATTTTTCTTAGGGAAATAACAGAAAGGAGGATATGCTCATGAAGCTGACATTGGAAGGAATTAAGGACAGGAAGGTGTGGGAGGAGGCCGGCATCAGCCTCCCCTCCTATGATGTGGAGGCTGTGGCAGAAGCGACTCGCGAAAAACCTGTGTGGGTGCACTTTGGTGCGGGCAACATTTTCCGCATTTTTATCGGCGGCATAGCGGATGTGCTGATTTCAGAAGGGATGAGCGGCAAAGGAATTACATGTGCCGAAACCTTTGACTTTGACGTCATCGAAAAAATTTACAAGCCATATGACAACCTTGTGCTGGGGGTTACATTGAAGGCGGACGGTTCCACGGACAAGAAGGTCATCGGCTCTCTTACAGAGGCCCTGAAAGCCCAGGCTGGGGAGACGCGGGACTGGAAGCGGCTGAAGGATATTTTTGCTGATCCGGGGCTTCAGATTGCTTCTTTTACCATTACGGAAAAGGGATACGCTTTAAAGGGGGCGGATGGAGCATATTTTCCATTTATCCAGGCGGATATTGACAATGGGCCGGAAAATGCCATATCGGCCATGGCTGTCATGTGCAGCCTTTTATACGAAAGATATAAAGCCGGAAAAGCGCCTCTGGCAGTGGTATCCATGGACAATTGCTCCCACAACGGAGAAAAGCTTCAGGAATCCGTTACCACCATGGCAAAGGAATGGAACAGGAGAGAGTATGTGGAGGACGGGTTTATCGCATATTTGTCCGATCGCGAGCAGGTATCCTTTCCGTGGTCCATGATTGATAAAATCACGCCGCGCCCGGCTGATTCCGTTCAGGCTGAATTGGAGAACGCAGGAGTGGAAGATATGACTCCGGTCATTACTTCCAGAAACACGTATATTGCGCCCTTTGTAAATGCAGAGGGTCCCCAGTACCTTGTCATAGAAGACTGTTTCCCCAATGGAAGGCCGGCTCTGGAGAAGGCAGGGGTCTATATGACGGATCGGGATACGGTCAATAAGGTGGAACGAATGAAGGTTACCACATGTCTGAATCCGCTTCATACCGCCCTGGCAGTATATGGATGTGTATTGGGATATACCCTGATTGCGGATGAAATGAAGGATCCGCTGCTGAATAAACTGGTGCGCCTGATTGGTCCCGGAGAGGGGATGCCGGTTGTGACTGATCCGGGTATACTATCCCCGGAGAATTTTGTGAACGAGGTTATAGATGTGAGGATACCGAACCCCTTCATGCCTGACACGCCGCAAAGGATTGCCACAGACACGTCCCAGAAGGTAGGAATTCGCTATGGAGAGACCATCAAGGCTTATGTGTCGAAGTATGGAGATGCCGGGAAGCTTACGGCTATTCCGCTTGCCATTGCCGGCTGGTGCAGGTACCTTCTGGCTGTGGATGATGAGGGAAAGAAATTTGAACTCTCGGCGGATCCCATGGTGCCGGAGCTGACAAAAGCTTTGGAGGGAATTGTGGTAGGCCGGCCGGAAACATACAGGGGACAGTTAAAGAGTATCCTGTCCAATGCTAATATTTTTGGAATCGACCTTTATGAGGCAGGAATCGGAGAGACGGTAGAGGAAATGTTCAGGGAGGAGGCCGCAGGGCCGGGAGCAGTGAGAGCAGTGCTTAAAAAATATCTTAATGCATGATTGGTAAACACATTGTAGGTTGAAAAAACATGGAAGAGATCCTGATTTGCAGGTTCTTTCCATGTTTTTTTCATTTTTAATAAGTAAAACTGCATAAAAGAGGTGTTATAATCATGTGCATTTTCACAATTTACAACCAACGTAGGATGTAGTATATTTTAAACATAAAACATAGGATGTTGAACGTTGGTTCTAATGGAAGCATAACAGGAGGATAATTCATGAAAGTAGCATTGGTTTACACAAGCACCACACCAGAGTTGATTGAATTAGTAGAAAAGGAAGTGGGGGATGTCCTTCCCCGGGAGACTGAGGTGGCCAGTTACCAGGATCCTTCCATTCTGGCAGAGGTCAGGGACGCAGGTTATGTGACGGCTCCTTTGGCGGCCAGGC
>ERZ780150.2072-NODE-2072-length-11151-cov-3.554164_pt1 | contig 11151 bp, 9 predicted proteins | sample MGYA00511019_ERZ780150 | MGnify/ENA primary metagenome ERZ780150 (study PRJEB29588, sample SAMEA2151633) | human gut metagenome | biome: human gut; feature: human-associated habitat; material: faeces | place: Denmark | collected 2008/2010 ...
GCGTCAGCGTGCCGGCGGTGTTGGTGCCGCCCGAGACGCTGTAGGTGCCCGGCACCGTGAAGTTGCCGCCATGGATGCGGTGGTCGTACACCATATGGTCGGCGCAATAGTAAAAGAACAGCGAAGACCCGAATTGGAACATCACGCGCCCGGGCTTTACAATGCCCACGCTGATGGCCTCGCTGGTGGAATCTCCCGTGCCGCAAATAACGGGCGTGCCCTCGGCCAGGCCTGTCTCTGCGGCCGCCTGTGCCGTCACATGGCCGGCAATCTCGTGCACAAACATGGTGCGTGCCAGCTGGTCACCCCGGCAAAACAACCCCGTTTCGGCCTCGTTGATCTGCCCGTCCTGTGTATAAAGCGGCTTGAAGGACGATTTCGCCAGAAACTGGTCTATCACATATTCGCCGGTGAGCTTTGCCGTAATGTAAGAGGAACCTGTGAGGAACTTGTATGTTTTGGCATAGACATCCGGCTCGTGGTTTTTAATCCACATAATCTTGGGGGCAATGTCATCCGAGCACAGCGTGTGGCCAAACAGCTCTTTCACGCGCTCGGGGCCGTAATGACGGTTTAAAAATGCTATTTCCTCACTGGCGCGCGCGTCAATGCCGTACAAGATGGCTTTGCGCAGGGGCCGGCAGTTTTCGTCCACCGGCAGGCAGTCACAGCCCAGCACGTCGGCGCCCACGCCTGCAATGTCCCGTGCGTCAATGCCTGTGATCTGCAACAGGCCTTTGGAAACCACGCAGAAATCGTGCCACCACACGGCCTCGGCATCCTGCTCGAAGTGGTTGGGCTGCGGGTTTTCCATCTCGTGCTTTGCCGAATGGGTGGCCACCACTTCATACGCTTCGTTCACCAGCACCCCTTTTGTCTCAAAGGTGCCTACGTCAATTCCAAGGTAATACTTTGCCACAGCTTTTCCCCCTAGCGGATCTTTCCGGGTTTTCGATGCGCACAGGCTTACATCGCGCTGCGGTACGCCTTTACGATGTTCATAATTTCCTCTACGCGCGCAGGGTCTACGTTATTTTCAAACTTCCCGTCTGTTTTAAAGGCAGTGCCCACGCAGGCGCCGTCGCTGACATCCAGTTTTTCCTTGGCCGTTTTGGCGTTGAAACCGGTGTTGCAGAACACAGGCACGCCGCCCGCCACGCTCTTCACCTCGCTGATGAGGTCTGTCTTTGTCTCAGAGCCCGCGCTTGCGCCGGACACGCACAAGGCATCGGGCGCATAGCCGAACAAAATGGATTTGGCGATGGTTTTGATGTCGCGCTCTACCAGGTACACGTCCGATTCCGGGTTCACTTTATACAGCATCTTCAGGTTATCCAGCCCCAGGGCCTTTTTGCGGCGCACCACATTGGCTGCGTCGGTGACCGAAACGCCATATTCGCCCATATAGGCACCGGTGAACGCGCTGCGGATAAAATAGGCGCCCGTGGCAGCGGCAAGGTCCAGGCTGGCCAGGGGGTTCATCACCACGTTCACGCCATAGGGCACTTTAATCTCCTGTTTCAGGCGGCCCACAATATAGGCAATGGCCGCCACGGTGACATAATCTGCTTTGACCTGATAGGGCATACTGAATTCGTCGGCGATCAGAAGGCCGTCCACACCGCCCTCCTGCAGGGCATGTATGTCGGCCCGCGCCTGGTTCACCACAGCCTCCAGGTCATTGCCGTAATATGGGTCGCCGGGCAAAGCGCGAAGATGCACCAGGGCAATAATCGGCTTTTCCACACCAAACAGTTCTTTCGTCCACATAGTTCTTAATACCCCTTTTCATTTTTGCTTTACAAACGCTTGCATTTTTGTCATTTCTCACAAATTATGCAATTTATTTCATAAATGCTCTAAAAAGCAGGATGCAGCGGAATTCTTGCTCATCAAAAATCCAGATTTATGAAATTATTGTGGTTAATCATAGCACATCCTTTTCCGCTTTGCAAGAGAAAAGTGAAATAAAATTATGACAATTTGAAATGTTTTGACAAGTGAACCCCCCCTGTGCTATAGTAAACACAACGCATGTTGGGGTTCTTTTCCGGTTTTTTACAACTCAAAAGCGCATATTTGTCCGATGCATGTGATTTTTTTCACAAATTATGTTGCCGCCCGCTTTCTTCTCTTCCCACAAAGGCAAAACATTTCAAAATATTTCATTTTTCTTATTGATATTTTGAAAATCAGCGTTGTTTTTCGTTGTTTTGGGTTGAATTGTATGCCTGTGGCGCGCAACCATGCATAAGTGCCGTGCACGGCCGCTTGCCTGTGCAAGCCAGATTTCTTTCTTTTTGCCGCTTGCCCGCAGGCGCGGGAAATATATCATTTCATTTTTTCTAGTAAAAGGAGGAATTGCAATGCCGCATTTAAGGCGGGAACAGCTTGCCGGAATGGGAATTCATTACATGTACCATTCCTTCGATTATTTTCTGGACTGCCAGCAGGAGCTGGGGTTCAAAACCATTGAGATGTGGTGTGGCCGGCCCCATTTTTTTCTGGACGACCACGGCTACCAGAGCACCTCTGAGCTGAAAAAGAAAGTGGAGGCGCACGGCCTGCACATTGGTGTGTTCACCCCGGAATGCGCCATGTACAATTACCTGATTTGTGCGCATGACGAATATGCCCGCAAGCGTGCGCTGGGCTATTATACGAACGGCATCAGGGCCGCGGGTGAAGTGGGCGCCAAAGTGATGCTCACAAACTGCTGCGGCTGCGATTGGAACGAAGACCCCGAGCGCGTGTTCGAGCGCGCCGTGCAGATGCTGCGCAAGCTGGCGCCCGTTGCGGCCGATTGCGGCGTGACGCTGGCGGTAGAGACCGTGCGGCCGGAAGAATCGCGCATGATTATCAAGCTGCCGGAGCTGGCCCGCCTTTTGAAAGCCGTTGACCACCCCAATGTCAAGGCCGCGCTGGACCTCACCGCCGTGGGTGTGGCCGGCGAGACGGTGAAGGAGTGGTTTGAAACGCTGGGAAGCGACATCCGCCACATGCATTTTGTGGACGGGCGGCCTTACGGGCACCTTGTGTGGGGCGACGGCCTGCACCCCATGGCCGATTACATTGAATTGATGAACCAGTACGGTTACGAAGGGTATCTCGGCCAGGAGATCACCGACGATCGCTACTTTGCAGACCCGCGCGAGGCGGACCGGCGCAACATGGCGGCTTTTGAGCCGTTCTTCGTGTAAGGGAGGGTTACAGATGAAACTGATCGATATCAGCAGGATCTCCGTTTTGAGCCTTCATTATAATAACTACACACTGGATTATTTTCTGGATTGCCAGGCAAAGCTTGGCGTCAAAAATGTAGAGCTGCTGGGCGCGCACCAGGGCCTTTGGATGGATGAATACGGCTACCAGGACGCCGCACCCATCCGCAAAAAGCTGGAAGAGCGCGGCCTTTCCTGCCCGGTGTTCACGCCGGAGAACTGCGGCTACGGCTACCAGTTTGCCGCCAAAGAGCCCGAGCTGAAAGAGCGGTGCTTCCGCTATTTTGCAAACGGCATCCGCTTTGGCGCAGAGCTGGGCGCAAAAATTTTAGAGGCCAACAGCGGCTGGGGCTATTGGAACGAGCCCGAGGAAGAGGGCTTTCAGCGCGCGGCCGAGATGCACAGCCGCCTGGCGGAAGTGGCCAAGGAATACGGCATGACAATTGCCTGTGAATCTCTGCGCCCGCAGGAGACGCGCATCGGGTACCGCATCGACCAGATCAAGCGCCTGTTCGATACGGTGAACCACCCCAATTTTAAAGTGATGATTGACCTCACCGCCATCTGCGTGCAGGGCGAAAGCGTGCAGCGCTGGTTCGACACCTTTGGCGCCGAAAACATCATTCACAGCCATTTTCAAGACTGCGACCCCTATGGGCACTATGTGTGGGGCGACGGCAAGCAGAACCTGCACGACATGCTGTGCGCATTTCTGGACAACGGCTACACCGGCCTGTTCAGCCAGGAATTGACAGACGGCAGCTATTTTGAGGACCCGTTCTATCACGACCAGAGAAACATGCGCAACCTGCGCATGTATACGGAGTAAAGGAGGCGCGCAAAATGTCAAAGCTGCTGATGAACCAGCTTGCCGCCACCAATATGGTGTACAGCCGCTTTTCCTTCGGCTATTTTCTCGATTCCATGGACCGCCTGGGCATCCATCGGCTGGAGCTGTATGGATGCAGCACGCATTTTCATTTTTACGACGGGGAGGAAAACCCCGCCCCCGCCATGAAAAAGCTTTTGAAACAGCGCGGGTTTCAGGTGGTGTCGCTGATGCCAGAGGAAAACACCTACGCCATCAACATCGCGGCGCCGGAGGCCAATATCCGCAATAAAACTGTGGAACAGTACAAGCGCTTTATCGAGGCGGCCGCCGAGCTGGAATGCCCGCAGATGCTGCTTTGCCCCGGGCGCCCGTACTGGGACAAGCCATTCTCTGTGGGGTACGCCTGCGGGCGCGATTCGGTGGAAAAGCTGGTGCGCCACGGTGAAAAATATGGCGTGACCCTGATGTATGAAAACCTGAACCCGCGGGAATCGCTTCTTGCCACTAATCGGTTCGACCAGTTCCGCATGGTGAAAGAGATCGATTCCCCCTACCTGAAATGCTGTATCGACACGGTGCCTGTGGCCTATGCCGGGGAAACGCTGGAGGAGTATTTCGAGTGGATGGGCGACAAGATCGGGCACATCCACTTGAACGATGGCCGCCCCACCGGCCACATGAAATGGGGCGATGGCATTCAGGACCTGGACGCCCACTTAAACGCCATGCGCAAGCACAATTATACGCACACCATCACCATGGAGATGGCAAACGGCAGCTATATGCTGGACCCGGAGCCCCATTACCGCGCCAACATCGAAACGCTGCGCGCGCATTTTGACGGAGGTGAACTGGAATGAGCAAGCTGGATATGTCCCGCTTTTGTGTTTTGACAGCGCCGTTTTTGCACCACACGCTGGAATACGGGTTGGACGCCATCGCCGCCAATGGCTTTTCCAGCATCGAGCTCTGGGGCGCTTCACCGCACTATTGCCTGGACGATTACGATGCTGCCGCGCGCGAACATCGCGTGCGCGAGATCTGCACAATGCTCTCTTCACGCGGGCTTTCCATGGCGGTGTATCATCCGGAACAGATTCGGCAATACCCGGTGAACATCGCTTCGCCCAGCACATACATTCAGACGCAAAGCATGGATTTCATGCGACGCTGCCTGGAGGATGCCGCTGCATTCGGCGCACCTCTTATGATGCTGACGCCGGGCTGGGTGTTCGTGAACGACTTTACCGAAGCGGACACAGAGCGTGCCATCCAGGCAGTGCAGCAGCTTGCCGAATATGCAAAGCCGCTTGGTGTGCGCGTTGCCATGGAAGAACAGGACCCCACGGTCAGCCTGCTTTGCAGCACGCTGGCGCGCCTTTCTCGCCTTGTGCAGGCAACAGGCGTGGAAGCATGTATGGATATCCCCCTGGCGCTGGAACACGGAACGGATGTGGACGCCTATTACAAAGCTTTCGGGCACCTGGCGCATGTGCATTTTTCCGACACGGACGGCGCCGCACTGGGCCAGGGCAACATGGACCTGGACGGCATTCTTGCCCGGCTGGATGCGCAGGGCTACGCAGGAAAAATCAGCCTTGCACTTTGGGGCGCCGTGCATTATCCGGACCCGGACACCCCGTTGCGTGCCTGCCGCGACTGGCTGCTTGCGCGCGAGGCGAAATAAAACGCCGCATAAACCGTTTGGAAAGGAAGGATCTCTCGCATGATATATGAAAACCGCCTTGCGCGCGCACGCGCCGCCATGCGCAGCCAGGGCATTGACCTTCTGCTTCTCACCCCTTCCACCGACCTGTTTTACCTGACAGGCATGCGGGGCCATCTGTTCGAGCGCCTTGCCTGCTGCCTGATCTCGCAGGAGGATGTGCATTTCATCTCCCCGGTTTTTGAGCTTGGCAATTTGAAGCAGGCCACGAAAAGCCTTTTGACCTGCCATGGCTGGCAGGACGGGGAAGACCCCTTTGCCCTGGCCGGCGGCCTGCTGCCCGGGGCCGGGCAGACCATTGCAGTGGGCACCGCAGTGCCAAGCTGGGTGCTGCTGGGCATGCAGGCGCTGCGCCCACAGTACAGCTGGGTGTCGGCCGAAGGGCTGATGCGCGGCCTGCGCATGGTAAAAGATGACGCGGAATATGCGCTTTTGAAAAAGGTGCAGCAAAACAGCTGCCGCGCGCTGTGCCGCCTGATTGAACACGGGCTGTGCGGCATGTCGGAACTGCAGGCCGGCAAACTGCTGATGCAGTACAGCGACGAAGAAGGCGTAGATTCGCCCGACGGCGTGCCCATTGTGGCCACAGGGCCCAACAGCGCCCTGCCGCACCATGTCACGGGCGACACGGTTATTCAGCCGGGCGATGTAGTCGTCATTGATTTCGGCGGGGAAAACAAGGGCGAAGGCTATATTGCAGACACCACCCGCACCTTTGCCGTAAAGCGCATGCCGGAAGGGCTGCCGGAAATTTACGGCATTGTAAAAGCGGCCAACCAGGCCGCCTTTGAAGCGGCAAAGCCGGGCACTGTGTGTGAAGATGTGGACAAAGCCGCCCGCAGCGTAATAGAAAAGGCCGGCTATGGCCCATATTTCACCCACCGGCTTGGCCACGGCCTGGGGCTGGACGTGCACGAGCACCCCTACCTCTCGGCCGGCAACAAACACGTCATCGAGGCAGGCAATGTCTTTTCCGACGAGCCGGGCATTTACCTTCCCGGGCGCTTCGGCGTGCGCATTGAAGATTTGCTGTTCGTCCACCCTGAAGGCGCCGAGCGCCTCACCCCGCTGGACCACGAGCTGCGCGTGATAGATTGACGCGCCTTTCTCCCGCCGGTATGGCAGGCCCCGCATGCGGCTGTTCCGCGTGCGGGGCCTTTTGTTCGTTTGTTTTGGTTTTACAGGCCGCCAAAATCATGTTATACTGTCTGCATAGTAAAACCGCACCGGGGGAACTTTTCCATGATTTTTTACAGCTGTGTAGCGCTTGTCGGCGTAATATGCGCCATAGTTGCTCAAAAGGAAAAACAAGCGGCCAATATTTTTTCCTATCGTCTGCCCCGCTGTAATTGGAAAATATGGGCATTTCTCTCTGCCGTGCCATTTTTTTTGGTCATGGCTTTTCGTTATGACGTAGGTACAGACTACTTTTTCACCTATCAGCCCTATTTTTCAGGAATGGTCGCAGGCCAGCACAGCACCCCTGATATCGAGATTGGTTACTGGCTGATAAATCGCTTTGTTCTGTTGTTTTCCTCCTGTAATGTCTGGGTATTCGCCTTATCTGCCCTTGTGATAATAGGGTTTTTTTGGGGTGCCATCTGGCATCTTTCTCCTCTTCCATGGTTCAGCGTTGCTCTTTTTTTCCTCTCTCGCCATTTCTTTGCCGGCATGAACATCATGCGGCAATACATGGCAATGGCTATTTTATTATTTGCCTGCCGTTACTTGTGCAAACCTTGTGCCTGGAAATTTTTTCTGCTTGTAGTAGTGGCCGCTTCATTCCATAAAACAGCACTCTTATTTGCTGCTGCTTATATTTTGATTTATCTGCCCATCACCCCAAAACTCGCTTATATTCTGTTGACTGCTGGCACTTTACTGCGTGTGCCTATCTCCCTTTTACTCCGCCAGTTTTTGGCCGGGTCGTCCTATGAATCATATCTTGGAAGTGCATTCGATGCCACCGTCTCTATATACCCACAACGATTTTTAATCCTACTATTGTTCTTTCTGATTGCCTCGTATGCATATCCTAAGGGGCAAAAAGCTGATACTTCCTATCAAGTATTTTTCAGCCTGCTTACCATTGCACTATTTTTAAGTTGCAATTATAATTTATTTCCTCAAATAGAACGAATTTTATTCTACTTTGAGATGAGCAATATCATTTTTCTTCCTATGGTTGTTTCCCGCATCTCAGACCGAAACCTTCGTTATATTCTAATTGGCCTTATCTGCTTAGTCAGCACATGGTTTATGTTGGATGAGGTAATTGTACGCGGCAGCTATGAAGTCATTCCTTATCACTGCGTATTCTTTCCTCAAATTTCTTTCTTTTAAAATTGGGGACTGGAAAAGAAAATAAAAGCACGGCCTCAACTATTTCAGTTGAAATGCCGTGCTTTTTATGTTATTTCCTCAGTTTGTTCATCAATCTTTGGTAAGTTTCCGCCACTCGATAGCTTCTCATTTTCCGAATTCTGTTCAGTTCATTTTCTGCCGGCAACCCGCGTTGCTCCCAAAGCTGGCGAAAGTAGTCTCCGTTTACATATGCTTGCGCCATTTGCTCCAGCGCATCATAGGTATAGAGATAGCTTTTAAACAGAGCGGACATTTTTTCCTCATGATGTATAACATAATGATTTTTATGTTCTTTTTTTCTTGTTTCACTGGCAAGGCCATAAAGTTCTTCTTCCAGTACTTGCTTCATATTTTCTTGTGTAAATTTCTTCACACAACGTTCTCTACAGCAGTGGCATATTTGTTCATAGTCACTAGCACTGCACAGAGACTCAATTGCTTCTACATAAGCCTGTATTTCTTCCTCCCTATATTGCGTATGGAAAAGGTCTCTGGCAGGGTCCTGATACAATGGCACAATGCGGCCCACCTGGCTGTCAATTGCTTCCCGATGACCGCCTACATCTGCTGAAACCACCGGTGTTCCCATCGCCAAAGATTCAAACACCGTTAGCGCTAAACCTTCCATTAAAGAACATATCAGGGTTATTTTTGCTAATTTGTACCAGGGGCGCATATCCTCCTTCCGTCCGACCAACAGCATATTTTCAATTTTATGATGGCGAATATATCCCCTAAGCGCCTCCTCTTGTACGCCGTCGCCCACCACCACAAACGTATATCGCGGAAGCCTGCGTGCAATTTCAGCGGCCAAAATGGGGCGTTTATGCTCACATACCCTGCAAGGGAATAAAACAACTGGCTGTTCTCTCAAATGTTCGGGGAGTTCTCTCTTAGCATCCTCGCATTCTACCTTCTCAGGGTCAAACCACTTGTGATCTACACCAATATAAACCGTTTTCACATCTGCAGGGCTTCTGCCAAACTGTTCCAGCATTACCTGCCGCAAATGTTCATTGCAGACATAGGTTTTATCCAAAAACATCTGAACTGCACTGGAAGGCCTGGGGAATCCGCCATTGCGGTGCGACCAATCTTCAGCATGAATATAATCAACAAAAGTAACCGCTGGATGCTTGTGACGCAATAAGGGCACTGCATAATACATATAATAGCTGTTGGAGATAAAAACAACATCTATCTGCCGGGACACTATAATATAATCCAAAAATGCGGCCCATTTTTCGTTTGGCAAAAAAGCCGGCAAGGAGAAAATGTCGCTGGTCCAGCTCGAAAATTTTTGCTTCCATTCATTTTCTTCCCGCAACGTAGTTACAATGCTGATATGATATTCCTTACTAAAATGCTGTATCACCTGCAAATTGAACTTATCTGCCCCGCCCATGACCATATGGGGAAAAACAAAAAGAATATTTGCTTTTTTATCGGTCCACGGCCGGAGCCGAATATCTTGCCAAAACTCTTCTAACTCAAATTTCTTTCCTTCCTTTTCCGGCTCAAAAGCCAAAATGCCATCTGGCACCTCTTTCGCAATCTCTGCAATTTTTTCATCATTTCTTTTTTGGCTTTCCGCTGTAGCGGATACCGCCATTAACATTCCTTTTTTTTCATTTCGATACCAAAACAAATAATCCTTTACATGAACAGGCCGCATTTTTCGGGAAAGCAATTTCAGCCAGAAATGCCAATCCTCATGAAATGGAAATTTTTCCACATCAAAACCGCCCACTGCATCAAATGCAGATTTTCTCACCATAGAGGTAATGGGAACTACATTATCCTCTCGCATAATTTGCGAAGAAAACTCTCTTCTCCATAAAAACTCTTCTGCACCAAATGTCACAATATCCGTATAAGCCCATGCTGCTTGCGGCGTATGAAGCAACGCCAAATACAGTGTTTCCAAAAAAGTTGGCTCAATCAGGTCATCCGCATCGTACATTGCCAGATATTCTGTTTGTGCTTGTTTGACAGCATAATTCCGCGCAGCCGCCGCACCTTCATTTTCTTTCGTGTATACTCGTATCCGTGTATCCGTCTCGGCCAAATGATGCAAGCGTCTAATAGAATCTTCATTTGTACTTCCATCGTCCACAATGATCCATTCAAACCATGGAAATGTCTGATTCATTACGCAGCGGTATGTTTGCTCAAACACTTCTCCCACATTGTAATAAGGGGTAATCACACTAACTAACGGCTGCTGGGTGCCTGCCATCTCATTTCTCTCCAGAGTTCTTCCTGGCTGACTGGTATAATCAAACCAATTCTGCATCATTCGCTCCCCTTTTCGGAAATTCAAAATTCATAGCACTATTATAATGAAAAACAAATTCAAACTCAATCTCTTCCCATGCTATGCGCACTATCTCGACTCATTCACTCTCCTTTTATTCTTTTGCCTGCCGACCATCCATCCAGATAAAAGAGCTCACCATATTTTTAGCCTTTGTCTCCGCTCAACCTCAACCATTTTAGAACGCCCCGCCTCTTTACATAAAGAGGCGGGGCGTTTTATCATTTTCGTTTTCGTTTTTACTTTTTCAGCACCTTCGGGCCCTGCGGGGTATCCTCCACCGCATAGCCTTTCTCACCAATCTCGGCCCGCAGGGCATCGGCACGGGCCCAGTCTTTCGCTTTCTTCGCCTCTGCGCGGGCGGCCACCAGCGCCATCACATCGGCAGGCACGGCTTCTTTTTCACGGTGCTGCACAATGCCCAGCACGCCCGTCAGCTCGTCAAACACCGCCGCGGCCTCTTCCAGCGCACCCTTCGAGGCGTCCGAAGCAAGCGTGTTCGCATCGCGCACAAAGTCGAAAATCGCGGCCAGCGCATCCGGCGTGTTCAAATCATCGTCCATGGCCTCGCAGAACTTCTCGCGGGCGAAGCGCGCTTTCACCGTCAGGGCTTCGCTTTCGCCCTTTGCATTCTGCAGGGCAAAATCCAGGTTTTCGGGGGAGGTTTACAGGCGCTGCAGGGCAGACCGGC
>ERZ780150.2073-NODE-2073-length-11150-cov-3.496350_pt1 | contig 11150 bp, 10 predicted proteins | sample MGYA00511019_ERZ780150 | MGnify/ENA primary metagenome ERZ780150 (study PRJEB29588, sample SAMEA2151633) | human gut metagenome | biome: human gut; feature: human-associated habitat; material: faeces | place: Denmark | collected 2008/2010 ...
TTTGCTATGCCTCCGGCAGAGAAGCGTCCTTGCGGACGCGCAAGCCACCATGCCCTGCATGGTGTTCGGCCCGCACATTTTTGTCGGGCCGGGGGTTTGGGGAACGCCCCAACAAGCAGGAAAGGATATTCCTTTCCATTGCTTGCAAAAATTATCCCGAATTCGGTATAACAAAAAATACCCCAAAATAGGAACATCTTCTTTTTAGCATTTATTGATATGACAGTATGGCTGTTGACTCTAATGCGTTTCCTTGGTAAGATAAAAATGGTTAGTTAACGCAAACTAAATGCTAAAAGTTAGGATTTGATGAGGAATGTATGAGTTAGACGAAGAATTGATGAAATCGCAGGTTTTATCAACTCCGGAAACCCAGGTGGTTATTCATGGTGAAGATTGCTCCGTTTATAAAATTGAAAACGAAACCGGAGAAGGGGTAATCACAAGGTATCCTGTATTTCCCGGAATTGAAATTCTTTATAATGATATTCACATGACCAACGGCGTTTGTCATAATGATGCACCCAGGTCAAATGTTGTAGAAATCAATCACTGTCGGGTAGGACGCTTTGAATGTGAATTTTCGCATGGTGGATCGATTTATTTGGGAGAAGGAGATTTGGCCGTTAATATAATGACGAACATAACCCATCAAACCTGGTTCCCACTTTCTCATTATCACGGGATTACAATAGCAGTGGATATTCCTGTTGCTGAAAGTATATTAAAAAAATTATCGGATGTAATGGGAAAAGGACTTGACTTTGACCTGTCTGCAATCCGTGATCGGTTGTGTGCGAATAATACTTGTTTTGTTATGAGAGCCACGGACTCTATTCAGCATATTTTCTCCGAATTATACAAAGTACCTCAAGATTTGAAGGATGGATATTTCAAAATAAAAGTAATTGAATTATTCCTGTTTTTAAATTCACCTGAGATTGCAGATAAAAGAGAAGAACGCCAATATTTCAGTAAAAAACAAATTGATAAGATTAAAGAAATACGCCAGTATTTAATTGATCATGTGGCCCAGCATATTACATTAAATGAACTGTCCCAACGGTTTAACTTTCCTTTGACTTCGATGAAACTTTGCTTTAAGGAAGTTTACGGTTCAACAATCAACGGGTATATGCAAGCCTATCGTGTACAGATGGCAGCGAAATTCTTGAGAGAAACATCAGACTGCGTAACGGAAATTGCTCTCAAAGTAGGTTACCAAAATTCCAGCAAGTTTGCTGAACTCTTTAAGCAGTTTATGGGGCAGACCCCCAGCGAATATAGAAAATCTTTTGTCCAATAGGAGCGTTGGGCGTCCTGTTAGAGTGGCAGAGAAATAGATTATCGGTTATTATGTTTCTTGTGTTAAGAGCATAACCGAAAAAGCGTACCGTTTTCGGTGCGCTTTTCTTTTGAGTGCGGATTAGCAGCAACTAACTTTGTGAGGTGATTTTCATGGGTTCAAGGACAAGAAGATACATAATCCGAAGAATAGTAGTTGTCATCCTTACATTATTTGTCGTAACGCTTCTTTCTTTTTTGCTGATGCGGCTTTCTCCTATTGATCCGGCAACGGCCTATGTAAAACGCAATTCAGCGATTGTTACTCAGGAGCAAATTGAAGAAGCGCGAGTTATGTTGGGATTAAACAAATCATTGCCAGCACAATATCTCGATTGGGTATATGATGCGGTTCACATGGATTTTGGTATATCGTTAGGCACAGGAAATCCTGTTACTGAGGAATTGGCTAAAACCGTTCCAGTTACTTTTACAGTTGTGGCATACTCGGCTGTAATTATGGTGATAGGGGTGATGATTGTTGGTGCCTTGGGATACCTGTGGAGAAATAAAGCGGGCGGAATGATTCTCTCTTTTTTAACAATGGTGGGAATTTCTGTTCCGGGATTTTATTTCGGTACAGCTTTTATTGATGTTTTTGCTGTTCAGTTGGGATGGCTTAAAGTATCGGGGAACAGCGGTTTCCTAAAATATTTTCCTGTTGCGCTTTGCCTCTCTATATTGGGAATTTGCTTTTATGGGCAAATGCTGGCAGCTTCTTTGGAACGGGAAATGGATCAAGACTAGGCAATGTATGCCAGATGCAGAGGATTAAGCGAAATAAGGATTTTATTCTTCCATGCACTCCCTCATGCAGTTGTAGACCTGTTGCCTAATTTTGCTCAGATGCTGGGGCTTTGTCTGGCAAACGCCGCCATTGTCGAACGAGTATTCTCACTGTCTGGTTTAGGATATTTGATTATTGATGCAGTGGTTAAGCGCGATTCACCTGTTATCCATGCTGCGGTATTGATTTTAGCATTGACGCTGGTTCTTTTAGACACGGTTGCAGAACTATTGCAATATGCTCTTAGAAGCGATATGAGAGCCGCAGGGGGTAGATGATGAAACAACATTCAATTATATCAAAACTACAGTTAATTTTACCGCTACTCATTATATTTATCTGTGCATTTGGATTTTTATTTGCGCCCAATGATCCTGATTTAGTAGATATGACAATTAAGTTTTTACCGCCCTGTATGGAATATCCCCTCGGAACAGATAACTTGGGACGCTGTGTGCTTTCCCGCCTGCTGTATGGCGGTCAAACTACACTTGGGATTGTTCTTGTTGGCTCTGTCACGGTGTCGGGTCTTGGTACTTTGGCCGGCCTTTTAATGGGCGGAGGAAAGCATGGAAAAAATGTAGTCCTTGAAGGAGTTCTTAATGCGGTAACGGCAATACCGCCGATTGCATATTTGATTATTTTTATTGCTGCGTGGGGAAACAGCGTATTTACTATGCTGGTTGCAGTGGGAGCATCTCTGATCCTGAAAATGATAAAGTTGGTTCAAACAAGGACGGAGATTGAGCAGAGCAAAGCCTATGTTATGTGTGCAGTTGCTTCAGGAGCAAAACAAAGCAGGATTTTGTTCGCCCATATCTTACCGAATTTAATATGGGATGTTCTGCATTTTATCTGCCTTTCCTGTGCCGATATGGTATTGTCGATTGTCAGCTTCTCTTTTATTGGCCTCGGCATGGGCGATAATGTCATTGACTGGGGCGGGATGGTTTCAGAAACACATCACTATCTTCTTTCTCATCCTGGCTTGACATTGTATCCAGTCGCCATGATTGTATTGTGTACGATGGCATTTCACCTGTTGGGGCGATGGATTGAAAGGAGGGTGTCGATCAATGCTTGATGTGAAAGAATTAAGCGTTACTGCAAAGAACGGACAAGAGCTATTGCATCAGATTACCCTTCAAATTGAAGTGGGACAAGCCGTTGGCTTGACCGGACAAAGCGGAGCCGGAAAAACCACCTTACTAAAGGCGTTGCTCGGCATTCTGGGAAATGGCTGCCAGGTGAGTGAAGGCGATGTGTTTGTTGATGAACAGCCACTTTGGAAACTGAATACACGAAAACGCCGGGAATTATGTGGAACGACTCTGGGATTTATCCCGCAAAATCCAATGACCGCTTTTGATGCAAGACTCAAAATTAAAAATCAAATTTCGGAAACTCTGCGGGTAAAAATTGGGTTGCCACGAGAGCAGGCAATGGAGCAGGCGAAAAATCTTTTGAGTGAATTAGGATTACCCCAGCCGGAGCGCGTTTTGGACAGCTACCCGGCACAGTTATCCGGAGGTATGCTCCAAAGAGTCACCGCTGTTTTGCTTTTAGCGTTGAATCCTAAATATATCCTGGCCGATGAGCCTACATCTGCGCTGGATGCTGAAAATAGAGAGTTACTGCTTCATTTGCTCCAGAAGCAAAAAGAAAAAACGGGTATTCTATTTATTTCTCACGATGTAGAGGCACTATGTACCTTGTGCAGTAAAGTTCATGTGATGGAACATGGGCAGTTGACAGAAGAAGGAACCATGCAGGAACTCTTATCCCATCCGCAGAGAGAGTGGACAAAGCAGTATGCTGCCGCAAATAAACAAGTGAGTAAGGAGGGGTGGTTATGGAAGGATTGATTGCCGAACACATCAGCAAAATATATCCTGGTTCTCACGGTGTATCCTTTACCGCCCTGCAAGATGTTTCCATCCATTTGCAGCCAGGGTCTTTCACTTCGCTGGTAGGGGAGTCCGGCTCAGGCAAGAGTACATTGGCCCGTCTTTTAATCGGCTTGGAGCGCCCGGATAAAGGGAAAATCATCATAGATGATGAAGATACAACCCCGTGGAAAGCGGAGGATTGGCGACGACGGCGAACCAAAATCCAGGCGGTCTTCCAGGATGCCGGTGGTACGCTGAATCCTATGCGTTCGGTTCGCAGCAATGTGGAAGAAGCAATGATTAACCTTACAGATCTGACAAGAGAACAGCGTCATGAGCGTATTAAGGAATTGATGGAATTAACCCACATGGATTCCAAATTGCTTGATGTTCCGCCACGGCAGTTATCTGGTGGAGAACAGCGGCGTCTATCTCTTGTCAGGGCGATGTCCATACGACCGCGCTACTTAATTTTGGATGAAGTATTGAGTGGTTTGGATTTAATTTCTGCGGATGCAGTAATGTCAGTTTTGGAACAGTACCACCGAGAGTTTGATTGTTCCTTTTTACTGATTACTCACGACATGGATAGTGCTTATCGTCTATCCGATACAATTCTTACGATGCAATCCGGGCAAATTGTCCGTGTTGGCATAAAAAACTCAATGAAAGGAAGTACAACATGAAGAAGAAATTGATTTCGCTTTTGCTTTGCGGAGCATTACTTTGTGGGGCATTGGCTGGATGCAGCAGCAATTCTGCTGATACATCGGACGACTCCGCTTCTGCCACTTCTCAAAGCGAAGAAACTACAAAAACCTTAACGACTGCCGTAGGTGCAGAGCTTAACACCCTCTATCCTTTGAACATGGATGTTCAGAACAATATCGGGACAAAACTGTGCTATGAGGGACTTGTGAATTATGAAAATGGAGAGGTTGTTCCTTGCCTTGCGGAAAGCTGGGAATTTTCAGATGATGGAAAGACTCTTACTTTCCACCTGAAGGAAGGTATCACTTTCCATGATGGTACAGCATTCAACGCAGAGGCGGTAAAGGCGGATTTCGATTTTGCACATCCCAATCCCAATTTTAGCAATATTTCGGCGGTAGCAAATGTTGAGAGCATCGAAGTTGTCGATGAATATACGGTAGCCTTCCATTATCCAAATGCTTATTTTGCATACCTGCTGGATTTCTGCTATCCCGAAACAATGGTTCTTGTTTCCCCCGCTGTTCTGGAAGAAGGCAATTATCAGTCTATGAACGGCGTGGTTGGTACTGGCCCCTATATTTATGATGAAATCGTTGACGGCGAGTATGTGCGCTTTGTCCGTAATGAAAATTATTGGGGAGAGCAGCCATACTATGATGAGGTTATTGTGAGATACATCCCGGACGCATCGGCCAGACTCCAGGCTCTTCAGAGCGGAGAAATTGACTTGATCTACGGCAGTGCCCTTTTGAGCTGGGATGACTACGAGCAAGCGACTTCCCTCCCCAATATTGAAGGTGCCGTTGCAGAGAGCGATTCCAAAACCCGAAACCTGGTTTTAAATGCTTCCGGAACCCTTTCCGACTTGAGGCTGCGTGAAGCAATCGCCTATGCCATTGACAAGGAAACTTTATCTGAGGGACTTACTTATGGTGAAGAAACACCGGCAGACCATCTTTTCCAGGACGGCATTCCCTATACAGATGTGGAGTACAATGTGACCCGTACATACGACCCGGATAAGGCGAACGAACTTCTGGATGAAGCCGGATGGACGCTGAATGAGTCAACGGGTATCCGTGAGAAAGACGGGCAAACTTTGACCTTGAAATATACCTATGATTCCAGCGATGCGCTGAATCGTTCCCTCGCAACCGCTGTTAAAAGTCAGTTAGAGGCAGTGGGAATTGAAGTTGAAACAGAAGGTCAGGAAATGATGACCTGGTGGCAGGAAGGTGTTGCCGGTAACTATGATCTGATCATGTGGAATACCGAACAGCCTTATACTTGCCCTCATAATTATTTTATTCCTCAGCTCACCCGTTCTCCCCATGTCCCCAGCCTGACTGGTGTTGAGGGAAGTGATGAGTATCTGGCGCTTATTCAGGAGTTCCAGACAACGGATGATACTGAACGGGTTCAGGAGATTTTTAGTGAATTGCTGAACTTTAGTAATGACAATGTGATTGATCTTCCGCTTCTCTATGTGAAGGATATGATTGTCTACAATACGGACAAGATTGCTGGCTACAACTTTACCAGCACTCCAATGTTTTTTGATGTTCGCCAGATCCAGCCTGCGGAATAATGACTAAGGAAAGCGAAATATAGCAGAGTGCTTTTGGTTGAATGTCGGAAAGGCCGGTCTGAATTGACCGGCCTTTCCTATAAAACCATGCGAATGCAGGAGGTGTAAAAATGGACAACGAAAAGGAGAAATCTCCTTTTGCAACATTATGGAAATGGGCCGAATCCTATCATGGGGAATTATTGCTTGCGGTTTTACTTGCGATATTAGGCGTTGCCTGTAACATGATTCCCTATTTTTGTATTGCCACGATGATGGGCTTGCTGTTAAACGGAATGGATATATCTTCCTGCCTTTCGTGGTGTGGGATTGCTTTAGCTGGTTATGTAGGAAAGTCCATTTTTTCTACATTATCAACCTCTGTGTCCCATACAGCCACTTTTCATACATTGAGAGATATTAGAAAAAAATTGCTGGAAAAACTGTCTAAGGTTCCAATGGGAACCGTTTTAGAAACGCCATCAGGACAATATAAAACCACGATTGTAGACCGGGTGGAGGGAATGGAGCCGACATTGGCGCACCTGCTTCCTGAAATGACTTCTAATTTATTGGTTCCGATTGTAATTGTCATCTATATTTTCATCTTAGATTGGAGGATGGGAGTAGCCTCACTTATTACAACAATGATCGGCCTTACCATTATATCCCAAAGTACAAAGACATACGCCAAACGATGGGAAGGTGCTGTTAAGATTGGACACCGGATGGCAAATGCAATCGTGGAGTATGTTGGCGGTATTCAAGTAGTAAAAGCATTCAGTCAGTCGGCAGGGTCTTATAAAAAATATTCGGCGGCAGTCGAAGATAATGCAGCATATTATGTGGATTGGATGCGGGACAACCAAAAATATATGTGTTTGTGGCAATCAATCATCCCATCTGTGCTGGTTACCGTCCTGCCAACGGGATTGTTTCTGCTGGCACATAATAGTTTAACCGCAGCCGACTTCTTAACGATTGTTGTCTTATCATTAGGTATTACTGCTCCGGTTGTTTCTGCAATGTCTTTCATGGATGATCTGGCAGTTGTGGGGACAAATGTAGGGGAAATTTCTGCAATTCTGGATGCCCCGGAACTTGTACGGCCTCAAAATCGGATTGTTTTTGACAATCAGGATATTGAACTGAAAAATGTGTCTTTTTCGTATGATAAAGCTGATGAGAATGTTCTTCACGATGTCAGCCTTAAGATAAATTCTGGAACAGTGACCGCTTTAGTCGGTCCTTCCGGTTCAGGGAAATCAACCATCGCAAAGCTCATTGCAGGCTTTTGGGATGTAAGTGAAGGAAGTATCCGTATTAGCGGTCATGACATACGAGAAATTCCTTTAGAACAGCTAAACCAACAAATCGCTTATGTTTCACAGGACAATTACCTATTTGATCGTACAGTACGGGAAAACATACGGATGGGCGGGCTTGACGCAACCGATCAGGAGGTAGAGGCTGTTGCAAAAGCCGCTGGTTGTGATGAGTTTATCCGTAATCTGGAACATGGGTATGATACAGTTTGCGGAAGTGGAGGCGGGCATTTATCTGGCGGAGAAAAGCAGCGTATTTCCATCGCCAGGGCTATGCTTAAAAATGCGCCGATCATTATTTTAGACGAGGCAACCGCCAGTATTGATCCCGAAAATGAAGCCCTGATTCAACGGGCGATTTCTGCCCTAACTGTAGGCAAAACATTGATTGTGATAGCTCATCGTCTATCCACCATAGTAAATGCGGATAACATTGTTGTAATAGAGCATGGAACGATTGTTGCACAGGGGAAGCAAGAACAGTTGATTCGGGATTGCCCTCTTTATGCAGGGATGTGGAACGCACACCTGGGAACGCAAGATTCCAATTAGGAGGGATTCGTATGTTTGGAGTATTAAAAAAGATTTTTGCTTTTGCAGGTAAGCGAAAAAAACTGTTAGTAAAATCAATGATTGTAGCTTTTGTTGGAGCTGTTTTCTCTGCCTTGCAAGTAGTAGCCATGATGTTTTCTCTCGACTATATTGTATCAGGGCAAATATCAAAAATATGGTTCGTATTGTCAATTATGCTTGTTTCTATTATTGGCAGAGCAGCTTGCTCTTACTACTCCACGAATGCACAGACGGAAACAGGATATTTTATGGTAGCTGAAAAGCGCATTCACATCGGTGACCGGCTCCGCTATATTCCAATGGGCTTTTTTAACAAAAACAGCATTGGAAATATTACTGCTATTGTTACCACCACATTAAACGGAATTGAAAATACTGCCGCAAGATGCCTTGTTTTAGTTTTAGGTGGTTTTTTAAACACATTAGCATTGTGCCTGATGATGGTATTTGCCGATTGGCGAATTGCTCTTTTAGCGATTGTTGGTGTCCTGGCGTATTTAGTGGTTACTGAATTATCGCAACGCGCAGCGATGAAAACGGCACCTGCTCGGCAACACGCACAAGAAGGATTGGTTGCAGCGGTACTGGAATATATTCAGGGAATGAGCGTTGTGAAATCCTATGGCTTGGAAAAAGACAACGGGCAAACAGTAAATGTGGCTGTGGACAGCAGCAGTCAAAAGGCTCTGTCTTTGGAATATGCGCTGGCTCCGTGGATGGCGATCAGGCAGTTAGTTGTAAGGGTGTTCAGTGTAGGAATAATTTTGAGTGCCCTATATCTCTATGCTGGAGGAATACTTCCTCTTTCTCGCTGCCTTCTTTTGCTGATAGCCTCTTTTATGATTTATCAGGATTTGGAAAGCGCAGGAAATATGTCGGATAATCTACAACTGCTTGGCACATCCATCGATCAGGCCAACTCTATTGACAGTACCCCTGTCATGGATATTGACGGAAAGGAATTAGAGCCAGAGGATTCTTCGATTTCTTTTCAGAATGTGGGCTTCTCTTATGGGCCGCGAAAAATCCTTGACAATATAAACTTATCAATTCCAGATGGAACGACCACTGCTATTATCGGACCATCAGGCGGAGGCAAAACAACGCTTTGCAATCTTATCGCCCGTTTCTGGGATGTAGAAACAGGTTATATCAGTATTGGTGGTTACAATGTAAAAGATTACAAGTTGGACAGCCTGATGAAAAATATTTCTATGGTCTTTCAAAGCGTTTATCTTTTTCAAGATACGATTGAGAACAATATTAAATTTGGGCGCCCCTCTGCTTCCAGAGAGGATGTAATCAGAGCTGCAAAAGACGCTTGTTGTCATGATTTTATAATGGCACTGCCGAATGGATATGATACTGTCCTTGGAGAAAATGGCGGTAACCTATCGGGGGGAGAAAAACAGCGTATTTCTATTGCCAGGGCCATGCTGAAGGATGCGCCTATCGTTATTTTGGATGAAGCAACCGCAAGTGTAGATCCCGAAAATGAAGCAGAGTTGCAAGCAGCGATTGAGGCATTGACACATAATAAAACGATAATCATGATTGCACATCGCTTAAAAACAGTACGCCATGCAGATCAAATCATTGTTTTAAGCGGCGGCCATATCGTTCAACATGGTACACATATCATTGAGATTCCCGGAAATCAGCGATAACTCGTCACTTTTCGAAGAAACCGGAAGTTGTATTTTTAGATCGCCGGAGCGAATTTTATGAATGGCAGAGCAAATAGTAGAAATCCTTCGAAAGTATTGTTTGGAAAACAGGATAACACTGAACAGAGATATGACAATCAGTAAGGTTAGGCTGATATAAATAAACAGCTTTTGAGCTCTTAAATTACTGTAGATTCCGCATACCGGCTGAACAGACATAAAATAAAGATCCATATCACTGTTATAGACAGTTTTCGTATAGTATACGTCGTCAAAACTCTGACTTTCATCGCCCTGAGCGATCTTGAGAGGGTCGAAATCCATTCGGGATTCACCGGTAAGACTTCTGGTGGAATCATAAAGCACACTGCCGTCAGAAGCAATAATGTACAGGGCAGAATCAGGATAGGAACTGAAAAAATGAGAGAGCTCGGATTCCATGCTGTTTAGGGAATAGTCAATGTAAAGGCATCCTAAATCTTTTGTCATACCCACGTTTTTTACTGTACAGAGCATAGAAATCAAAGATCCGCTATAGGGAGAAATTTCACTGGTGTAGGCCGGAAGAATTATAAACCCATAATCAGGCAGTGCTTCTCGATAGAGATCGATTCTTGCCTGAAGCGCTTCATTCAGACGAATACTTTTTTCGAAAGGATTTTGATACAATGCATAAAGTTCTCCATCTTTGTATGATTCCATTGCCATATAAATGATATCATTATCTGACGAAAAGTAAAATTGCAGAAATTCATCCATGGTGGAGATGAATTTTGCCCGTTTCTGAATGTCGTCTGAATCGGAAGACATATAGTCTGTTATTGTATCGTAATAACTGATTTTATAGATAGAGCCGATAGCATCTTTGGAGATATTGTATTTTTCACTGAGATAATTATGCATAATATTGATTGCGCTTATGCTTTCCAGTTCCAGTGAACTTTTAGCTCGCTGGTTCAGATAATGATTACTGTAGAACAGTATCGCAGCAAAAGAAATAAAGAGTATAACCGCAAAAAACAGGATTAGCTTAAAAAAGATAGATTGTACAATTTTTTCGCGCATATTTTACTTCCTCATTGGCAAAATTCTTTGCAAATACAGTTCTTCTCTTATACTAATACAAAAAATATAAATAATCAATAAAAGTAGGAATGAAATACTATATAAAATACAAATAGTGCACAAAAGTATAATTTGTTCCATTGCTGTAAGACCGAGACAGTAGATATAATAAAACCATAGAATCATGAAGGGAAAAAGGAGGAGGTTTATGGGCGTATT
>ERZ780150.2078-NODE-2078-length-11120-cov-2.864980_pt1 | contig 11120 bp, 7 predicted proteins | sample MGYA00511019_ERZ780150 | MGnify/ENA primary metagenome ERZ780150 (study PRJEB29588, sample SAMEA2151633) | human gut metagenome | biome: human gut; feature: human-associated habitat; material: faeces | place: Denmark | collected 2008/2010 ...
CAGGGCGAAACGGTTTTCTCCCATATATCCGGCCGTAGCCAGCAAACCCGCCTTTCCGAAAACCGCGATGGAATAATAAGGAAGCCAGGGCATGTCTTTAAACTCCCACTGCATCCGGTCCAGAATCCGCTTATTTTCCAGGAAAGGATTATACAGATAATTGCGGCAAGAAAGAAACCAGCCCTCCCGGAAGGACTGTATCCAGTAACGCCCCTCCGGATTGCCGGAGATCACTCCCGGGAAATTCCCGGAATAAATTACATAAATACCTGATTCATGGATCATCACCACATCCGCACCGCCGGTCCGTCCCAATTCATCCGTCAGACACAGATCTGTCAGAATTCTTTTATATCCGGCCACAGGCCTGAGAATATCCAGAATCTCCTCCGTACAGGTTTCCCTTTTAGTAAAGGAGCAGTCATAATAAGAGCTATGACTGTACTTTACATCGTAGGGATTATAGGAGGCTCTTTTTTTATACATATAAATAAACAACAAAATTAAAACGAGTAAGCTCAGCATAATTTCCGCCGCTTTCCTCCTGCACTAACGGTACAGGACGTAATCCTGCATTTCTCTGATAAAACCGGCGCCGGACAGCGCGCCGGACACTTCTGCGGGATAATCCTTCACAACAATCCGTTTCAATCCGGCAAAAATACGCTTCTGCCGGAAATCCTCCACAAACAGCTGCATGAGCGCAAGGCATTCCTCCGGTGGACATCCGCCGAAAAAGCGGAGTGTTTTTCCCTGCCGCTCCATGACCGCAATGGGATTTCCGCCCTTCATGGCAACCAGGGTTCCGGGAATGCAGGTAAAGCCTTTCCCCTCCTGATGCGTCAGCACCTTTCCCCAGATCTGCGCCGGATCAGACGCATTCAGCCATTTTATTTCCTGTTCTGGTTTTTCCAGGGCCAGTACCGTACTGTGAAAATCCTTTTCCCGGATAAACTGTGCCCCGGAAAGACCTTCCACAAAATACCCCCTGCGGACCTGTCCCGTATATTCCCGGATACGCAGGACGGAAAGCGCCGCCTGCCAGGACATATTCCAGGAAGCCACAGTTTCCCGGCACAAAATAATGCTGCGGTCAAAGCAGCGCTCCCATTCCTGGCCGTTTGTTTCCTTCTGAGGCCTTACCACGTCCCAGCGCCCTGCCTGCAGAGCCATTACGCGCGCGTTCACCCGCTGCCTTGCGGTTGCTTTTTTTATTTTATCCCGGTCAAGCCACTGTCTGACGGGGACAAAGCTGTCTGCATATACAAGTCCCTTTTCCAGAAGGGAGAGCAGAATCCCGTGGGGAGATTCCCCTTCCAGCAGACCCTTCAGCGCCTGCATAAAGCTGGCGCCGCGCTTTAACAGAGCCTGGTAGATGATTTGTTCCTTTTCCGATAACGTTTCCAGATTAGGGGAAAGATCTGCTTCCCAGTCAGTGTTTTCCGGATCATCAAAGCGGAGCATACCGCCTTCCTCCATATGCCAGAAAAAGGTGCCTTCAGCTAAAATGGCGTCCAGCAGGGACTCTCTGTAGCCCTTCACTCTCGCCGGCAGAATAACGCTTTCCCATAATGACGCAGGGAAAGGGTGTCCTGCAAATATGGATAAGGTCCGTTCCAGCTGTTCCCCGGAAGGCGCATGAATACTCATTCTGGAGAGGAGCAGCGCTTCATAGGAGGCGGCTGGCCGTGTCTGTATCTGGTTTCGCCTGTTTTTCAGAGTCTGCCTGCGGGCTCTGTCATACAGCTTTCCGTGATAATATACACCTTCACTTTCCACGGCCTCTTCCCGGCAGACAAGCTCGTCCAGTATTTCCAGGGCTTCTGTTTCCGTCCAGAAATAACGCTGTGCCGTCTGCCAGGCGGTCTGCCCTCCCCGGTATCTGAGCAGCCGCCTGACAATGTGAAGCCGTGCCTTTACCGTCTCTGTGTCCGTTTCCGGTTTTGCAAGCGGCAGAAGTTCCCCATCCTCTGATTCACAGACGGAAAGCGCAAGGAGATACTCCTCCCTGTGTTCCATGGCTATCCACAGTCCGGGCTCAAGATATGCCGCCCGGCCCTGAGCAGCCAGACTTTCCAGCCACTCCACAGGTACCTCCAGTTCCCCGGCGGTAAGATCTCCTTCCGTCATCAGCAGGGTATGCAGCTGCTTTTCATCCTCCGGAAGATGGAGGCGTTGCTGCACATCCGCCAGTTCCTCTTTCCCTGCGGCAATCATCTGCGCCTGCTTCAGCTCATCCTCCACCGCAGCCTGGACTCCTCTGGTGGTGGGATAATAATCATACATGACCGCGGCTTCCTGTGCCCACTGCAGGGGAAGTGACATGGGAGAAGGTGTTTCCGAATGAAATTCGCGTACGCTGATTGCGCCGGATCGGATGTCATGAAGAATCTCCTTCACTCCCTCCGGATCCCATATCTGTGTCAGGCATTCCCGCATTGTCTCCCGGATCAACGGATGAGCCTTCTCCAGGGACACTCCTCCGGAAGTATCCTTTACCAGCGTATCCAGCATTTCCGCACTGCGGAGACGCTGCATCCACAGAGGAAGCCTGCCGCTTTTTTTGACCCCCATCATCAAAGCCCTGCCGCTGTTATAACGGAAAGCAATACCGAAAATAGGCGTTGCCGGAAGAAGGGCTTCCAAAACAGGAACCACACTTTCCGGATCCACCTGATAAAGCAGGCCCTCCGGCATCCGCTCCTCTCCGTAGGAATACAGAAGGATGCCATCCTCTTCCTCCACACAGCCAACATTGATGCCGGCCCGCTGCCTGGCAGCCTGCTGCAGAAGCAGCGCAAGCGGCGCATTTACACGCTTGCCGAACAGGGAATGTATCATAATCTGCGCGTTGCCGGACTGATCCCGGAAATGCTCCACAAGAATCGTCTTATCGTCAGGCAGGCCATCCGTTGCCTGGACCTGTCTTTTAATAAAGCCAGCCGACAGATCAGCGGCCGCATCATCCAACCCAAGCCTGTTCAGCGCCTGAACCAGGCTTCCTTTCTCACAGGCCTCCTGCAATTCATGGTAAATACGGCCAAAGGCCTTACTGGTACGAAGATCCCTTCCTTTTAACTCTCCTTTCCAGAACGGCACTCTGGCTCCCTCCAAAGGCGCCTGGGCAACGGTAACCGAATCCCGGCTGATATCCTGAATCTTCCATGCAAAAGCGCCCAGCAGAAAACGGTCGCCCTTCTGGGATTCGTATACGAATTCCTCGTCTACCTCCCCCACCTTGACTCCATCGCCTGTACGTACTGTATAAAGACCTTTATCCGGTATGGTACCTCCGGCGGATACGGCAAGCATCCGGCTGTATCCGTCTCCCTCCACACGCCCGTGAATCCTGTCATATAATATCCTCGGGCGGACCGGAATATCCCTGTCATGCTCAAAATCCCCTGCCAGCATGCCAAGAACAGAGTGGACATCCTCCCTGGTTATTTCCCGGAAGGGATAAGCGCGCGGCAGGATTTCCATACCCTCATCCACCTCATAACCGCGGAAAGCCGCCATGGATACCAGATGCTGCGCCAGCACATCCAGGCAGCCCTCCGGCGGATTGGCATGCTCCACCCCGCCCCGCCTGGCCAGTTCTGCCGTCATGCCGCACCAAACGCCCTCAGGCGCTGTACGGGGAAAAAGATACATCACGCTCACCCGCCCCGGGTTATGCCCGGCGCGGCCCAGCCGCTGCATGGTGCCGGAAATGGTTTTCGGGCAGCCGACCTGAAGCACTTGGTCGATTTCTCCCACATCAATGCCCAGCTCCATGGAAGAGGTGGCGCACAAAAGACGCAGGCTTCCGTCACGCAGCGACTGCTCCACCTCAAAACGCTGTTCTTTTGACAGGCTGCCATGATGAACCCTGGCAAAGCCGTCTCCTCCCAGAAGATTCACATAGTAAGCCAGTTTTTCCGCATAACGGCGTCCCTCCACAAAAGCGATGACGCTGCGGCTTCCTTGACAATGGCGGTAGACCAGCTCCGCCAGCTCTTCCCAGACAGGATCCTTGCGTTTCCCCTTAGCGGCATCCGCAAAGGGACTGGTTATCACAAGCTCCACTTCTTTTTTCATGCCTGGGGACACAATGGTTACCGGATCAGGCGACAGATAGGCCGCCGCCAGGGAAAGCGGTTCTATGGTTGCTGAAAGCCCGATGCGCTGCAGAGGCGCTTCGCAGATTTTATCCAGCCTGGCGACGGAAAGCATCAGATGCGCTCCGCGTTTGGTATCAATCATGGCGTGAAGCTCATCCAGGATAATGGCCCTGGCGCTGCTAAGCACAGACTGTCCTGATTTGCTTGTGAGCATCAGATACAGGGATTCCGGCGTGGTAATCAGAATGTGCGGCGGATATTTCACCATGCGCTGCCTGTCCCTCTGAGGCGTATCTCCGGTACGGATCGCCACGTCGATCAGATCGGTCCCGCCGCCGGAAATACCGTCCAGAGGACGGCGCAGATTTTCCCTGATATCGCCTGCCAGGGATTTTAACGGCGAAATGTATATCAGCTGCAGCTTCCTTGGAAGCGTCCCCTCTCTCGCCTGCTTCATCAGCCTGTCAATGAACACAAGAAAGGCGGAAAGCGTTTTGCCCGTTCCTGTGGGAGCTGATACAAGCGTATGCTTTCCTCCTGCAATCGCAGGCCAGGCTTCCTTCTGCACTTGAGTGGGTTCTCCCAGCGCAGCTGCAAACCAGTCCGCAGTTGTCTTATCAAAAATTGTCCGCATATCCGTCATTCATATTCCTCATTCATTACTGTAAAAGGGACCGACAGACGGATTTCGACAGCAGTTCTAAAACTGAAGTGCCGCCTTTTTCCTCTGTCTGTCGCTTTTTTTATTTATATTTCATCCGCTTCCTCTGCATCCGGATTCTCCGCACTATTTTCTTCCGGCACGCTGTTTTCAGAGATACTGTTAGCTGATACGGAATTTTCGGAAATTCCCGGAAGCAGCCGCCAGGAAGCTGTCACCTCCTGGCCGATAATCCGGGACGCCCATTCTTCTATTTTTTCAAGCTGCGCCTTATCCAGGGGAGTATCTGTCTGAAGGATAAGCAGGTATTTTTCCACAACCACCTTCTTCTCTTCATCCAGCCCTCCCAGTGCGGCACATTCCAGATCCTTGATCTGGGGATAGAAAAGGGGGAGTTCGTCCATCAGCTGTTCCTTCAGAGAGGCGCTGAAGGAAAACTGGGCATAGGCAGGCCAGTACAGCTCTGTTTTCTCTGACAATGCCTTGGTTTTTTCCTCATAATCCAGCTGGATTTCCTCCCCTGCCGCAATTTCCGAATTAATCAGGTTTTCCACCTCTTCCTTACTGATACCGCCCGTAAATTCCGTCTGCGTCAGGTACAGCTTCATGCCCTTTAGCTGGCTGTAATCTGCCAGAGACTGTTCGATTGCATCCCGTGTGGCGCTGTCCAGGCGCTTGCCCACCACAGCCACGCGTATGATTCCGTTCTGCGTATCCAGGCTTTTGGAAACCACCTGCGTCTCATCAAAATCAAACTGTTTGGAAATAAAGCTGCTAAACTGGCTGTTGACCGCGCTGGTATTGATCATCTGGTAGGCTAAATAGACGCTTGGCAGCACAGTGATAATTCCTACCAGCATCACATATATTTTCTGCTTGCGCAGCACCTTCCCGGAAATTTCCTGCTTTGCATGGACATGCATGATCTTGAGGACCACCACGGCCGAAAGGCAGATAAAAAAGCAGTTAATGAAAAAGAGGTACATGGCCCCGCCGAAAAACTTCCAGGAATGACGGGCGATGCCATAGCCCGCCGTACAAAGGGGCGGCATCAGGGCGGTGGCAATTGCCACACCGGGGATAACGTTGCTTACCTTCTCTTCCCTTGTAGTTCCGATAATTCCTGCAAGGCCGCCGAAAACAGCTATCAGGACATCCCATATGGTGGGCGAGGTTCTGGCCAGCAGCTCGTTGGACGGCGCGGTTATGGGCGACAGCATGAAATATACGGTGGATACCATCACACAGAACACCACCTGGAAGGCAAGCTTCATAAACGCATGTCTGACATATGCCATGTCATAGGTGGCAATCCCGTAGCCTATATTCATGATCCCGCCCATGAGCGGCGAAATCAGCATTGCCCCTATAATAACCGCGGTGCTGTTCATATTCAGTCCAATGGAAGCGATAAACATGGCTAAAATCATAATGCACATGTTCGTTCCCCTCAGCTGCCCTCCGCTCTTTATTCTGTCCGCAATTTCCTCCTGAGACGCACAGTCCGTGTTCAGATTAAAGGTGTCGATCAATATTTTCCGCAGCTGGTTCATTTCGTGGTACCGCCTTCCATAGGTTTCTTTTGTATAATTTGTTATGAAAATAGTAATGTTTTGACTTTCCTATTATATCGCGTTCCGTGATAGAATCCAAACGAATTTTTAATATTTTCAGGAACTGTTTTTAAAATTTCCCGAAACTGTCCGGTTCCTTCACAATTACTATTTTCCTGACTAACTTGAATACGCGTCATATATTTCCCCATTTATACATAAGGCCTTTCATCCCTGTAATAGACGGTATGTCCCTGATTATGCTTCAATCCTATGGAGCGGTAGATATCCTCTTCCGTCCCTTCCACAATATAGGCAACCGTAAAAGTATTTCTCAGTTTCCGGAGTTCTTCGGTAAGCAGGTTCCCCATACGGCCTGCAATCCCATATTTATCCTGTTCAATTACAGAACCGTTATTATATTTAAGATTATCTCCCTGAAGCTCACATTCCAGACAGAATTCCCGGATATCTGCCGATAATCCGTCAAACATGGCGCGTATCAGCCCGACCAGCTTGTCTTCATAAAAAGCGCCGACGATGTATGCGGGAAATTTTAATGGCTTTACCGCGGTTTCTTTTCCGTAACCGACCTCGCATATATCGTTGCGTACATAAAAATCCCATAACTGATCCTCTGTAATTTCAGGCATATATTGAATTATTATTTTGTTTTGCTCCATTACTTTTTCCCATTTACCCTTTCTACTGCATTAAGGCAGTTTGCTATTACAGTATTGTTTATACTCCGGTATTCCGATCGGCTTTTTGACATACGCATGGGCAGCTTGCGCATCCGTTCTTCCAGCCGGCATAAACAGCGTATCGAATCCTCCGAGTGAGTTTCCCATAGGGTCTGGAAAAAATATAACTCTGTCTGGCATACCGTATTTTTGGTGCCCGACAAAATAGTATCGGTTATATTAGTAATATACATTTCAATCCAGCCGGCTTCTTCCGGGAAAACCGCAGATACAAAACGCAGAGCGGAAATGGAAATTTCAAAGCACTCTCCCGTGGGGCAAAAACGTCCGTAGCAGTTCTTTCTTATTCTCTGCTTTGTCTGTTCACATGCAAAAAGCAGGACGGAATTGTCAGGCTGCAGAAGATATGCTGCTCTAAGCAATTCCAGTTCACAATAGTTCAGATAAAAAATTTTTGTTTTCGGCCGGAAACCATTCATGGTACGAAATCCATCCGGGATGCTGTCTCCAAATTTCAGATAAAGAGGACACATTATTCCTTTATCAGGAACCAGCAGAACACTGCGCTCCCAGTCCAGCAGCTCCCCCAGGACAGCCATAAACTTTTCTTTCTCCTCTTCAGTAAATTCCCTTTGTTCTGTTTCCGCATGGTGAAACAAATCAATCAGCTCCGCCGCCTTCATCCCCAACTGACACATAAGCCCGTCCTCCCTGCTTTTCAGTTCGTTTCATTGATACCTATGCCTATCATACATTCCTTTCAGGGTTCCGGCAACTTGAATCTGCACGAGATGGAAAAACATCATTAAAATTATTTGATTTCGTCATAGATACGCAGCATTACAGTACCGCCTGCCATCCGAATGGAAAATTTTTATATTTGCATAATACCAGTTATAATACAGACAGAAACCAAACGACAGGTGCGCCTTGCGCAGAAAGGTAAAATATGAAGGAATGCCCTAACTGTCACGAACTGGTCGGCGACAGCGTAAAAATCTGTTTCAACTGCCATTATGATTTCAGCCTGGGAAGGGTGGTTGATTCCTCCCGGATTGCTGAAGAGAGAAGGAATGAGGTACTGCGTATCCAACAGCTCAAGGAGAACCAGAGGGAAGAAATAAAAAAAGGAACTTGTTATACCTGAATTCCGAATATGAATATGAAACTGTCGTTATAAACGATTTAATAACGGGAGAAATTGATTCGGAAAAGCTTCAGAAAACACTGGAGAGCTATGCCCTTAACGGCTGGCGTCTGCATTCTGTATTTACAAATGAAGTGGGCAGGAACTCAGGCGGTTCTTTTACAAGCTTTCAGGGTGTTTCCATCAATGCTGCCATTGATCTGACCATACTTATTTTTGAACGGCGTATCAAGGTGTAAAAATTAATGACAGAACCGCCCGGCAAAGTCACTTTACCGGACGGTTCTGGTTTTGTATTCTCCAGAAAGCTTGCTGCTTTCCCTTAATTTTATACAAAGAGATTAACATTGGAGACTTCTGCATCTCCCAGATAAGAAGCTACGCCGGCTAACTCCACACCATCGATAAGCTCTTCTTTTGTTATACCCATCACGTCCATGGACATGGTGCAGGCCACCAGGCGGACACCCTGGGCCATGGCCTGGCGCATCAGCTCTTCCAGAGAGCTTACGTTTTTATCCTTCATTACCTTTTTCATGAGCCTGGTTCCCATGCCGCACATGTTCATGTTGGAAAGCTTCAGCTTCCCTGTGCCCCTTGGCATCATCATTCCGAACATACGATCCAGGAACGGTTTTTTCACCTTTACCTTTTCCGGCTTACGCAGTGCGTTCAGGCCCCAGAAGGTAAAAAACATGGTAACCGGCCTGCCCATGGCCGCCGCCCCGTTGGCGATAATAAAGGCTGCCAGCACCTTATCCAGATCACCGTCAAAAACAATGATGGTCTTACCCTGGTTTTCGGCAGGATACTGCGTTGTTCCGGAACCGGACGGACAGGCGCAGCCTGACGCGGCGGTTCCCTCCGCGGGATTTTTGCAACCTTTTTCAATCGTAACCTTATTTTCACGGTTTTCTCTTTCCACGTTTACCAGCCGGTTTCCGGTTCTGCTGCACCAGGCCTGCACATCCCTGGCAAAGCCCATGTCTGTCGCTGTGACACAGAGCTGCTCCCCCTCTTCCATCTCTTTGAGCGCTTCATTTACCTTCATGATAGGCCCCGGGCACTGCATGCCGCAGCAGTCAAGGATCTTTATGCTTCTCTCCTTTTTCGGAAGGCTTTCCTCTTTCATCTTCGACTCCTTCTGCGGAAGGCTTCCCGCATATTCTTTGTAGTGATAGGATTTATAAAAGGCGCTGCCGCCCTCCAGGACCCGTACCTTCAGAAAGCCGGACTGCTGCAGAATGCGGGCCGCATTATAGGAACGCACGCCGATGGCGCAGTAGGGAATAATCAGCTTTGAACGATCCAGCTCATCCAGCCTGCCGCGCAGCTCTCCCAGGGGAATGTGGACAGAACCCGGCAGCGCGAAAACCATGCGTTCCACATTTTCCGTGATATCCAGGATCTGGTAAGTGTCCTTCGCAGCCTCATCTGCCTGCAGCTTTTCCAGTTCACGGACGCCTATGAAGGAAACCAGCCCGTTTCTCACATTTTCAGCAACAAAGCCGGCCATATTTACAGGATCCTTGGCGGAGGAATAGGGCGGCGCATAGGCCAGCTCCAGTTCTGCCCAAGCATCTGTTGTGCCGTGCAGACGCATGACGGAGGCAATGGTATCCACTCTTTTATCCACGCCGTCCTGACCGATGATCTGCGCGCCTAAAATCTTTGCCGCCCCATCAAAAATGAGTTTCAGCGTCATGGGAACCGCGCCGGGATAATAGCCTGCATGGGATTTCTGCTGAATCAGTATTGTGTCATAATCCCGGCCCTTCTTTTTCCCGGAGGCGAGGAGCGTCTTTTCATTGATTCCCACGGCGGCAGCCGTCAGGTCAAAGCATTTCGCCACACTTGCGCCCAGGGTCCCTTCATATACTTTTTTATCACCTGCGATGTTGTCCGCACAGATTCTGGCCTGCTTGTTTGCCGGGCCGGCGAGGGGGATCATGGTTTTATTACCCGTAGTAAACTGAGTCACCTCAATCACATCTCCCACCGCATAAATGTTGGGGACGCTGGTCTGCAGATGGCCGTTGACCACAATGCCTCCCCTTTCGTTCAGCGCCAGGCCTGCATCGGCGGCAAGCGCGCTGTTAGGACGTACGCCGATGGAAAGAATGACCATATCCGCGTTTACCTTCCTGCCGCCAGACAGCAGGATTTCCACCTGCCCGTTCTCCTGTCCGAAGCTCTTAACCCCATCCTCAAGCAGTAGCCTCACGCCGTTCAATTCTATATTTTCATGGAGCAGTTGGGCCATTTCATAATCCATGGGAGCCATTACCTGGTTCTGCATTTCTATAATGGATACTGCAAGCCCTGCCGCATGAAGGTTTTCTGCCATCTCCACCCCGATAAAACCGCCTCCGATCACCGCTGCGCTGCGGGGATGGTTTTCCTGCACAAAGGCTTTGATCCGATCTGTGTCGGCGATATTCCACAGGGTAAAGATATGTTCTCCGTTAATTCCCGGAATACCGGGCTTCAGCGGGGATGAGCCTGTGGCGATAATCAGGTGATCATAGCTTTCCTCATAGGTTTCTCCCGTAAGCAGGTTTTTTACCGTTACCTTTTTTTCTTCGGGCCGGATGGCGGTTACCTCATTCTTCACCCGGACATCAATATTAAATTTGCTCTTCATTCCTTCCGGCGTCTGAAGCAGAAGCGCCTCCCTGCTTCGGATTACATCTCCTATATAATAGGGCAGCCCGCAGTTGGCAAAGGAAATATAACCGCCCTTCTCCAAAACCACGATTTCCATGCTCTCATCCCTGCGGCGCAGTCTTGCTGCTGCTGTGGCCCCGCCGGCCACACCGCCAATGATGACAACTTTCATGCTGTGGTTCCTCCTTTGGTCTTTCCCCGATAGGTTTGAATGCCCCCGATGTTGGTCACATGGTCATAGCCCATCCGTTTCAGGGCGGCCACGGCCTGCCCGCTGCGGGCGCC
>ERZ780150.2080-NODE-2080-length-11115-cov-2.929476_pt1 | contig 11115 bp, 20 predicted proteins | sample MGYA00511019_ERZ780150 | MGnify/ENA primary metagenome ERZ780150 (study PRJEB29588, sample SAMEA2151633) | human gut metagenome | biome: human gut; feature: human-associated habitat; material: faeces | place: Denmark | collected 2008/2010 ...
AATCTCCTTCTGTGTCGACACATTTAAAATTGCCATAATTATTATTTTTCAATTGAGAATCGTTCGTTTTCCCAACGACCTTACCCTTTTTATGACAAGGACTTCCTTTTACTTTTTGAGGATTATATGTAGGTAATTTTTTATAAAACACCATTATATCTTCATGTTCTCTTAATGGCATCCTATTTGCATTTAAAAATCCCGTAGGTAACACTTTCTTCCAAATAAGATTATATCTATGCATCTTTTCATTAGACAGCATACATTTTGCTGTGAATTTATCTTGTCCAAATAAAATAATAGCTGTATTGTCTTTTGAAATTCGCTTATATTGTTGCCATAACGGCTCGAAAGGAATTATAGTATCCCATTTATTCTTGGCAGTAACGCCATATGGTAAATCTGTTATAATACAATCAACTGATTTATCAGGAATATTTTTCATTAATTCAAGACAATCGCCATGCCATAATTCATATTTTTCTGTTTCAAACATAATGCGTTATTATTCCTCTTCGTTTATTACATCTTTTTCATTTGTTTTACAACCAACTGATACTACAGATTTTAGGAACGAACGATATCATGTCGATTTTATAGCCAAGTTCTTTTAATTTTCTGTATGTTTTATCGTCCAAATGTTCTTTATATTCAATAGAAAAATCTCCATCGGCAATTGCGTCAGCAATTTTTTGAGAAATCTCTGTTAATTGCTGACTGCTGAAACTCTTAATACTTTCTTTTGTCGACTGCTTTGCTTCTTGTGCCGATGGTATAATATCTGATGATATTAAATTATCCATATTAATATTCTCCTTCTATTTTTATTTTATAAATTCATAATATTCATCTGTATGTGTTTTCAACTTCCACCCTTTACAATCAACCAATATCTGTTTATATCCATATCGCTTAATCCATTTCTTATTTATTCTTTTCTTTTTGTGTTTACGGGCTTGTTTAAATTTTATAATCTGAAAATTGTATTTATCTGGTGCGTTAGCAACGTCAACTCCTATCAGCGATATTAAACTCATTGCACCAATAGAGACATCTATCGACAATGTACGCGCAGAAAGGTCGATAAAAGAACGTAAAGCTTTCCTTTCTTTGTCAAACGAATGATTTTTTGATTCAACACTAAGTAGATTGTCTTCCAAATTATCTATGCAACAAAGTTCTTCTCCTGTTTCTGAATTAATCAAATTAAGAATAAGATTTTCGTTTTCTATTGGCATTTGTTCACCTCTTTTTATCTTTCCTTGACAAGTTCTCGTTTGAAGCAATCATCTAATCCCACATCAGTTAAAATTTCTTCTTTATCATCAAAGTTATGTACTTTATGATTAGGATATTTATAACAAGCAAGTTGATAAGCAAGAGCATCAATTACTTCAAGTAGATGGTCTGTGTTAGTTGGTTGGTTCAAATCTATAACTTCAACCTTTGCTCCCTTGCTGTCTATGTTGAAATCATTCACATAAAAAGTTTCACAATTTTTTATTTTATCAAAATTTTTATCTATCTCTTCATATGTCTCTTGACTATTTATTTGGCTTATGAGCAATTGTCTTGCATATACATCAGACAAGAGTGCTCCTTCTGACTTTTCAGACATCATTATATTCATCGTTATCTTTGATATATGATTAATACTTTTCTTCAAAGCAAAACTTCCTTTGTCAATATTCTTCTCACATTTATTCGTTTACATATTCATAATATCCCTTATCAAAACACATAAAATCAATAATGACATCTTGTATATTAGCTGTATCACACTCCATATATTCTCCGTATAGATATTCCAATGTGTTGTCTTTTTGAAGTAGGTCATTGTAATAATCATTCCATTCTTCATCATCACAAACATCGAAAAAATCAATGATCTCGTCCTTAATGCAATATTCATATGCATAAGCTGATAATAATTCACGTTTTGGCAAGTCGGAGTCAGTGTCCAAATCACTAACCCAACTCTCCATTTCTTTATATAATTTCTCCCTTAATTTATCCATTTCAATTCACTCTTTCCTTTATATCCTTTCTCAAACTCAAACCACGCATAAGCCACCGCACTACCACCGCCAGCTTTCATCTCATCAAACATTGCGTTCTTTGCACAAAGAATTCGGCTGCTTGATACATAGACACATTTAGGCGGATATTTTTCAAATAATTTTCTACGAGCCTTACCTTCAAGAAACTGTACTTTTAAAAACATAAATACTCTACGACCTTTAGGAATTATCTCCATTGCATGTTCAATAAACTCTTTTGCATATTTATATGGCGGATTAGTTAGAACATCTCCCTCCCAAACACCATCATATGTAAGAAAATCAATTCCACCTTTGCCATAACCTCTATAAACTAAATCGGTGGAATACACATCGTAACCATAATCTTTTAATCTATCAGATAAATCACCTCGTCCACAAGCACACTCCCAAATAGGCTTATCAAATGTCACTTTGCCATCTCTGATAAGAACATCTATTGCTATAGGGTCAGTTGCATAATAATCTTCATTTTGTCTTTCTTTGTCAGTGTGGTTACTTGCACCTAATGTTTTAAAGACGCTGTTCTTGTTTCCTGTCCAATCTTTTTCTATTGTATTTTTCAATTTTGTTCACCTTTAATTAGTACCTGCGCAGGTTTACTCACTGTGAACATTCTTATCCTTTCTTAATAAAATATTATTTTGTAGCTACTATAATATATTTTCTATTTGTTTCCGGAAAGTTTGAGCAGAATTGCTCTATTGAATTAAAAGTTAAATTTTTGTATTTACTCTATATAATCATCATAAATTGTTATATCATATTTGATATTATGTTTTTTTTATCAACCAGCCATAGGACATATCCTTCTTTCTTGCTCGGTCTATTATAAGTGGAAATTTCAAATTATCAATTAACTGTTGTAAATTTTCAACTTCAATCATAATAAGACGCCAGCTTTCGCTTACGACAATAGGATTAAAGTTTTTTAGCTTATAATATATTCTTAACATTTCTTCTGGACTATGTCCATGAGCGGTACTTATCAAACACTTCATATTTTTATTTCTCCATTTCATGTATTAATGTAATCCATTGAAAAACATATTTCATGTTAATTATTTTTATCTAATCTAGGTGTAATTGCAACACTTCGTCCTTATCCGTATGTCCATCCTGTTCTGTATTCCTTCCCACGGAACGCAATATTCTTTCATAATTTTATTTTTTACAGCTATGGCATACATATTACTTTCTGAACGCATATCGTTGTAGCACAAAAATGCTTCTGTCGGATCATAGCTACTTCTTATATCAGTTAATGATCTATCATGTTCTTCTGTCATTCCCATGTATAGACAAGCTAATCTGTATGGTAAGTTGAAACTATGCATTATTTAATTTCCTTCCACATACAGGACAATACTTAATCTCCATAATGTTGCCTGTATAATATTCGTCTTCACATTCATTCCAAAGATAATATTCTTCATCATCTTTATCCTTTGTAATACAATTACACACTTCTCTATCAGCCCAGTATTGCTTTTTCAATTTTGAAGTATTATAAATTGTGTTGCAAAAATCACATTGCATTTTATTCTCTTGGCACATTCCTTCTACAGAATTTCCGCACATAAATTCATTGCATTCTTTTCCTGGTCTTGGACAATTCATAATATCACCTCAATAATTCATTTGTTAGCCTCTTTATTTTATAAAATTTTTCTGCTGGCTTTCCATCTATAAATGTTTCAAAAAAATTTTCATGTTCAATCAATGAAAACTTACTATTCTCCGTAAACTCATAGCAATGTTTTAATATATAAGAATCATAACAGTATGTTTCTTTTAAGCTTTCTTGAGCATTTTCAGTATCAATTTTATATATTTCAAAACTGTTATTACCACAAATATAAATCATAAAATTCCATCACCTATCCTCATTAATCTCACATTTCAATCATTCTTCTCTAATATAAATAATTTTTCAATCGCCTTATCACCAACTGTTCTATCTGACTTCTGTAAAACCTTGCGTTCTTTTTGCCAAATACATTTAAAGTCATCCGGCATAGAATATTCACTAATTATTACTATATTATTCTCCGAAAGTTTACGAAGGAAATCATAAAAAGAATTGTAGTCAATAAACTGCTTAGAATATTGTTTTGTCCCCTTATATGGTGGATCAAAATAAAATAGACAATTTTTATACCCTGTAAAATCCTTGAAGTCACAACATTTAATATCAATATCTTTTAACTGTGTAGAATCTTCTTTTAAATTTTTCAATCTTTCAGCATATATGTTTCTCTTACCTGTTTTATCTCTCCCATAGCCGCCATCAAAATATCGTCCCCCATAACTTGCACAATAGCCGATTAATGCTATATATTCCTTGGAATATTTATTTGTTCCTTTTTTTCTATTTTCTCTTACGTCCGCATAATGTTCAAACGAACAATTTGCAGGTGCAATAGACAAATCATTATCACTTTTTATGTATTGAAGCAATGAAATTAATTCATCATTTATATCTGATGCTATACGATTATCACATCTGATTTGTTTTATTATCGAACAACTGCCACACATGGGCTCTATATAAGTTGTAATATTATTCTCATCAATGTATTTTTGAATAATTGGCACTAAAAATTTTGCTAATCTACTTTTACTTCCTTGATATACCATTTAACTACTTGGAGTAAGGAATTCCTTTTTGTGTACACGAACCTCCGCTCCTTTCATTATTTTTTATATTCTAATTTTATCTTCGATTTCTTAATCAAAATTTTAATCTGATTTTTAACTGATAGAAACATAACCACAACTGTTCGGTGCAATCAAATTCAAATCAATAATCATTTTCCCGTCAATATATTCTTTATTAATTTCGATATTTTTGATTATAATTGCATCTTCTGTTATTTCTGTTATTTCACCTATGTAATGGTTATGACAATTTGATTTTTCATTATATATCATAAATGCAATATCCTGCCCGATAAAAAAGTTCAGATTATTATCTGTCTTTAAAGTCTTTGTCGTTTTAATGCTATATTTCATATATTTGCATTTTCTCCTTTCAACAATAGTTTCATTTGCAATCTTATTCGTCATATTGCTCCATTGGATAAATATTGCCGTCTTCCGTAACATAATACATTTTAAAGTAAACACCACAATCTTTATCAACAGAGGTAAGAATTATCTTTACCGGTTTTTCGCCCTCAAAGTCATCAGAAACTTTCACACCCACTTGATTAAGGCTTAAAGTTGTAACCGATACATTATTCGGATTTTCACATGCCACTGGCAGAACAACTTTGTTTTTATTTTTCTTCATATTTAATATTCTCCTAACACTAACTCAATATTGTTAATAAAATTTTCATTGCCTGTCTCTTTCGTCCAACAAACATTTGTACCTCGATATTTCACTTTTCCGTCAGACGGAAGAATACCTATATTAATAAGAAGCTTTTTGATTACTTTTGCTTGGTCATCAATGTTTTTGATACAACCTTGTCCATGAATATACGAATTTTTAGGAAGAGAAATGTAAATAGTATTTTCACCCACATTCACTCTCTCAACACATATTCCATGTTTCAAAAATGTTCCTAATAATGCTCTAAATGTTATTTCATATGCCATAAGCACCTCCGTCATGTTTTACTCATTTTTAACCACTATATATTGTATTTACATTTTAAATATCATCTATATATAGTGCTAAAATCTCTTTGAAATCTCAGATTCAACCGTTAGTCATTTCTTTGGTTTTTAAATTCTTCAAATTTGTCTTGTTACCAGTCCATAAACTCATCTTTTGACATTCTTATCATTTGAAATATTATGATAACGCCCGATATGTTTAAAATAGGAACAAACATTAGTAGGATAAGAGAAATAAATGATCGAATACACCTAAGGTAATTACGAATATTTTTCTTACCTTTAATTTCAATCATATAACCGTTCCGCTTCAACACATCTTGCGAAAACATCATAACTCCAAAAAATGTAATCAAACACAATATTGAAAATGCAAAATGCAACTTTAATAACCACATGTATTTATTCTCCTTCTCCTATATACTTGTCCCAATGCACCACAACATACTCTTTATAGCAAGGATAATATGTCGTAGTTGCCGTCTGTTCCTCACACCAATCATCCAACAACTTTTGCAAAGAATCATTATCACAAGCATATTCAGCATCTTCATGTAATTCAAAGCAAGCGTCCAGGACAATTTCATCTGCATCAATATGAATTTTTTCTTCTGATGTAACCCATAATCTTGTTGGTTTCTCGCTTCTATTACTATAAAATGTCAGCCAGTCATCTATAAAAGCTTTAACAGTGTAATAATATTCATCTGTTTCTCTACAATAAAGCATAGTTGTTACATCCTTTTCGTCAACTTCTTTTGCTTTAGATGCCGTTTCTTGCCACTTCTGTTCTTGTATTTTAAGGTCTTCTATCAGTTGCCCTTCACAATCACAATGACCTTTATAAGGTCTACCACAATACTTACATATTTTTTGCACACCGTTAAAACAATGTGGACAAAATGAAAGAGCTTCGGTTCTGTAAGGGTAACTTTCCAAACTATCTCCAATTCCGAAAACACGGGTGTTAATCTTCACTCCAAGACCATGACATTCTGGACAAATTCGTTCATTTTCATCAAGGTCTTTTATGAGAATTTTAGGAAATATCTTTTTGACCGTTTTATATAAATTGATTTTTTCTCTATGTATTGCCATTAACTTATTCTCCTTTCTACCAGTCATAATGTAATTCTTTATTACTTGTTCGTACCTGCACATAAAGTTCCGGCGTATACATGAATCCTAAATAGTTTACTCCGTCACGCTCATAAGTAAGAACATAACAATCATCTTTAATGCCATCTATGTAAAACATTGCTTCTTGTATTACCGCTTTACGTTGTAAAATTTTAAAATGCCTTCTAATCTTATTGGCACACCATAACCAACCATAACCCATTCCTTCAACATCAACCCATGTATATTCGTATGGAGATTCTTCATCGTCATAGTAGAATGCATAAACATCTATATACTTTGCTTTAAAGACTTTTGAAAAATTAATATTTTTCTTGAGTTGCATTCCATAACCAACCTTATCTATATTGTATTTTCTGATAATGTCTGCTAAAGTCATATGCTTTTCCTCCTACCAATCAAATTCATCTGATAGCATTGTATAATTGAGATATATATTCAATCCATTTGATAGAATGAGTAATATATCAACCAATACCCATAGCCAATCATTCTGCAAAATTGACAAAACTGCACCGATTGCTGCCAAAATTGTGCCAATACCACATATGATTAGCGTTGCAATACATAGACCTATTCCAATTTTCTTCATTCCAAGTCCTCCATATTATAATTTTTTCTTATGTATTCACATAAATCTTCCATTGTTCTTTTAATATACCAATCATTCTTGAATAGTTTATTAACTCGACAAGTACAAGAATATTTCGTTCCATATTTTTTGAAGAATTTTAGATTAATACTAATACTCAACAACGGCACTTTAGTGAATCCATCTGTTAACCACTTTTTAAGCCACTCCATGATTACCACCTATATTTTTGTTAAGAGAGTTCTAAGTGGTTCTCTTGTTATATTCTCTTTCGCCCACGAAATATAACTTGGGTCAGTGTGAGCAACGTCTGTCAATTTTTCACCGTTATGTTTTCCAAAGGCCAATACGTATGTATCAAGCGATGGTGTTGTATTGGACGTCTCATATCCATTAAACAGAACTTCAATATCTTTTCTACTCGCCAAATAGTCTACCAAATGAAGAATTTTTTGAAATTTATCCGTTGGCAAAGGCAAGACGGTTGAACTTCTTTTATCTGTATTCCATTCACCCATATGACTTTCAATGGTTGTAGCAATCATTTCCACTTCATCATCCGACAACTCATGACCTTTTAAATTTCGAATAACTTCGCTCGCAAGTAATGGATGATTAAATCTTGTGTATTTATTCTTCTGAAAATCTTCATCACTTCCACTCTTTCGTGAATCATGCATCATCCCGGCTACTCTCATTAAATCTTTCTCTCTTTGTGTAAAATTCTCGCCGAAACATTTAACTGCAAAGATGTGATTTAAGAATCTGACCAATGCACATGTATGTCTTGCCAATCCTAAATCTCCTAGAGCATATTGAGGATGGTATCTTCCCGTACTTGATGCTCCTACATCCCAGAAATAATCAGGGATTGTTTGGATACATCTTTCTGCAAACTTTCTAATGTCTTCTGATTCAATCGTATCTAAAATTGAATCAAATATACTTGACTTATTATTCATTTGTTTGAACTGTTTCCTTTCTTATTTTGTTATTTTCGGCATTTGTCAACGATTTGACAATCTTTTTGCATATATCTTTTAGCAATTTTTGCATAAATGTATTTCTATCAAAATTCGCCTTTTTCTTAACAGCCAAATTCACCGTATCTACATTACCTAAATGGAAACATTTTTCTTTCATTCTTGTTAATCCAACATATATTAGATTCGAATTGAGCATAAATGTATGAGCTTGAGGAGTAAGTAAGATTACAACTTTAATAGAGCTGCCTTGTGATTTATGAATTGTGATACAATATCCAAGCCCAACCATTTGCATATCATTTCTAAAATATTTAACTATTACGCCGTCAAAATCAATCAACAAATATTCTTTTTTGATTGCTATAACAACTCCTGTCTCACCATTTGCAATAAAAGTTTCGTCCATATCTTCATCTAAGCAGAATTCATCATCTACATATAATTGTGCGTGATAATTATTGACATTTTGAATTACAAGATCACCTTTATAATAAACCGTATCTCCAATTTTCATATATTCATCGCAACCATAATTCTTATTAGCAACTTTCTGAATGGCATTATTAATTGAGATTGACCCAATGTCACCTTTTTTGTATGCAGTCAATACTTGAATTTCTTCTGCTTTGTATCCTTGAGAAAGTAACTTACTATATAATGCAACTGCATTTTTGACCATAATATCACTACCAATGTTCACAAATGCATAATCTTTATTGTCGCCAAACCATGTAAATCGTTTACATACATGATTAAGATACGGTTTACAAAAACGGACATCTGTTGCGACTTTCATTAACCCGCCTTCACCATAACGAAACACCTTTGTTAATGTAACAGTTGGAATAATATGTGATTCCATAAAATCATGTAATAAGTTTCCACATGACACTGATGGTAATTGGGCATTATCTCCAATCAATAATAATTTTGTTCTACTAAAATCAATTGCATCTAATATTCTTTTAAACAAGAAAATATCTGTCATAGAAAACTCATCAATTATAAGTACATCACAATCAAGTTTATATTCTTCATTATAACTCCAAGTGTTAGGTGGCACATACCCCAAACCTCTATGTATTGTTGTGGCATTTTCTTGCGTGTAATCTGACAGCACTTTTGCAGCTTTACCAGTTGGTGAAAATAATTTAAATGATTTATTATTGTCTTTAAGCATATTAATGACTGCTTGTGTACAAAATGATTTTCCTGTACCGCCTGCACCATTAAGAATGCATATGTTATATCTACAAATATTTTTTACAATCTCTAATTGTTCATCTGACAATTCACAACCATTTACAATATGATATTTTGCACAATCAAAGTCCCATTGATGATGTAGATTAGTTAGCCCTAATATTATATTCTCTGCTATATATTTTTCTATTTCATATGTAGACTTCAATGATACAGCCATAGAATCTTTATTGTAATAAATACTTTCGTGCTTCATACATTCAACAAAATGATTAGAGCATGCCGGAACCATTTTCATACACTGACTTCTCAAATCGTTAATTGACATCAATGTATGTCCTTCTTCTTCATTTTTTTCTAAAAGATACAACATACACGACAAACATCTATGCTTACTGGTTTTTAAATCTGTATCAAATTCAATAATAATATCTTTATTATTTTTTTCATTCTCTTTTGATATTTTTTCAAGTTCTAATAGAATTCCGTCGGCAGTCGTAAACCCAACCTTTGCCAATCCACACAAACATTTATATGGGTCTTCACGAAGTTTTTTCTTTATCATGTTAACAGAAGTATATTTCTCATATAATTTCTTTAACATTGAAAGACTTAACAAGCCTTGAAACTCAATTACCAACTCAGCCAAGCAAAAATTCTCAATAATTTTTTCTTTAATAATATTGAATGTGTACTCTTTAATACCAGGCAATTTATTTAAGTCTATATCATCCAGGTGGTCGTTCATTACCCTGTCAACAATATCAGGGTAAATTTCATATAATGTGTTTGCCTGTTTCAAAGTGAGTATCTCCTCTAAAAATATATACATATCTGAAGCTGATTTTGGCTTGTCTCTTCTTATATTAAGAACTTTATAACTATATCCATATTTTGTATTCTGTTCGATTGCTTTGATTTTATATTCTATACCAATTCCTAATTCATGCATTTCTCCTGTTATTGTTGCGTTTCCGTACTTTGTAAATTTAATTTCTGGGTAAATTTCTTTATCAACATCTAGTGCATAAATTTTATAGTCGCCACCATCATAGGTTTGTCTTATAACTCTTCCTTTGAAAATAATTTCCTTGTCTTCTTTTTCTTTCAACTTTTTATCACCTCATACTCCGTTAAGACATCTTCGGTTTCATCTGTTACACCCCATTTACCATCAGTAAACTTCTTTTTAAATTCTGGCATAAATTCTTTTATTTTTAATACCGAATATAAGCCAAATGGATTTTCCTTAAATATTTTACTTTGTTTAATCCTAGAATGAACTTCTTCACCTGTCTTTATTTTTCGAGCCGTAAAATATGGTTTAGTCGTATCTTTGTAGGTTTTATAATCTACAATAATATAATAGTCATTTCCAACTTGTTTATTTGTATAAACGACCATCTCAAGATGTTCCTTTTCAAACTTAACCATTTCAATAATACCCATTTCTTTATTCTCTAAATTCTTGCACAATTCTGTAATTAATCCTATATTATCAATACCT
>ERZ780150.2086-NODE-2086-length-11074-cov-10.812596_pt1 | contig 11074 bp, 11 predicted proteins | sample MGYA00511019_ERZ780150 | MGnify/ENA primary metagenome ERZ780150 (study PRJEB29588, sample SAMEA2151633) | human gut metagenome | biome: human gut; feature: human-associated habitat; material: faeces | place: Denmark | collected 2008/2010 ...
GAGGAATGCTTATCACTTGGACTGCGTGTGGAACGAGTGAACAGTAACGAAAAAATTCTAAAGATTGTATATTTTTAAAGACTATATTATACTAAATGAGGCAGGAAAAATGGGTAAAATATATTGTATCATGGGAAAAAGTTCCACGGGAAAAGATACCCTGTTTAAAAAGATATTGGGAGATGAAAGTCTTTCATTAAAGACCATTGTTCCATATACGACAAGACCGGTGCGTGCCGGGGAGAAAAATGGGGTAGAATATTTTTTCTGTGATGAGAAGAAAGTGGAAGAATTGGAGCGTGAAGGGCGTATTATCGAGCTTCGTGCTTATGATACCATCCATGGGATCTGGAAATATTTTACCGTGAATGATGACCAGATCGATCTGGAACATCAGAATTATCTGATCATAGGAACGCTGGAATCTTATTTAAAGATTCGTGATTACTTTGGAAAAGAGAAAGTCGTGCCGATTTATATAGAAGTGGAAGACGGCGAACGCCTGAGCCGGGCATTAAACAGAGAGCGTATGCAGGAAAGCCCGAAGTATGAGGAACTCTGCCGCAGATTTCTGGCAGATGCGAAAGATTTTTCTGAGGAAAAGTTAAACGAAGCCGGAATTACAAGAAGATTTGTCAATCAGGATCTCAATGAGACAGAGGAAGAAATCCGTAGAGTAATTTTAGAAAACAGGTAGGAAAGAAGGTGAGCATTGGTGGATATTAAAGTAAATAATATAGCACAGGTGACACAGGTACCTGATACAGTGACAACGGAAACCGGAGATGGAACATTCAAATTCACTCTGGCGAGTGCCATCACCGATGCAGATCTTCAGGCAAAAGTCGATCTTTTGATGAATGATATCACGGCACAGGGGAACCGTATTGCACAGCATATGGATATCCGCGATATGAAAAAATACCGTGGACTGATCAAAGACTTTTTAAATGAGGTGGTGTATCGTTCACACAAGTTTTCCAGAGAGAATTTCTTAGACCGCAAAGGACGGCACAGAGTGTATGGACTGATCCGGCTGATCGATTCAAATCTGGATGAACTGGCAAGGGAGCTTGTGAAGGATGAGAAGGATCACATTGCGATCCTGAGCAGGATAGGTGAGATCCGTGGATTGTTGTTAGATATATTGACTTAAAGGAGCGGCATATGGCAGGATTTAAAGATATTATCGGACATGAGCAGATTATAGAGCATTTACAGAACGCGATCGGGATGGATAAAGTATCCCATGCGTACATCATCAATGGACCGGACAAATCCGGAAAAATGATGCTGGCGGAGGCATTTGCAATGGCTTTGCAGTGTGAAAAGCATGGAAAAGAGGCATGTATGGAGTGCCATTCCTGCAGACAGGCACTGGGACATAATCAGCCGGATATTATTTATGTAAACCACGACAAGCCAAATACCATTTCTGTGGATGATATCCGTACACAGGTAAATAATGATATTGATGTGAAACCATACAGCAGCAGTCACAAGATATATATCATTGATGAGGCGGAGAAGATGAACCAGCAGGCACAGAATGCACTGCTGAAAACCATCGAGGAGCCGCCGGCATATGCGGTCATCATGCTTTTGACAACGAATGCGGACACATTTCTGCCAACGATCTTATCCAGATGCGTGACGTTGAATATTAAAGTTGTGCCGGATGAGAAAATCAAAAAGTTCCTGATGGAAAAGTATCAGATCCCTGACTATCAGGCGGATGTGTGTGTGGCATTTGCACAGGGAAATGTGGGAAAAGCAATCCAGCTTGCGTCCTCTGATGATTTTAATGAGATGAAGGCAAGCGCACTGCAGCTGATCAAGCGTCTCGATGATATTGATCTCTATGAGATGACCGCTGCGGTAAAGCAGATCGCAGATTATAAATTAGAAATTAACGATTACTTTGATCTGATGATGATCTGGTATCGTGATGTATTATATTTTAAAGCAACAGGTGACGTAAATGGCCTTATTTTCAAGGATGAGGTCTACGACATAAAACGACAGGCAGAAAAAAGCTCTTACAATGGAATCAACAGTATTTTGGAAGCTTTGCGCAAAGCCCAGATACGTCTGGACGCAAACGTAAACTTTGATCTGGTGATTGAGTTATTACTGCTGACAATTAAGGAGAACTAGAATGGTAAAAGTAGTAGGAATCCGTTTCCGGAATGCAGGTAAAATATATTATTTCGGACCTGGAAAGTTACAGTTAAAAGCAGGCATGCATGTAATTGTTGAGACCGCAAGAGGCGTTGAGATGGGAACTGTCATGACCGATCCGAGGGAGGTGTCCGAGGAGAGCGTCGTCCAGCCATTAAAACCGGTCATCCGCATTGCGACTGAGCAGGATGAAAAGCAGGCAGAGAAGAACCGCCAGAAGGAAAAAGAGGCGTTTAAGATCTGTCTGGAAAAGATTGCAAAACACAAGCTGGATATGAAGTTAGTGGAAGCAGAATACACATTTGATAATAACAAGCTGCTGTTCTATTTTACCGCAGACGGAAGAATTGATTTCCGTGAGCTGGTAAAAGATCTTGCAGCCGTATTCCGCACAAGGATCGAACTGCGTCAGATCGGTGTCCGCGATGAGACAAAGATTATGGGAGGATATGGAATCTGTGGACGTGAACTGTGCTGTCACACATTCCTTTCCGAGTTTGCACCGGTATCAATCAAAATGGCGAAGGAGCAGAATCTTTCCCTGAATCCAACCAAGATTTCCGGCGTGTGCGGCAGACTGATGTGCTGTCTGAAAAATGAGGAAGAGACATACGAGTATCTCAACAGCCGTCTGCCAAATGTTGGTGATTATGTCACAACGGATGATGGTTTGAAGGGCGAAGTTTCTTCTGTAAATGTACTTCGCCAGCTTGTAAAAGTTTTAGTGGAAGTCAACGATGAGAAGGAACTGCGGGAATATCAGGCAGATCAGTTGAAATTCAAACCAAAACGACGCAGAGATGTGAAGCTTACTGCCGAGGAAATGAAAGAGCTGGCTGCATTAGAAGACCGTGGAGGAAAGTCAAAGATTGATGATACAAAATAATCTGATTCATGAAGGAGAGCGTTTGGACGAGCTGCAACGCAATGGATATGGAATCATCCAGAATCCGGCGCGTTTCTGTTTTGGCATGGATGCTGTGCTATTATCCGGTTTTGCGAAAGCAAAGGCAGGGGAAAAAGTACTGGATCTTGGAACCGGTACCGGAATTATTCCGATTTTAATGGAAGCAAAGACGGACGCAGCAGATTTTACAGCGTTAGAGATTCAGGAAGAAAGCGCAGATATGGCAAGACGCAGTGTCGCGTACAATCATCTCGAGGATAAGATCAAAGTGATCACAGGAGATATCAGGGATGCTTCAAATATTTTTGGAGCATCTTCTTTTCATGTCATCACAACAAACCCGCCGTACATGATCGGCACTCATGGGGAAAACTCGCCATCCACAGCAAAAGCGATCGCAAGGCATGAGGTTTTGTGCACGCTGGACGATATTTTGCGGGAGAGCGCAAAAATGCTTATGCCGGGAGGCAGATTTTATATGGTACACCGCCCGTTCCGTCTGGCAGAGATCATGAGTAAAATGGTGGAATATAAGATAGAGCCGAAGCGTATGCGCCTGGTATATCCTTATATTGATAAGGAACCGAATATGGTGTTGATCGAGGGATTGCGCGGAGGAAAATCCCGTGTGACAGTGGAGAAGCCGCTCATTGTATACAAGGAGCAGGGCGTGTATACGGATGAGATTTATGACATTTATGGATATTGATTGGTAATACGAAACTCAATACGGCGTGTGAAGATTGTGATAAAATAACAAAATTTTCGAAGACACGCTTTCGCTACGTGTCGCTCGCAGCGGTACTAACATGCCAGCCACAGCAAGTTGCTATGTCTGCCATGCAAGAACCGGCGGCTCCCCAGTGTCTTCTCAAGCTTTTGTTATTTTAGCACAATTAAATCTACGGCATGAGAGTTTCGTAATTATCAGTTTATAAGTCTGGTAAACAAGGAGGCTAAATCCTCTGCTCCTGCAAGAGCAGTCGCATTTTGCTTCGCAAAACAAGGAGGACACACCCTCTGCTCACCAGAGGGTTCGCATTTTGTTTCACAAAACAAGGAGGATTATATGTTTAATAAGATAACGCTTGGACCGATCACGGTTTATATGTATGGATTGATGATTGCGATTGGATTTGCTTCGGCACTTTTCCTATGTAATTACCGGGGAAAGAAGAGAGGCTTAAGTGAGGATACGATTTTCGGTATATTTTTATGTGCGTTGATTGGTGGAATGGTTGGCTGTCGCCTGCTCTATTATATTGTAGAGCTTCCGGCAATTATGGAAGATCCATCTATTTTATGGGATTTCAAAAACGGATATGTCGTTTATGGTGGAATTATCGGTGGAATTGTGACAAGTTATGTCTATTGCCGTATCAAAAAAGAAAATTTTATTTCTTATTTTGATCTTGTGATGCCTGCAGTTTCCATGGCACAGGGATTTGGGCGTATTGGATGTTTTTGTGCCGGTTGCTGCTATGGAAGAGAGACACATGCGTGGTATGGCATTACCTTTACACATTCTGATTTTGCACCAAATGGTGTAAGCCTGATTCCGACACAGCTGATCTCTTCCGCAGGTGATTTCCTGATCTGCGGCGTATTACTGTGGTATGCATCTAAGAAGCCAGAGCCGGGCAGAGTGGCAGCAGGTTATCTGGTACTCTATGGAGTGGGAAGATTTTTGATCGAATTTTTACGAAATGATTATCGTGGAAGCTTAGGAATTTTTTCCACATCACAGATTATCTCTTTTGGAATCGTGGCGCTCGGAATTGCGCTATATTTTGTGATTCCGAAGATGATGGAGAAGAAAGAGTAAATGCAGAAACAAAGATAGAGGGATAAAAGGTAAAGTATGTATAAAATGATTGAAAAATTTATGTACAGAAATAGAACGTCATGCAGAAGGAAATACAAAGGAAAAGGAATTAATAGGGACTGAATGGAAGGAAATTTAACAAAAGGACCAATTTTAAAGACATTAACGAAACTTGCGATTCCAATTATGGCATCGTCATTTCTAGGAACATTATATAATATTACCGATATGGCATGGATTGGACTGCTAGGCGCCAAGGCGGTTGCCGGAGTAGGCGTTGGAGGTATGTTTACATGGCTCTCGCAGGGGCTTGCTTCGATGGCAAGAATGGGAGGCCAGGTACAGATTGCACAGTGCATAGGACGAGGAGAGAAGGAAAAGGCACATGGATATGCACAGACAGCGATGCAGTTGGCATTATTGATGGGACTCGCATATGGGATCATTGTAGCACTATTTGCAAATCAGCTGGTTGGATTTTTCAAGCTGGATGATGCGGAAACATTGAGTGCTGCGTTGGATTACACTAAGATTGCATGCGGATTCATTGTTTTTTCATTTTTATCATTCACATTAACGGGAATATATACGGCTCAGGGAGATTCTAAAACTCCTTTTATTGCAAATCTTTTTGGTTTGGCGGCGAATATGATCCTGGACCCTGTTTTGATTCTTGGACCGGGACCATTTCAGAGATTTGGAGCGGCAGGCGCAGCGATGGCAACTGTTTTGGCACAGGTAATTGTTACAATGATTATGCTGTTTGGAGTTATATTACAGAAGAAGGAAAATGTGTTGAAAGGTCTTCGCTTGTTTGTAAAAATTCCGTTGGAATATGTGCAGGGAATCTGCAAAATAGGTATTCCTACTGCACTTCAGGGTATGGTGTATTGTTTTATCTCTATGGTATTGACACGCATGGTAGCTGGTTTTGGTCCAGAGGCAATCGCTACGCAGCGTGTGGGCGGTCAGATTGAATCAATCTCATGGAATACGGCAGATGGATTTGGCGCAGCTATGAACGCTTTTATCGGTCAAAACTATGGTGCTGGTAAAACCGAACGTGTGAAGAAGGGATATCGTGCATCGTTGTGCACCGTTGGTATATGGGGAATTTTGATCACCCTTGTGTTTGTAGTTGTTCCAGTACCGATCGCAAGCGTGTTTTTCCATGAGAAGACAGCGATCGCAACAGCAGTTGACTATTTGATCATTGTCGGATACAGCGAAGCTTTTTTATGTGTTGAGCTGATGACAGTAGGTGCATTATCAGGACTTGGCAGGACTAGCCTGTGTAGTGTGATTAGTATTGTATTCACATCGCTTCGTATTCCGCTTGCAATCATTTTAAGTAGTGGTGTGCTAGGAATTCTGGGAATATGGTGGGCACTTACAACAACCACAATGATGAAAGGCATTATATTTACGTGTGCTTTTTTTATAATCATGCGAAAAATGACTGATGCGCAGCGGACAGATATAATTTAGTTTTTTGTTAGTTGTACCATTTCATTCATATTGCTTCGTAACAAATATTCAGAACATTATCATTTTGATCTATGCAAAAAGATAAATTGAAAAATACTTCCGGGAGGATATTGGAGAGAGAATAATGATGGCAGGAAAGTTATATTTGTGCGCAACACCGATTGGGAACCTTGAGGATATTACCTATCGGGTCCTCCGCACGCTAAAAGAGGTTGACCTGATCGCAGCAGAAGATACGAGAAATTCCATCAAACTGTTGAATCATTTTGAGATCAAGACACCTATGACAAGCTACCATGAATTTAATAAGATTGACAAAGCATATCAATTGGTGGACAAGCTTCGCGAAGGGAAAAATATTGCACTTATCACGGACGCAGGAACGCCTGGTATTTCTGATCCGGGGGAAGATCTCGTGCGTATCTGCTATGAGGAAGGTATTGAGGTGACGTCTCTGCCGGGGCCAGCCGCATGTATCACGGCGCTTACCATGTCAGGGCAGAAAACCAGAAGATTTGTATTTGAAGCCTTTCTGCCAAAAGAGAAAAAAGAAAAAGCAAAAGTTTTGGAACAGCTTCAGAATGAAACAAGGACAATTGTTATCTATGAGGCTCCCCACAGACTGATAAAAACATTAAAGGAGTTGGAAGAAGTGTTGGGGGACAGAGAACTGACCATATGCAGGGAACTGACGAAGCGATATGAGGAGGCCATACAGACCACTTTAAAAGAAGCGGTAAAATATTATGAAACCAGAGAGCCGAAGGGCGAGTTCGTGTTGGTTATTGCAGGAAAACCGGAGGAGGAAATCGAGGAAGAAAAAAGAAAACAGTGGGAGAATATGAGTGTGCAGGAGCATGTAGACCATTATATCCGTTTGGGAAACGATAAAAAAGAGGCAATGAAACTGACGGCGAAAGACAGAGGTGTGTCCAAAAGAGAAATTTATAATCAGTTGCTATCATGACGGGATAGAAGAAAATTTTTACTATATAAAAAGGGAAGTATACGACAACATAAGTTGGAATATACTTCCCTTCTTTGTAGCAAAAACCCGGCAGGTGATATTGTGTCTGCACAAAATGTTACGGGGTTTTGCCACACAATGAATTCAATTGATAACTAGTAAATATTACTGACAGATGTAATTGCTAAGTGATTCAGCAATCATATCGCCATGATGCTGTGAGTGTATATTTAGTTTTAACGGCTTTGATAAATCCAGGGCAAAAATACCCATAATTGATTTTGCATCAACTAAGTTGCGACCTGATACAAGGTCAAAGTCATTTTCGTACTTGTTTATGTCCTTTACGAAGGACTTTACTTTTTCAATTGAATTCAAGTTTACTGTAACGGTTTTCATATGAATTACCTCCTTAAGTTGAAAATGTTACTACTTGAATGGGATATGTTTCATCCTTCATTCGGGTTCATATTATATCGAATGGTAAATTAAGTCAAGAAAATTACAGGGGGAAAAAGTAACAAAGATTTTCAGAAGATGAAAAGAAGTATGGGCAGAATTATCTCCTGATTTTGGAAGAAATGACAGAATTAGTCAATGTGTTATATAAACAGAGCTCAGATGTTTTGGATATGTGAAAAAGTACCAAAAAATTGAAGAAAAACAATCAAGAAAAAAAGAGAATAGGACAAAACAATAAAAAATAAGATGTAATAAATAAAAGGTGTGGAGCAGGTATGCTGAATTATATTTGGGCGGTTATGATTGTGGTAGGGGTTATATATGGAGTTTTTACCGGGAATATAGAGCAGGTAGGAGACGGGGCAATCGAATCAGCAGAGGAAGCGGTCAAGCTGTGCATTACAATGCTTGGAATCATGAGCATGTGGATGGGATTTATGGGGGTGGCGGAAAAAAGTGGTCTGGTGGCAAAGGCAGAGAAAATGTTAGAACCGGTTATTCACTGGCTGTTTCCGGCACTTCCGAAAGACCATAAGGCCAGAGCCCATATTATAACGAATATCATTGCAAATATATTGGGGTTGGGCTGGGCGGCAACGCCGGCAGGATTAAAAGCAATGGAGGAATTGGCAAAAGACCCGATTCCTCAAAAAGGAAAGATTCTGCCGGGCCACATTTCTACCAATGAAATGTGTACGTTTCTTGTACTTAATATATCCTCCCTGCAATTAATACCGGTCAACATGATTGCTTATCGGAGTCAGTATGGCTCTGCCAGTCCGGCGTCCATTGTGGCTCCGGCGATTCTGGCAACCACAATCAGTACGCTGGTGGGGGTAATTTTCTGTAAAATTATGTGTAAATATACGTTGAAGTAATTTGACATGTATAGGGTGCTGTTATAAAATAAGGATGTCAATTTGATAAAACAGGTTGTGGTCCGGAATCGTCGCTTAACAGATGACGGTTGCCGGTTTAAGGGAAGTCCGGTGTGAATCCGGCACAGTCTTTCTCTACTGTATGAGGGACGAACGAAGCATTCTGCCACGGAAGAGATTCTGGAAGGCGCTTTTAGTAGGAGGAACTTAAGTCAGGATACGTCAACACAACGAACCGGAAAACGCAAGCAAGGCGAGAAGGAGGAGAAAATGAACAGATTAACAAAGAGACTTTTGTCAGTGGTTATGGCGCTGGCAATGATTTTATCAACAATGACAGTTACCTTTGCACAGGGAACAGATACCATTCAGGTGACAATGACCATTGAACGCCTGACAATCGGTCAGGGCTTTTTGGTGGAACCGGTAACGGTAGAAGTGAATGAAGGAGCATCTGTACAGGATGTACTGGAGAAAGTGGCAGCAGAGAAGAATCTTACGCTGGATATGCCGGGTGGATATTTGAATGCCATCAGTTATGCAGATACAGGCGTGATAAATATTCCACAGTCCATTCAGGATATGCCGTCCATTGATGTGGATTACGGAGAATATGGTAAATATCATTACGATGCACCGACAAATTCAAGTAGCAATGCTTTATTTGAGGACAACCAGAAGTTAGGAACCGGATCTTATGGTGAATTGGCAGGATGGATGTACAGTCTGAATAACAGCGAATCAATTAATGGAATGGATGCGCAGCCGGTAAACGACGGTGATGTGGTAAGAGTTCAGTTCAGCGTATATGCCGCAGGTGCGGATCTTGGTTTTACAAGCTGGTATGACAATATAGAAAGTGCAAAATTAGCCAACAAAGATGAACTGATTAAGATAGTGGCAGGTGTGGATGCAGAAGGCGCCTACAAAGATGCCAGAGCAGAAGCAGTGGAAGTATTGGAAAATTATGATGCAACACAGGAAGAAGTGGACGATGCTTTAGCAAAATTGGGTTATGAGGAACCGACCACAGAGCAGGAGACTACGGAAGCACCGACAACAGAGGAAGTTACCACGACAGCGCCGACCACTCCGGAAACAACTACATTTACAAAAGTTGGCAAAGTAAAAATAAAGAAATTAACAAATGTAAAGAAATACAGAGTAAAAATTAAAATTAACAAAGTAAGTAAGGCAAAAGGCTATCAATACAGATACGCCACCAATAAAAAATTTAAAAAGAGTAAAGTTAAGATAACGACAAAAAGAACATTTACAACAAAGAGACTGTCCAAAGGGGTCAGATGTTACGTAAAAGTTCGAGCTTACGTAAAAAACGGAAAAATGAGAGTTTTTGGTAAGTGGAGCAATGTAAAATCAGTGAAAGTCAAAAAATAATTTTAATAGGCAGGGGAGTTTACCCTTGCCTATTCTTTCATGGCATAGAAATGATTCATACTATGAAAAAATGTCAGGAGGGAACATATGACAAGATTTGGACAGAGCATAGGAAAATACCTGTTTTTGCCAGGTGTTCTCTTTGTGTGCCTGATTATATTTATAACACCCATTCAGGGAAAGACAATTTTAACGAAAAATCAGACCACAGAGTATATGGATAAAATATCAGAATACGAGATGAAAAACGTCACAAATCCTACCTATGGAAGTACGGGGGGAGAATGGCTGATCATGGGACTTGCCCGGTATGGAACATTGACGGAAAGTTATTGTGCCCGATACCTGGAGAATCTGAAAGAGGAAGTAGAAAGCCGGAAAGGAATACTGTCAGAAACCAAGTACACGGAATATGCCAGAGTGGTACTGGCGCTCACATCAATCAATGAAACTCCGGAAAATTTTGCAGGCTACAATCTGTTAAAACCGCTGTCAGAGTTGGATCATGTTTTGAAATCCGGATTAAACGGTGCAGTTTTTTCGCTGCTGGCATTCGATTGTGGAAATTATGACATACCGGATGCGAAAAACGATTATACCGGAAGAAAATCCACCCGAGAAAAATTGATTTCTGTATTATTAACTGCACAGTTGGAAGACGGGGGATGGGCAAATATGGGAAGCAGGTCGGATGTGGATATGACCGCCATGGTATTGCAGGCATTAGGAAAATACCGGAAACAGGATGAAGTAAAGACAGCAGTAAATCGGGGTATTCAATATTTGTCAGCAAAGCAGAATGGCAGTGGAGCATTTTCCAGTTCAGGAGTTGAAAATTGCGAAAGTACGGCACAGGTACTTACGGCAATGACAGTGCTGGGAATCCATGTTTCTGATGACAGATTTGTAAAAAATGGGAATACGGTGTTAGATGGTCTGCTGAAATATTACAAGGATGGCGGATTTAA
>ERZ780150.2088-NODE-2088-length-11072-cov-2.761732_pt1 | contig 11072 bp, 25 predicted proteins | sample MGYA00511019_ERZ780150 | MGnify/ENA primary metagenome ERZ780150 (study PRJEB29588, sample SAMEA2151633) | human gut metagenome | biome: human gut; feature: human-associated habitat; material: faeces | place: Denmark | collected 2008/2010 ...
TAAAATTATCTAACATCATATCTTTATGTAGAGTTTTTGATATGACACCAAATGAACTTCTAAAAATCAACCCATCAGATAAAAATTACCTTGCGTATGGTGGAGAACATATCTCCGCAAAAAAAGAAAATTTGTTAAAGCAAATCGCTGAAAAAAATATTCCTGATGCAATATTAGATTTAATTCAAAATGCGATTGAACAATATAACTAAAGCAACCTCAATCGGTTGCTTTTTTATTTGCAATCATTTGTGGTTGCTCTTTTACTACCAAACTCAACACTATTATTGCCATAGAATACATCTACGTTTTTTGGACACAATAAGATATAATCTTATTAGTAAAGGAATAGATCTCTATGGATGAATTTATAGTCAACCAGCACATTATGGAGATTTGCAAGCAACGAAATCTGTCTATATATAGGCTTGCAAAAATGTCTGATATGCCTTATTCGTCACTCAATAATATGATTAAACATAGACACGTCCCGACAATATATAATTTAATGAAAATCTGTAACGGTCTAAATATTTCACTTTCTCAATTTTTTGCTGGAATTGAAGACAATGTGGATAATAATGTCTTGCCCTCTGAGCAACAAGACGTTCTATCATTATGGAATCTTTTAGACTCAAAATCAAAAGAATTTGCATTAATTTATATGAAAGGGTTGGCTCATTTGCCAATGACAGGTGTCGAAGATGAGAAGTTTTAAACAATTATTCGAAATTGCACAAATTTACACAAAACAATTTACAAGTTTCCCTTGTAATCCATTTCTATTGTGTACTCATTTACAAATTCCATTCAAGGTTAAATCTCAAGCAGTAGAAGATTTTGCCGGTGCAAATCCATTAATCTCTACTCCTGCTATTCTTTACAAGGAATCAGGTAAAGTGCCTTCATATATAATTTACTTTGATGAAACGTCTATGTATTGGCGTTTCTACATATTCCACGAGATCGCACACTATATATTAGGGCATACTTCCGATTCTCTACAAGAAGAGCAAGAAGCAAATTTAATGGCTTGTCTTTTAATCGCACCAAAAAACAAGTTACCTACATATTTAAAAAATGCTAAAGATTTATCCGTATTTGCTGAAATTCCAATAGCTTACGCAGAAGAATATTGGAATTATTTACATAACAAATTAATTAAACCAAAAATGATTTTTAATATAATGATTTCTGTCTGTATTCTCACGGTGATACTTGACATAGTATCATTCACATTACTATTATTAGACTAAATTTCACACAAAAAAAATAAAGGCGACAGTCAATTCGCTGTCGTCTCTATTTTCTGATTTTGATTAACTTCTTGATTATCGGTGAGAATCTCTTTTGCCTTGTTTAAGCAACCCGCCTCCCACTCATCATATGTTTGTTCATTATTGAACATTTGATTATCTCCCTTACAATATAATATATCTATTATACCAAAGAAGATATTTTTCGTCAATATTATAGTTCTTTTTCGATTTCAGCAATGATTATAGTTGTTTCATCTTCTAATAATTCCTCTTTTGAGCAATCGTCCTCCCAAGAAGAATCATCTTCTACACTTTGTAAAAAGTCAATAACTTTATTCCCGTTTTCTCTATCTTCTGTACTCGGAAAATCTCCATTGTTAATTAAGTATCTACAATTATCTTCTTCGTCTATAGATACCAACATATCATATGCGTTTGTATAACAATATAACAGTCTTTTCTTCATTATATCATCTCCTTTGCCAAACAATCAAACTTTCTTATTATATCCTGTCCAAAAGCTCATTCTAAGTGTCATTGGAACAGGTTTATTTATGAGTTCGTCTATTTCATTTGCATCCAGCGTGTCCATTAATTCTCCGATTTCCTGATTTAATTCATCGGAGATATAAGGCATTGTTCTTTTAATCATTGTTGTGATACTTCTCATAGGGAACATATCACATTGCCCTTGGAATGGATCGTTAAATCCTTTTAGCTGAGTTAATTGGGCATATACACTACCCATCGCCTCTAAATTTTCTACTGTATACATCATTATTTCACACCTTTCCATTTTCTTTTAAGAATACATTTGTAGTTACAACATTATCATTTACATCATATCCTTTTATGAATATTGGTGCAAGCCATTTTAAAATTAATTTTCTATGACTTGAACCCCTCTCTCCTTTCCAGTAATGATGCCAATGTCCACGGCGTGTATGTGGGCGTTTCGGAGAACCATGTGCTTCCACCCCAGAATTATTATAAACAATATGAGATTTTGTATTTTGTTTTCGCATTGCACGAATAATATTTCCGGTTTGAGTACCACAATTCCATTTTTGAATTTCTCTATATTTATCTTTTATATATTCCTTCTTTTGGGGCTTGCGAGTTATATATTTTTGTCGTTCATCTTCCGTAATTTCACTGTTCTGTGCACAGATATATAACACAAGTTGCAATTTTGATGTTATTAAGTTTGTTACAAAATCAATATAATCTTTATCGACAAAATTCTTTGATGAATTCTTTTCTACTTCTTGTAACATTCGGTCAATTCCATCTTTGATTGTACCATTATCTATAAGATGTAAAGAAATAGGCATAACTGAATAGTCATTATTTATAAATAAAAATCGCAATTCCAATTCTCCGTTGTTAGTATCTGATTCAAAGTAGACGAAGAATCCATTGTACTCATCATCGTTTACTGCTATATAAATACAGGGATATGGAAGATTACTTAAAACTTCGATTGGTATAATTAAATCTTCACTTCCTTGTTCAGTAAGAACATCTTCCATATCTTTATCAAAGCTGAAGATTTGTTTATACAATCTCCATGTAGCAGTTGCAACAATTATATTGGCTTCTGATATTATGCTCAAATTAATATTGTCATTTCCGCCACTTGCAATAGCAATCCCTACCCCTATTGGTATATAGCAACGAGCATCCCAATTCACTTCTTTGCCGTTCATTTTTCTCATATCTTCTACTTGTTTCCAAACATTCGGATATTTTTTATTGACTTTTTGAGTTAAAATTAATGGTGCAATTTTTTCTTCCATAATATATTACCTATCATTTTAATAAAACTAACATTTAATTGTTTTTAAGTTATTTTTCAATAAATCACGATTCAATTGATCTATATAATTCATACGTTCATTTTCGGCAATAGAATCTTTTTTTACGCCATTTTTAGTATATATAAATTGTATAGGCAACCTCATTATATCACTTTTTAATTTATTTCAATGACTTCCCAAGTCCATATATATTCTTTGTCATCCACTGACAAATAAGCTATACCATCATCCCCACATGTAAAATCAATCTTTGCATTCCAATCATCATCTGAATTGTGGCTTTTTTGTTTATATAAATTTTGTGAATCTTCTTTTACAAATATGTACGCATCTTTTTTATTATCGAATGTTTTATATCTTTCAATTTTCTCCTCATGTACTGCATAGCAGATTACTACATATTTCTTCATATTCTCCATATAAATATCACTCCTAATTTATTGTGTTATTTTTTAATTTTTCATTATACCACCTGTCCGATATTACATGTGTCAATTCTACCTGTAATACAAACATAGCTCGTGAGGCGAATTCCGCTTCATATTTTGCTTTAATTCTCCCAAGTTCAGTATCTCTTTCAAAATTTCCTGATTTCTCTGCTTTAAGAAATTGTGAATATAACTTTGCCAATTCATCATTAGTTTTGCCTTCAAATTTATTTGTCCAACTCATTTTATGTCCTCCAATTTTTTAATTAAATGTAAATTCAATTTTATCATTAATGAAGTCTGCTACATTATTGGTTCTAAAGTCCTCTGTTGGAAAACATCCTTCTCCATTTCCACATCTATATCCAACTACTGGTTCTTCCCAACCTGTGACCTCAATCCAATATGATGTACCGTCATTATCTATTGCCGGCATACCAAAACAAAGTGTTCCATTCGGATTGGGACATCTTGGAGCTTCGGTATAAGGTGTTTTTGATGTGATTTCTTTTATAAGAGCCTTACCGCTTTCGGTAAACTCTCTTTCATATTTTGCCACCTCTATTGATAGAGGTTCATTTCTGTATTTTTTCATTTTAATCGCCTCTTAATCTTTCCTTTATTTTACCATATTGATGTTGAATAGTCAACGACTAAATATATCGTCAAGTAACGAAACAGCTTTTTTCTTTGTTTGTCCATCATTTACAATATATCTTTGTGTAGTTTCAATATTTTTATGACCGACCGCTTGAGATACAAAGTTTATATCCTTTGTTTCATCATATAAAATTGTACAAAATGCAGACCTTAATTTATGAGGACTTATTTCCGTTCCGATTCCTGCCTTTGAATATTTTTTTACCAAGTCCGAAACAGCTCTTGGAGATATTCTACTTCTTTGAACAGAAATAAATAATGCATCAGAACGCATATCTTCTAATAACAATTCTCTGTCTTGTATCCATTCTATTAATGCTTCCTTTAGTCGATTATTAATAATGTATTCTTGTGTTTTATGTCTTTTGTCAATGATTTTGAACGTATTATTTTCAAAGTCTATCTCGTTCAAATTAATTTCCGTTAATGCTGTTTCACGCATTCCTGTATATATAAAGAGTAGTAGAATTGCTTTATCTCTTGAACGCCAAGGTCTTTGAGTTTCAATAGCTCTATGAGAACCAACTCCTCTATCCACCGCACTTATAATATTCTCCATATCATTTGCAGTCAGTCTTATTCTTTTTACATTGTCCGAGTTTCGGACAGGTTTTATTTCATCCATAGGATTATCTTTAATAATTTTTTTCTTTTTCAAATAAAAAAGAAAGTTGTTCAATGCGGCATAAACAACTTTTCTATATGAAAAACTCGTACTTTGAACTTGTCCTTCTTTATTAGTTTTTTGTTCTTTTGTCTTTAAATATCGTGTTACAACAGTCTCATCAATATCATTTATGGATATATTTAATTCTTCTATAAATTCAATAAATCCCTTTATTATCATAATATACATATAACATGACTTTGGTTCAGTAGATGTTGAGATGTTATAATAAAAGTCTGCTACAATTTGTGGCAGACTTTTAAGTGTTCGCTTGATTTTCTGTTCAGTTTTTATTTGATTTTCTAATCTTCCTGTCATTAATGTTCACTCCTTCTTTTGTTATATAGGCATTGACACTAGACAATGACTTACAGTTGTGTCATAATGTCCCCACCAAACCTGAGGTTCAGAAAACTCCATATATTTTTTTGTAAGTTTTCCATCTGGAGTATATTTATAAAACTGTCTTAACTTATCAGTTGGAACATTTACCGAAGGTACTCCCGTATAGTTATGAAAAATCCTATCATATTTGTTAGGCATAGCTTCTCCTATAGCATATTTCTTCCATTTCCCTTCTTCGTCTTTTACACCTTTATATTCACTAAAAGCTTTATCTATTTTTAATTTCATATCATACAAATATTCTGCTCCCGCAGGTGATAAACAACCTCTATCCTCTTTACGTATATTAAGATAATCTTCCATCTCATAATCATGAGCATCTCTACCATACTCTCTTTCTTCTTTAATAAACACTTGTCGTTTCACATATATCGCCATTGCTTTCTTTTTCAATTCAGTAGGCATATCGTCAATCCATTCTTGAGCAAATGCCTTTCCCCATTCACATTTTCTCGCCGCAATCAAACATTCATCATCAAATTCCTTTTGTCTTTCAGCCTTTTCTTCATCAGTCAACTTATCATAGAATTCCCAATGTTTGCGATTGCTTTCATGTAATTTTTCCATATACTGATCGTGTAAGCTTTGTGAAATTCCGTTGTTACCACCTGTTCTTTCTTTGTGTTTAGAATATGATATAATACCGGCTAAGAAGTGTACCACCAACTGGTGTACACAATGCACAAAGTGGTATCCAGCAAATTAAACCCACGATTATTATGGTTCTTATCTCTCCTGCATCTCCATTAATTTTCATTTTATTTCCTCACTTTCTACTTTCCCTCTAATTCTTAGCCTTCCAAAAATATTAAACTATCTTCATATTCGTCAAGTTGTTCTTCTGCTGCTACCACACTTCTGCTCTTAAACCCAAGTTCTAAAAGTTCTTCGGGTTCAAATCCGACATAGAGCAAATGCTTTGCAACAACCAACGGTTTTCCTCCATACCTCATATTTGCGACTAATTTTTTCAATAATTCTATTGCTCGTTCGTGTGATATATTTTCCATTTCTAATCTTCCTTTCTATATTTACCTTTCATTTAATATATACCACTATTTGCTATTTTTAAACAAATTTCTGTGGTATTTTTTATTATACATACATTTTACACCCTTTTATATCCCATATAAAGGACTTGAAATCCGACTTTCATTATATACTCTTTATATTTATCATAACTATTAAATGATAAGCGTACATGGCACTATACTGGGGAACACCACTCTTGCTGAACAGTACAATTCATATAATTCAGCATATAATTTTACATTCTTAACTGTTGCAACAAAATCATAATCATGTATTTGTTCTAAATCAAGTTCATCAATCGTCACAAAACTCTCTGACATAATATCAACCCCCCTCCACTTATTGTCCTTCGATTATATTTTCTTTAATCAAACTTCATTGGTTCGCTTACCCTTACTACTTCAAAAATTCTCTTACCAGTACCTTCCCACACAAGCTCTGCATAATTTTCCACACAATAACTATTTTCTTCATCAAAATCTGAATCTTCAAATGCAAAATCATAGTAATAATCCCACATCGATTCTAAATACTTACAAGCCTGTTCTTCCGTATCAAACAAATAAACTTCATTTTCCGGTTCGCCAAATGTATAATAAACTATAACTGTATATTTTTCATATTATTTACCTCCTTAAAATGTGCTTTTCATTGTTTTTTATTCAATATTACTTTTGCCATGCTCCAATCTTCACTATTGATTAGCTTGACAACTTTTTGAATTATACATGCTAACTCTATATCATAAATTCTATAATGGAAAGCTGCACTGACTTCATTTCTATTACCATGGAAATCTATATATCTATGTGTATCTAAATTACCATAGTACATGTTCTTTGGTGTTGTAAAATGATGTTTTCTTTCAATAATCTTCTTCAACATTTCTAGTGGATTATCATAAAATCCGTTAAACTTAAAATATTTCCCTTCGTTTTCTATCAACTGATTTTTTCTTTTTTCATCCTCTTTTATCTTCCATTCATCGTTAGGATCTCTTCGATTGAATACAAAGAATTCTTTTTCATCTTTTACCATATATGTAGGGTAATAATAGCAACTTCCTGTATATGGACTATCATCATAATATCTTTCTTTTTCTATAAATTTAATCATAAAATCGTCCTCCAATTCTATTTTAAAATCCAAAAATATCACAATAATATGCGTATTTAGAACCATGAATTTTCCGTTTCATATTTACTCATTACTCTCCACTCGTAAACTACCATTTGAAATCAATATAATGACAAGGAATTTCCATTTTATCTCCATGTTCTGTTACGATGGGTAAAGTTCCCCATTCATCAGATATGACTACTCCATCTCTAATATCATGGCTAATCATGAATAAATCTTCATAATCTATCCATGTTGCTCCAACAATCCAACCTTGATCTCTGAACACACAAAGTTCTTTAGCTTGCGTTTTCTTTAAACAAAAATCCTGTACTCTCATTACTTTCTCCCTTCTGAAATCTACATTTCGTTAATTATCCTCCCTTACATCATTAGATAAACTATACGTCCGTCATCTAACTCGACATACTCACCATTTTCTTCAACTAAATCCTCACCGAACTTTTCATAGTTAAAATATCTGTCCATTATTTTACCTATACTTTGTAAGTGGTAACCCACATTCAAAGCCTCAGTTTCACCCAATTCATAATAGTCCTCGTATATAACTCCCACAATGGCTCTATCTTTATACTCATAAGGGTATGCGTCAAATATATCCTCAATATCTTTATCTGACAAGTTCCATTGTTCTTTCAAGTATTCTTTTTCGTCAGCCACAATCTTTTCAAAAAACTCTTTGCCCTCGTCACTCTGTAACTTCTTAATAGCTTGCTCAACTATCGGCTTTGAGTTTTTTACTAAATGCTCAAAGTTGCTTAGTATACCCTTTGATACTCTTATATAATCGCTTACTGCATTATACTCTTCCTCGGTAAGCACTGTTTCTATGGTGTCATAGTTAGGAAGTCCACGAGTTGAAGAGCCATAGAAACAGGCACCGCAAGTATTAAGATGTAGAACACCCTCTCTATACTTTGCGTCAAGATAGCTACAACAATCTCTGTTGTCTTTATCAATTTCTCTAAACATAAATGCTTTCATTTTTATTCCTCCATTCTTAATCAATAAATCTCATCAGTATCCACAAACCCATTCTCTTTTAAATATTCAATATAATCCATAATATCCGATTTTCTTTTGACCTCTATATCACTTGAACGTTCATATCCATAAAAAGGACTGACATATATCTTGTATGTTTTGTTGCCTAAATCAACAACAAGATTATAATTATGAGCACAATCTCCACGTTGTTTCCAATTTTTATCAAGATAATATAAGTGCAATTCCATAATCAATCAACCGTCCTTCCTTTCTAACAATACTAATGTAGTGTCTGTCAGCATATCATCTGAACAAAATCTTGCCACTTCCAAAAATTCAACCTCCGGCAATAAATCACTAACAAAATATGCAAACTGATCTAAACTTACGTTTTGGTGTTCATAAGCATATTCAATAATTTCTGATACAATATTTCTGCCAAAACTATTCGTTATAAATGTTTCTTCAAGCCAATTCATAAATCCATTCCTATCAAACATTTTAATCATCCTTTCCAATGAAATTGTTTGTTTCAATTAATCATTCCATCTGAACAATCCCTTAAACACCTTTTCAAGCGTTACACAATCATCGCAAACGTAATCACCTATCATTCTGCCATTTTTATAAATATTTCCTCTATATTTACAATCCAAATCATTAAAGGAAACATCAATCCCGTCTGCCACGCTTACGTCATCTCCATACCACATATCAATATGTATATCTTTTATAATGAATCCTCCATTCAATTATTGTCTGTCAAATATCATCATTTTTAATAATGTTTTAGCTTGCTCTTCCGAATAGTTGTCAACACGTCCATTGACTTCTTTTAGAGGGCAAGTTCTTATACTTTTATATTCGCTTCTTAAAATTGTTTGTTTCTTCTGTTCCAATATATTGTTGTAAATTGCATCTGATATACTCATAGTTATACATACTCCTTAATTTTTCCATTTCTTTAACTCAGTATAAAACAGTTCTGCACTGTCTGTAATTGTCATATACAACTCATCACACCAACAATTCAAATGATGCGGTATAATCATAATAAAATAATTATTCGCTGTAATGAACACCGCATCATTTAATGTGTTTTCTATGATTTCTACATCGTAACCTGCTTTTAAATAGTCCTTTATAAATCTATCTGCAACTTCTAAATTGATTTTAAATTTTTGATTAAGACTGTACATATTTACTCCTCCATTTCTACAACATCCTTTTCTTCTTTCTTCCACTCAATCTTTGGGTAACAGTATACTTTATGTCCAAAATGAGGCAAGACTGAATATCTTTCCATAATTTGATTATGAACATATTGTTCTGTTCGATTGTCATCCCAATTATCTTCCCAGTTTGCTAAATACTTAACACCTCTATCTGTAACTTTTTTTATTTCATAATAATTAGTTCCATCATGATGTGAACACTTTAAGTAAAGATGACCATTTTTATCATACAGGTGAATATAATCACAATCTTTTGCCGCTTTATTGAGCATCTCTTCAAAATCTTCAAATATCATTCCAGCTTTATGATTACCATCCCAACATCCACAAGTGCCTTGCAAAATCCATGTACTTTCACCATTGAAAAATCGTTCCAAATCATCTGCAACGATAAAAATAACTATTAAAAAGTATGACCATAACGGATATGTGTAAGTGGAATGGTAATTATTTAAAATAATCAAATTTAACGAGAAAGGAGAGTATAACGTATTGAACACAAATGCGTATACAATAAATTAAATGAAAAGAATTTTAATGATATTAATGATATGTATATTTAGTAATGTAGTATTTATGAATGTTTTCCACCAAAATGTTTGCGGAAATACTGATGAGTATTTAATGACAGACAATAAAAAAGATATTAGAGTAAAAGTAATGTCTGCTAATAGAAAACAATTAAAATTAAAATTGATAAACAAAGGTAACATAGATTACTGTTTTGGTGAGGAGTTTATCTTAAAAAAAAGGGTAAGAAACAAATGGAAAAAAGTACAGTTTAAAGAAAAAGTAGGATTTCGCATTACAATGATAGCATGGAAAAAGAAAAATACGGTAGTAAAAGTAAAATGGAAAAGGTTTTTTGGCAGAAATCTTCCGAGAGGCAAATATAAAATAAAGTATGCCCGATTTTATAAAACTTTTAGAATAAAGTAAACATTGGAATCTATATGTGTATTGTGCAGGAAATCCGATTACATATGTGGATCCGAGTGGGCATAATGCATTGGCAGTACCGCTGTATACTTTTGGGGCATCCGAGTACATCAAATAAGGAAAAACAAAGAATACGAAGACATCTGAAAGGAAAGAAAAAAATAAATCAAAAGAAAAATAGAAGTAAAGATCATAGCAAGAATAAAACTAAGAAAAAGGTCAAGAACAAACGTAGGTAAAAATATTTTGTGGAATAAATTCATATTTAATATATGCTCCTAAAAGAAATTTTTGGATTTTTAGGAGCATATGTTGAAAGGAGCATAACAGAAATGAATTTTAAAGAAAAAGATAAAATGTTGAGATATCTGGAAGAAAAATCATATGAGGAAGACTTGGATGAAAAGGATTTTGGTATATTAAATCAGCTTTCTTATGATAAAGACGTTTACATAAGAGCCGTTGTCGCAGCAGTTCTGGTTGAGTCAAAGGATGATATA
>ERZ780150.2093-NODE-2093-length-11039-cov-4.045157_pt1 | contig 11039 bp, 10 predicted proteins | sample MGYA00511019_ERZ780150 | MGnify/ENA primary metagenome ERZ780150 (study PRJEB29588, sample SAMEA2151633) | human gut metagenome | biome: human gut; feature: human-associated habitat; material: faeces | place: Denmark | collected 2008/2010 ...
TAATTTATAATTTTATTAATTTCTAAAATAATCTGTATATTTACAAGCTTCAGCATAAATTTCTAAAGATTCCGGATTATACTCTCCGGCATATCACTCCACACTGAACTAAGCTATCTGAACCGGATTCCCGCCGGAAATAACAGTTTTTCCCCGGAAGAGCAGGACAGAATTCTAAAGGTACTGAAATTCCTGAAAAAAATCTGAGAGGAATCACCCGTTCCCCTTCCTCCCCCGGTCCATCACCTTAATAAAAATCACCCCCACTATCGTTGAAAATAAAGTGGCAATCAGTCCCGGCATGATCACCGCCGTAGGGTTCACGCTCCCGTACTGACTCCTGTATGCAATAATAGACACCGGAATCAGCTGCAGGGATGAAATATTCAGAATAAGAAAGGAACACATTTCATTGCTCGCCGTATGTGGCGACTTCCCTGTTTTCCTGCACTCCTCCTCATTCAGCTTCTGCAGCTCCTCCATGGCCTTCAGCCCGGCAGGCGTGCAGGCCCAGCCCAGTCCCAGGATATTGGCAATAATGTTGGTGGAAATATACTCCCTTGCCGCATGGTTCTTAGGGAGCCTGGGAAACAAAAAACTGACAAACGGCTGAATCCCCCTTGTCATGGAGGCAATCAGCCCTGAATTCTTGGCAATCTCCATCAGCCCCACCCAAAGTGCCATAATGCCCACCATGGTAATACACAGCTGCACCGCCTCACCCGCGGACTCCAGCGCCCCGTTTGCCACCGCCTCAATATTGCCCGTCAGGGCCCCGTAAATAACCCCTATGGCAATCATAACCGCCCAAATATAATTCAGCATATAAACCCTTTTTTCGCAGCTGTCCGTCGTCCGCGCAGCCACCTTTTTTCTACCATTATATTTCCCCGAAGCATAAAAAATGCCTGCATAAGGCCCCGGCCTCCCGCCGGCATTTCCTTATACAGGCATCCCAATTTTCAAAAACAGACATTTTTATAATCAGACATTTTTATAACCAGATATTTTCATAACCAGGCTTTTTCCATAACCAGACAGCTTCCTGTCCCGCCAAAGAGTCTCGCTGCCGCCTACAACACCTTGGAAAGGAACTCCCGCAGCCTTGGATTCTTCGGATTGTCAAAGAATTCCTTAGGCGCGCTCTCTTCCTTGATAATACCGTCATCCATAAACAGGACACGGCTTCCCACTTCCTTGGCAAAGCCCATTTCATGCGTAACGATGACCATAGTCATGCCGTCCCTTGCCAGATCCGACATAACTCCCAGAACCTCTCCGACCATTTCCGGATCAAGAGCGCTGGTAGGCTCGTCAAACAGCATCACATCCGGATGCATGCACAGGGAACGCACGATGGCGATACGCTGCTTCTGCCCGCCGGACAACTGCGAAGGATATGCATTGGCCTTTTCCGTCAGACCGACCCGATCCAGAAGCTGCATGGCCTCCTGCTCGGCTTCCTTTTTCGGACGTTTCAGCAGCTGGATGGGCGCAAGCGTCATGTTCTGCAGAATCGTCTTGTGGGGAAACAGGTTAAAATGCTGGAATACCATACCGATATGCTGCCGGTACAGGTTAATATTGGCCTTGGGATCGGTGATATCCTTTCCCTCAAAAAGAATCTGCCCTGCCGTAGGCTCCTCCAGCAGGTTCAGGGAGCGAAGAAAGGTGGATTTGCCGGAACCGGAGGGTCCCACAATCACCACTACCTCGCCCTGGGATATGGTGGTGCTGATATTTTTAAGGACCGAGATATCCCCGAAGGATTTGCAAAGGTCCCGGATCTCAAATAAAATCTGTCCGTCAGCGTTCATTTGTACGCAGCCTCCTTTCCAGTTTGGAAACACCTGCCGCCAGCAGGGATACGATTGCCAGGTAAATCACTGCAACGGCAATCAGGGGCATGAATGCGGAATAGGTCTGGCTCCGGATAACATTGCCGCCGTGGGTCAGATCCGTCAGGGCGATGTAACCACTGATGGAGGTTTCCTTCAGGAGCACGATAATTTCATTTCCCAGCGCGGGAAGCACATTTTTCAGCGCCTGGGGAAGAATGATATGCCACATGGTTGCCGGATAGCCAAAGCCCAGGCTTCTGCCGGCTTCAAACTGCCCGATATCAATGGCCATAATGCCGGAACGCACGATTTCCGCCACATATGCGCCGGAGTTGATGCCGAAGGCCAGAATCGCCACCACCCTTTTGTCTATGGTAACGCTTCCGAAAATTACATAATACATAATCAGCAGCTGAATCATCGTAGGCGTACCGCGGATTACCGTCAGGTAAAGCTGGCAGATAAAATCCACAAGCTTAAACAGATAATAGCCCAGCAGCTTCCTAAAATAAACACCCTTCTCCTTGATTTTCGCAGGCTTCTTTATCCCGCTCTTCACTGCGCTGGAACGGACAATCGCCACCAGAAAGCCCAGAACCAGACCCAGAATCACTGCAAAAAAAGTAATCAGCAGCGTAGTCTTCAGTCCGTCCGTCAGATACTTCCAACGGTCGTCCTTAATGAAATTCAGATAAAACTGATCCAAAAAATTTTGCATCTAAATACCCTCCGCCATTTCTCCTTAGTATATTTTTACTACCCGTAAAAAAACTGCACTACCTTGTACACCAGCCACGCGTTGTCAGACACGCTGATAAGGTCTGGCTGATGCGCAACAAACGGGCCCATGGTATTTCATGGGTCCGCCTGTATCATACACACTCTGCCCGGGAGAAAAATCCTCTCCCAAATCATTTTCATTAACTCAACGCATTTACCGCGCCATGCCATTATCACTCTTTCACAATAATAACCTGCTTGGAGCTCGCATAGGAATCGGTAAAGTCAACGCTCTGCAGACGATCCTCTGTAACTGTGATGCCCGCAACCCCGATATCAGCCTTGCCGGACTGGATTGCATTGATAATGGAGTCAAACTCCATGTCCTCAATCTTCAGCTCATAGCCCAGTACGTCGCATACTGCCTGTGCCATATCAGCATCAATTCCAACCACCTTGTCTCCCTGATAGAATTCATAAGGCTCAAAATAAGCGTTGGTTGCCATTACCAGAGTACCGTTGGAACGATCCACGTCAGCAGGAGATTCATAAGGGAACTGTCCCTTGGTGTCATCCCCGATATAGTTCTTTACAATATTATCCAGCGTTCCGTCGGCCTTCAGCTTCGCAAGCGCCTCGTTAATGCTGGCGGTCAGCTCTGCGTTGTCCTTGGAAACACAGATTGCATAATCCTCTTCTGCGAAGGGCTCTTCCAGAATCTTCAGTCCTGTAGTATTGGCTACGAATGCCTTTGCAGGCTGCTCATCGATCATCACGCAGTCAATCTTTCCCTGCAGAAGCGCCTGGATAGCGTCGTTTCCTTTGTTGAAGCGTTCTATTGTGGAACCCTGTTCCTCGTAATCGGATGCAAAAATATCGCCTGTCGTTCCCAGCTGGACACCGATGGACTTTCCGGGAAGATCATCAACGCTTGCCACTGCGCCTTCTGCTGCTGCCGTCGTCTCCGCTGCTGCTGTGGATTCCGGTGCCGCATCACTTGCCGCCTCTGTGGCTGTTGCTGCGCTGGAAGCCTCAGGTGCTGCTTCGCTTGTAGTTGTAGTTCCTTGTGCGCTGCTTCCGCATGCGGCAAGGGATACCGTCATGCATACAGCCAGTGCTGTTGCTAAAAATTTTTTCATAATTACTCTCTCCTCCTCGCGCTTTTACGCGCCTTACAAAAATAAAACTGTATAAATATACATTAATTATAATTTATATTAACATATTTATCTTGAAACACAAGCGGTATTTTTCACAAAATAAAGGCAGGAAACGGAAAAGGGTTCTTTCAACTTTTCCATTTCCCGCCGCATCAACTGAATAGTTATAAATTTTATAACCGTTTTGCACCTTCGTCGTTATATTTTTTTATCACTCTGTCACTGCTTACCACTCCATCACTGCTGTCCCCCAGGAAAGTCCGGCGCCGAAGCCGCAGAGCACGATTTTATCCCCGCGGGAAAGGCATCCCTTCCTGTTGATCTCATCCAGCAGGATCGGCACGCTGGCCGCGGAGATATTTCCACAATGATCCAGGCTTACCGGGAACTTATCCACAGAAATATGAAGTCTTTTCGCTACAGACTGGATAATCCGCAGATTCGCCTGGTGCAGGAAAAAATATTTGATATCCTCCGCCTGCAGTCCCGCCTGTTCCAGAGCCTTATGTATGGATACCGGAACCGTGGTCACCGCAAATTTATAGACCTCCTGACCGTCCATATGCACATAATCCGGTTCGTTTCCGGTTGCCACCAGCGGGTTGTTATTCCCTCTGCCGCGGCAGACCAGCGCGCTTCCCCTGACGCCATCGCAGCCCTGATCGAAACTTAAAATCCCTGTTTCCTCCCGGGCAAGCACCGCAGCGCCCGCGCCGTCTCCGAACAGGACGCAGGTGCTCCTGTCCGTCCAGTCCATAATTCTTGACAGTGTTTCCGCCCCCAGGACCAAAGCGTTCTGAAAACGCCCTGTTCCAAGAAACGCATCCGCAGTTTCCAGTGAAAACAAAAATCCGGAACACGCTGCGTTAATGTCAAAAGCCATCGCTTTTTTTGCCCCCAGACGCGCCTGCAGCTCACAGGCCGCGGAAGGAGTCACATGATCTGCCGTAATCGTGCCTACCACAATCAAATCCAGATCCTCCGGTGCGATTCCCGCCTGCTCCAGGGCCAGCCTGGAAGCCTGCTCCGCCATATCCGCAGTGGTTTCTTCCCTGACAAGCCGTCTCTCCCGTATCCCCGTCCGGCTGGTAATCCACTCATCCGAGGTGTCCATTCTTTCGGAAAGCCAGTCGTTGGTTATGATGGTTTCCGGAAGGCAGCTTCCCGTTCCTATTATTCTGCTCGTCATATCTGCTCCCATCTGCCCGCCGCGGCGGGCATACGGCCGAAAGGGGCCATATTCCTGTCTGATATACCGTCAGTGTACCTGACAGTGTCAATCCATTTTATTCAAAAGCGGACGCAAGCTCCGCAAAAATATCCGCCGTGCTTTCTATCCTCTGTGCCCTGTAAGCGTTGCTTCCGCAGAAAAGAAGACCGTTATCCACATCTCCCTTTACCGCATTCACCAGCGCTTCCGTAATACAATAGGGCGTCTCCTGCGGTTTACAGGTTTTAATACAGCCATGACATCTGCCATGGGGAACCGGCCCTTTTGCCGTTCTATCCAAAAATGCATTGCGGATGGCGCGTCCCGGCATCCCCACCGGGCTCTTCACCAGCACGATATCTTCCTTTTCCGCGTTGATATAAGCCTGTTTAAAGGCAGGATGGGCGTCACATTCCACCGTCGTCACAAACCGGGTGGCCATCTGGACGCCGTCAAGTCCCATATCCAGCCATTTGCGGGCTTCTGCGCCCGTATAGACGCCTCCGGCCATTACTACCGGGATTTCCCTGTTTCCGGCCCTTCCAAAGGCTTTTACGGCCTCCAGGATACGCATGACCTCTTCTTCATAATGCATCCCTTCGATATCCTCAAGCTGTTTCCTGTCAAAACCCAGATGGCCGCCGGCCAGAGGCCCTTCGATCACCACCAAATCCGGCAGGTAATTGTACTTTTTCATCCAGTATTTCATGATGACATTTGCCGACTTCACGCTGGAGACGATGGGAGAAAGCTTTGCCTGGCGGCTTTCCCCGTCCTCCCGCTGTACGCCGGAGGCGGCCTCCGGCAACGTCACAGGCAGTCCGGCGCCGGAAATAATCAGATCCGCGCCGGCTTCCGCAGCAGCCTTTACGTAATCCTCATAGCCTTTTGTGGCCACCATAATATTTACGCCCACAATACCGCCGGCCGCCAGCTCCTTAGCTCTGCGGATTTCCTTTTTTACCGCACGCAGATTGGCGGTATGGGGATTTACCTGGTAATCCGGCTCACGATAGCCGATCTGAGCCGTGGAGATTATGCCGATACCGCCCTGCGCGGCCACTGCGCCGGCCAGCCCCGAAAGGCTGACTCCCACGCCCATGCCACCCTGTATCACAGGAAACCGTGCCGTTAAATCCCCGATTTGCAATTGCTTGATCATTTTACTTTTCCGGTCCCTTCTCAGGCTTTTTCCGGCGCAGTGACAACAAAGGTCAGCTCCGCCTTTGCCACCAGCTTTCCGTTGACAGTGGCCTTTGCGCTGCCCACGCCCACCGGGCCTTTTACCTTGATAATTTCTGTTTCCAGCATGAGCACGTCACCCGGAACCACCTTGCCTTTGAAACGGGCGCCGTCAATGCCGCCAAACAGCACCAGTTTTCCTTTATTTTCAGGCTGGCTGAGTATCGCCACTGCCCCCGCCTGCGCCAGCGCTTCCATGATAAGCACTCCCGGCATCACCGGCTCCTTTGGAAAATGGCCCGCAAAAAAAGGCTCGTTATAGGTCACGCATTTTTTTCCCACCGCGCGCACGCCCGGCTCCAGCTCCTCAATGGTATCCAGAAGCAGAAAAGGCTGTCTGTGGGGAATGATTTCCATAATTTGTTTTGTTGAAAGCTGCATAAGGCTTTCCTCCTACTCCACGAATTTTTTCACCAGAAGGCTCGCGTTGTGCCCCCCAAAGCCCAGGGAGTTGGTAAGCGCATAGGTAAATTCTTCCTCCACAGGCTCTTTACAGTAATTGAGGTCACATTCCTCATCAGGTATCTGATACCCTACTGTAGCATGAATAAAGCCCTCCTGCAATTCCTTCACGCAGGTAATAAACTCAACCGCCCCTGCCGCGCCAAGCAGATGTCCTACCATGGATTTAGTGGAGTTAATGCGGATGCGGGAAGCCTGCTCCCCGAAGGCCAGCTTAATCGCCCTTGTTTCAAACAAATCGTTCAGGTGGGTGCTTGTGCCGTGGGCATTGATATAGGTAATATCCGTAAGCGCCGCGCCTGCGTCCTGCACCGCGCATTCCATGGCCTTTGCCGCCCCGGAGCCGTCCTCCGCAGGTGAGGTGATATGAAATGCATCGGAAGAACAGCCGTAGCCCACTACCTCTGCATAGATTCTGGCGCCTCTTTTCCTGGCATGCTCCAGCTCCTCCAGGATGACAACACCCGCGCCCTCTCCCATAACGAAGCCGCTTCTCTCCTTGTCAAAGGGAATGGAAGCCCGGGTGGGATCATCGCTCTCGCACAGTGCCTTCATGGAGGTGAAGCCGCCGATGGACAGAGGGGTGATGGCGGCCTCGGCGCCGCCGCAGAGCATCACCTCGGCGTAGCCGTCCCGGATGTGGCGGAAGGCGTCGCCCACCGCGTTGGCGGCGATGGCATCCAGCTTCTCCTTGAACTCGTCTTCAATAATGCCGAAGTCCTTCAGGGTGTTGGGGATGCCCATAGCGTCGTTCATGGAGCGGATCTTGGCGCGCAGGCCCTCCACCAGCTCGGCGGTGGTGTCCCCGACGACGCCCATGGTGCGGGCAATGTCGGCGTACCGCTCGGCCACGCCATCGGCCTTGGCGTTGTAGGCGATGACGTAGGGCAGGTACATGGCGTTGGCCAGGCCGTGGGTGATGTGGCCGGTGGAGAAGGCCGCGCCGGTCTTGTGGGCCATGGAGTGGACGATGCCCAGCAGGGCGTTGGAGAAGGCCATGCCGGCCAGGCACTGGCCGTAGTGCATCTCCTCGCGGCAGCCCATGTCGCCGTTAAAGGAGCGGAGCAGATCCTTCTCCACGATGTGGATGGCCTTGAGGGCCAGGGGATCGGTGAACACGGTGTGGAGGGTGGACACATAGGCTTCGATGGCGTGGGTCAGGGCGTCCATGCCGGTGTGGGCCACTAGCTTGGGGGGCATGGTCTCGGCCAGGGCCGGGTCGATGATGGCCACGTCGGGGGTGATATTGAAGTCGGCCAGGGGGTACTTGATGCCCTTCTGGTAGTCGGTGATGACGGAGAAGGCGGTGACCTCGGTGGCGGTGCCGGAGGTGGAGGGGATGGCGCAGAACCTGGCCTTCTGGCGCAGCTCCGGGAAGCTGAAGGGGGTGATCAGATCCTCAAAGGTGGTCTCCGGGTACTCGTAGAAGGCCCACATGGCCTTGGCCGCGTCGATGGGAGAGCCACCGCCCATGGAGATGATCCAATCGGGTTCAAACTCCCGCATGACTGCCGCGCCGCTCATCACGGTTTCCACAGAGGGATCGGGCTCTACGTTCTCGATCAGGCGGGTCTCAATGCCGGCCTCCTTCAGATAGCCCAGGGCCTTGTCCACAAAGCCGAACTTCTTCATGGAGCCGCCGCCCAGCACCAGCACCGCACGGGAGCCCTTCAGATTCTTCAGATTTTCCAGCGCATTGGCGCCATAATAGATGTCTCTGGGAAGCGTAAAACGGGACATAACAGGTACCTCCGTGTATACGTGAATTTTAAATCGTTAAAAGTTTAACGATTTACCGGAACCTATTATGGCACATTGTTAATTCCCTGTCAATCGGTTTTGCAGAAACTGTACGTTCCAAACTTCGCGTTTCAGATTACCAGCGTCCCATTCTCGTCCTCCTGGAGCAGCAGAATGCGCTCCTGGCGGCCATCGGCGGCATCCACGTAGACCAGCACGTGGCCGCCGGAGGCGTTCTGGCACTTGAATTCGTGGCACAGCACCTCGTACTCGCCGCCGGTGGGGATCAGGGCGAGCTGGTGGGCCAGAACGGTGAGGGAGCCGTCCACCTGGGCGGCCGCCTCCGCCTCGGAGACGGCGGGGGCGGGGAGGGTACGGTCCCCGTGGTTCATGAGGTAGCCCTCCGACTCAAAGCTCACCACATCCCCGGTGTCCAGCGCCACACCCACCTTGACCAGATCGGGGTAGCAGTACACGCCGTCCTGGCGGGAGGCAAAGTGGACAGTGAGTATGCCGCCCTGCCGGATGGAGTAGCTGGGGTCCATATCCTGGTAGCCCCGCTCGGACAGAAACTCCGCAGCCTTCTGCCGTCCCTCCTGGGCGGAGAGGGACGCCTCGCCCACCGGCCGGGAGGAGAGTACCTGGAGCACCTGGCCGCCCTGCCGGGTGACCTCTACATAGAGCTCGCCGCCATTCACCAGGGCGGAGAAGCCCCAGGTGGGGAGCTGTCCCTCGCCCTGGGCGCTGAGGGTGAAGATGTCCTCCCGCAGCCCCAGAAAGGCCGCCGCGGCCCTGCGGGCCTCCGCCTCGGAGACCTGGGGCAGCCCCTCCAGCATCTTGGGCGTGCGGCCCGACAGGTGGTCGGAAAAGGGGCCGTCGTAGATCAGGGTGGGATAGTCGGAAAGGCTCTCCTCCATTTCCTCGGCGGAATCGCTGAGGGTTAAAGCCTGCTGGTCGGAAGAGCGAGCCGGCGGGGAGTTCACCCGACTCCGTGGCATTGGACAGCCGTGCCTGAACGGTCTCCACATCCTCCGGCCGGATGGTGCCCGCGTCCAGCTCCGCCAGCAGGCTCTGGAGGGCGCCGGACAGGGTGGAGGCGGCCCCCGCCAGGCCGCGCAGGGTCTCCCGGTGCGCCTCGGTGCACGCCGTCTCGCCGTAGGCGTCCCGGGCCAGGGCCATGGCGTAGTCGCCGGTTTTGGCCAGGAAGGCGGCGGTTTGCTCCAGCTCTACGTTGCCGTAGGGCAGCTCGCCCAGAGCCGACTGAGCGGCCAGCGCCTTGCTGTAGGCCTGGGCGCACAGTGCGGAGAACAGCTCGGGACTGGTGGCGTAGGTCACCTTTCGGAGGGCGACATCCAGCTCGCCCGCCGCCGTGGCCAGCTCGGTGAAGGCGTGCTGATAGGTGTTGTCCAGCATGCGCCGGTACTGTGCCGCCCGGGCGTGGCCCTGTACTGCAAACCCGGCGGTCACCGCGAAGGCCCCCGCCAGAAAGCTGGCGGCCAGCACCTGTTTTCTCCGTTTCTCCATGACAAAACGCCCCCTTTTACGGCTAGGTTGCGTAAAAGGGGGCGTTTTATGTGCGGTAAATATAAGCTAAAGAAGGGGGCGAAGCCGCGCAAAAAGGTTGAGCAGATCATCGGAGGCCTTCACGCCCAGAAGAGGAATTTCCAAGCCGGCCGCCTGAATCCGATCTTCCAGCGCGCCGAGGAAAAGGCCACGGCCGGGCATCTCTTGATTGCGGTCGGACGTGGTTTCCACTCCGCAGTTGGGGGAGCGGTTTGCGCCCAGAAACGCAACGATGCGAAACCCGTATCTGTGGTACTCCAGCACCTGATGCATGACAGATTCAACTAGGTCCTCCAGTATCCGGCTGGGGGCGGGCGCCTGCATGGCGGCACGAATACGGGTGTTTTCTTCTGTGACCGGGGACTGCGCGCCCAGCCTGTTTCCACGGTCCAGCCCAAGGCAGCAGAGCTCCGGGCAGGGAAGCTGAACGATTCCCACCTGATGTTCCAGAAAGAACTGCACCAGCTCTCGGAAAGCGGCCGGATATACAGCGGTTCCGTCGGAGATGGCGTTTTGGTTCAGCAGGCAGTGGGCTAGAAACACCACTTTTCTACTGCGGCCGTCGGCAAACATCTGCATTTTTCTCACCATTCACGGCTGGGCTCAGCCGCCCAGCTTGTCCAGCCCCTTTTCCTGCAGGGTCAGCGGCTGATAGGTGAGGGACATGGGCTCGTAGGTCTCTCCCGGAGCCGCCGGAGGATAAACCTTGTTTCTGTGGGCAAAATAGGCCACCGGGTCGTAGTTGGCATGCATGAAATACTCGTTCTGCAGGTCACGGATCTCATAAATGCCTTCCAGGAAGGTTTTGTCCGGAGAAATGATGGTACGGAAGGGGAAGGAATGGATTCTGGTTCCGCCCGATTTTTTCTCCTTCAGAGTGGCGCGCCTTGCGATGGCGGTATTGATGGAAACGTCATCGTTTCCGTTCATCTTCTGAAAATAGGTTCGAAGTCCCATCAGCAGAAGGCAGACCAGAGATACATGATATTTTTCACAGAAATCCATCAGCCTCTTTGTGGGCTCCGCCTCCAGGTGGAAAATATCAAGAGCCGAGTCCACCGAATCGGAAACGTTGATCGCGGCCCTCAGATTCGGGTTGTG
>ERZ780150.2098-NODE-2098-length-11018-cov-5.503421_pt1 | contig 11018 bp, 8 predicted proteins | sample MGYA00511019_ERZ780150 | MGnify/ENA primary metagenome ERZ780150 (study PRJEB29588, sample SAMEA2151633) | human gut metagenome | biome: human gut; feature: human-associated habitat; material: faeces | place: Denmark | collected 2008/2010 ...
CAGCTCCCTGTCGGGCTTGGCGATGGCCTCCAGCGTCACCTTTCCGCCGTTGTTCTGGAGATACTGCACCATCAGCATGGCGTGATCCCGCTCTTCCTGCGCCTGGATCTTGTACCAGTTGGCAAAGCCATCCAGGCCCTCCTCCTCATAGTAGATGGAGAAATCCAGGTACAGATAGGCGGAATAAAACTCCTTGTTGACCTGCTCGTTGAGCAGCTGCGCGACCTTTGCGTCCAGCATAAAAAACAACTCCTTTTTCTTTTTTCTGAAACTCTTTCTGAGTCAAGATCCTCCCCCTCTGTTCCCCGCTCTGGTGCGGGACAGACAGACGGATCAGGACCCCGACCTCTCCACGATCTGCCTCTATCCTAACACAGAACCGGGCATCCGGCAACCTCGATCCCATCTACTCCCTTTTACCTTTTGGGCTGATGTGTTCCAACTCCGTCGATTTCACTATGCGTTGATTAAGGCATAAAAATATGTTAAAGTAAATAAAAAGATAAATCTGAAGTTGTGGAGGTAAGAACAATGAAAAAATACGAATATAAGGTTACAACAATAGCGACAACTATACCTATAACGACAAAAGGATATGAAAAAATAATACAAGAATTTGAAACAAAATTGAACGAACTTGGAAGTGAAGGCTGGGAATTTGTTCAGCGAGTGGATAGTCTTTTTTTCTTCAAGAGAGAACTTGAGTAAATTAGAATTTGTCAACTGTTCCTGCCAAGGATTGCCCCATCGTTGAAATGACGATGGGGCAATATTTATATACTAAATCAGTCCAAAGGGTAATAGGGATCCCATCCATCTGTGCAGACCGTTCCATCGGTCACCCCAGCATGGCGAACAGGTCCAGCTGGCTGGTGGCCGGCATATCTCCGAAAGCCCCCGCCTCCGTCAGCTTGTCGATGTGGGTCTTGGAGACCTTGGGGCAGGCAGCGGAGACCTCCTCCACAGAGATGAACCTCCGTCCCTTAGCCTGCTCCGCCAGAGACAGGGCCGCCGTTTCCCCCAGCCCCGCCACCGAGATGAAGGGCGGGATCAGCGCCTTGTGTTCCTCGTCCACCCGGAAGTGGAGGGCGTCCGACAGGTACAGGTCCATCCTTCGGAAGGTGAATCCACGCAGATAGAACTCATAGCACACCTCCAGGGTGGTAAGCATGTCCTGCTCCACCGCGGAGGCGTCCTTGTCCTTGGCGATGATCTCCCTCATCTTCTTCTGGCACACATCCATCCCCTGGCACATGAACTCCTGGTCAAATGCCTTGGCCCGGATGGAGAAGTAGGCGGCGTAAAAGGCCAGAGGCCGGTGGACCTTGAACCAGGCGATGCGGAAGGCCATCATCACATAGGCCACCGCATGGGCCTTGGGGAACAGATAGGCGATCTTCTTGCAGGAGCCGATGTACCAGTCAGGCACCCCGTGCTCCTTCATCTCCTCCTCCGCCCCCTCCGGCAGGCCGCGGCCCTTCCGCACCGCCTCCATGATCTTGAAGGAGCGCTTGGGGTCCATCCCCTTGGAGATCAGGAACAGCATGATGTCGTCCCGGCAACCGATGGCCTCGCTGACCTTGGCGGTGCCCGAGGTGATCAGGTCCTTGGCGTTGCCCAGCCACACGTCGGTTCCGTGGGAGAAGCCGGACAGGCGCAGGAGGATGTCAAACTCGTGGGGCTGGGTGTCCACCAGCATGCCGCGGGTGAACTTGGTGTTGAACTCCGGGATGGCCACGGCGCCGGTTGGGCCCAGGATGGGGTCGTCCACGAAGCCCAGCACCTCAGAGGAGGTGAAGATGCTCATGGTGTCCCGGTCGTCCAGAGGGATCTTTTGCGGATCCACCCCGGTGAGATCCTGGAGCATGCGGATCATGGTGGGATCATCGTGGCCCAGCATGTCCAGCTTGAGCAGGTTGGACTCCATGGAGTGATATTCGAAGTGAGTGGTAATGATGTCGCTGTTGGGATCGTCGGCGGGGTGCTGCACCGGACAGAAGTCGTAGATCTCCCGGTTCTGGGGGATGACCACCATGCCGCCGGGGTGCTGGCCGGTGGTGCGCTTGACGCCGGTGCAGCCCTGGGCCAGCCGGTTCTCCTCCGCCCGGTTTACCGTCCTTCCCCGCTCATCCATGTACTTCTTGACATAGCCGAAGGCGGTCTTTTCCGCCACGGTGCCGATGGTGCCCGCCCGGAACACGTGGGTCTGCCCGAACAGCTCAAAGGTGTACCGGTGGGCGTTGGCCTGATATTCGCCGGAGAAGTTCAGATCGATGTCGGGCACCTTGTCGCCGCCGAAGCCCAGGAAGGTCTCGAAGGGGATGTTGAAGCCGTCCTTGGCGTAGGGCGTTCCGCAGACGGGGCACACCGCGTCGGGCATGTCCGCGCCGCAGCCGATCCCCTTCTCTTTGGCGGTGTCGAAGTCCGAGTGCTTGCACTTGGGACAGCGGTAGTGGGGCGGCAGGGAGTTCACCTCCGTGATACCCGACATGAAGGCTACCAGGGACGAGCCCACGGAGCCACGGGAGCCCACTAGGTAGCCGTGGGCCAGGGAGTCCTGCACCAGCTTCTGGGCCGACATATAAATGACGTCGTACTTGCACTTGATGATGTCGCCCAGCTCGGCATTGATGCGGTCCACCACGATTTTGGGCGGTTCCTCACCGTAAAGGGCTTTTGCTTTCCCCCAGACCAGACTGGTCAGCTCCTCCGCTGAGTTCTCGATCTTGGGGGCGAACAGCCCCTGGGGCAGAGGCACTACGTCCTCACACCAGTCGGCTACCAGATTGGTGTTGCGCACCACCACCTCATAGGCCTTCTCCTTCCCCAAATAGGCAAACTCCTCCAGCATCTCGGTGGTGGTCTTGAAGTAGATGGGCAGAGACGAGTCGGCATCTTCAAAGCCCTTGGAGGCCAGCAGGACGTGGCGGTAGATCTCGTCCTCCGGGTCCAGGAAATGGACGTCGCCGGTGGCGCACACAGGCTTGTCCAGCGCCTCGCCCAGGGATACGATGGTGCGGTTGAAGTCCTTCAGCTCCTCCTGGCTCTGCACCATACCCTTGCGCAGCATGAAGGCATTGTTGCACAGAGGCTGAATCTCCAGGAAATCGTACCAGGAGGCAATGCGCTTAAGCTCCGCAAAGTCTTTCCGCTTTACAACTGCTTGAAACAGCTCTCCAGCCTCGCAGGCCGAGCCGATAATGAGTCCCTCCCGGTGCTGGTTGATCAGGCTCTTGGGCATGATGGGGTAGCGTTTGAAGTGGTCCAGGTGAGAGGCCGAGATGAGCTTGTAGAGATTGCGTAGGCCCAGTTGGTTCTTGGCCAGCACGATTAGGTGCTTGGGCTGGCGGCGGGCCTTGCCCCCGGTACGCAGCCTGGCCATAGCCGGATTGATCTGCTGGAGGGTATGTACACCCCTGTCCCGCAGCATCTCAAAGAAAGGTACCAGCATATAGCCCACCGTGGCCGCGTCGTCATAGGCCCGGTGGTGGTTGAAGGCAGGCAGATTCAGGTGCTCCGCCACGATGTCCAACTTGTGCTTGCCCAGCTCCGGCAGCAGGTTCTGGGCCAGAATCAGCGTGTCGATGGAGGTGCTGTCGAAGGGGCGGCCCATGCGGCGGCACCCCTCGGCGATGAAGCCCATGTCGAACTCCGCATTGTGGGCGGCCAGCGGGCGCTCCCCCACAAAGTCCAGAAAGGCATTTATGGCCTCCGCCTGGGAGGGGGCTCCCCTCAGCATCTCGTCGGTAATGCCGGTAAGCTCGGTGATCTCGCGGGTCAGAGGCCGTTCAGGATCAGCAAACGTGGAGAACTGCTCCACCACCTCCCCGTTCCGCAGTACCACCGCTCCGATCTCGGTGATTACATCCCGCCGCTTGTCCAGACCGGTAGTCTCAATGTCGAAACAGACGATATCACCTGTAAAGTCTTGTTCCTTGTCCCCGTGTACCACCACCCGGTCGTCTACGTCGTTAATGAAGTACGCCTCCACGCCGTAAAGCACCTTGATCTTCTTGGCCGAGTGCCAGGCATCGGGGAATGCCTGGGCCACGCCGTGGTCGGTGATGGCGATGGCCCGATGGCCCCACGCTTCCGCCCGCTTGACCACGTTCTTGTCCGGCCCCGCCTTGGGGCTCACTTGGGTGAGGGCATCCATGGAGGACATGGTGGTGTGCAAGTGGAGCTCCACCCGCTTCTCCGGCGCGTCGTCGGTCTTCATGGGCTTGGCGCTCTCCATGATGGCGTAGGGCTCCAGCACCATGTCGCCAGTGAAGCGGTCGATGTTCAGCTTGCCCTGGATCACCAGATGCTGGCCCTTCTTCACCCCGTCCACAATGCCCTTCCCCTCGTCACCGGGGAAAAACTTGGACACCCGCACCGAGCCGGTATAGTCCGTCACATCGAAGCACACCACCCATGCGCCCCGCTTTTTCAGCTCCCGGTGATCCACGGCAAACACGTCTCCCTTGACGATGACGGTTCCCATGTCCAGCTCCAGGGTGCTCATGGGGATGCTCTCCCGCTTGATTTCGTGCTTGCCGTAGAGTAGCTTTCCTCTCGGGCCGCCGGAGGCCGCCTTTTTCTCCCGCGGGCTGGCAGTTTTGAGACCAGCCAGAGCTCTCCGGCGGATCTCCTCCGTGCGGCGGAAGGCCGCCATGGCATCCTCCTCCACCGGGGCGGCCGGGGGCGGAGGAGGAGGGGCGCTGGCCGCAGGAGCCGGTTCAGCCGCCACAGGAGCCGATGTGGGAGCAGTCGCGGCCGCCGCTCCCATCTCCAGCTCCACCCGCTCCACCCGGTAGGCCAAGGCCAGGCTCTTCTCGATCTGGTGCCGCAGGCCCTCCTCGGGCATTCGAGGGCACTCCACCTTGGCGCGGATAGAGCGGGCCGCCTTATCGATCACCGCCCCCGTGACCAGATAGCCGCCTGCCAGGGCCGCCAGCTCTTCACCGGGCCGCCAGGCGGAAAACAAATTCAAAAAGGGAATCTTCTGTGCCTGTGACATGGTTGAAACGCTCCTGCCTCCTCCGTCAAAGTTCCTCAATTAGTGCGAAAAGCTCGTCCACCAGGGCCTCCTGGGGAACCTTTTTCACGATCTCTCCCTTGCGGAAGAGCAGGCCCTCCCCGTTGCCGCCGGCGATGCCCACGTCGGCGGCGGAGGCCTCTCCGGGGCCGTTGACCACACAGCCCATGACCGCCACGGTGATGGGCTTGTCCACGGCCTTAAGCCGCTCCTCCACCTGGGTGGCCAGGCCGATGAGGTCGATACGGGTGCGCCCGCAGGTAGGGCAGGACACCAGCTCCGGTCCCTCCTTCCGCACCCCGGCGGCCTTGAGGATGTCCCGGGCGGCGTATACCTCCTCCACCGGATCGGCGGAGAGAGAGACCCGCATGGTGTCCCCGATACCCATGGCCAGCAAGCCGCCGATGCCCACCGCGGATTTGAGGGTGCCCATGCGCAGGGTGCCGGTCTCCGTCACCCCAAGATGTAAAGGATAATCACTTTCCCGATTCATCAGGCGGTAGGCCGCCATGGTGGTGCGCACGCTGGAGGACTTGAGGGACACGCATATGTCGGTAAAGTCAAATTTCTCCAGCAGGCGGATATGTCCAAAGGCCGACTCCACCAGGGCCTCCGGCGTCACCCCGCCGTATTTGGCCAGGATGGGCTTCTCCAGGGAGCCGCCGTTGACTCCGATACGGATGGGAATCCCCTTTTGGCGGCAGGCGTCGGCCACCGCCTTCACCCGGTCCTCCCCGCCGATGTTGCCCGGATTGATGCGCACTTTGTCGCACCCGGCGGCCACGCACTCCAGGGCCAGCCGGTAATCGAAATGGATGTCCGCCACCAGAGGGATGGGGCTCCGCTCCCGAATGGCCCCCACCGCCCGGGCGGCGGCCAGATCGGGCACCGCCACCCGCACAATCTCGCACCCCGCCGCCGCCAGACGTTTGATCTGCTCCGCTGTGGCGGACACATCGTCGGTGCGGGTGTTGGTCATGGACTGAATGGTGACCGGAGCCCCCCCTCCGATGGGGACGCCGCCCACGCGAATCTGTCTGGTCATAGGACAAGCCTCCCTACAGGATCAATTTGTTTACGTCGCTGACGGCCACCACCACCATCAGGGCAATGAGGCAGAAGAAGCCCGCCATATTGATATAGCCCAGGTACTTCTGGTCGATACGCCTGTGGGTGAAGAAGTGGTAAATGCCGCCCACGAGTAGGAAAAGAATCTGCCCGCCGTCCAGAGCGGGGATGGGCAGCAGGTTCATCACCGCCAGATTGATGGCGATCAGCGCCACAAAGCTGAAAATATTGAGCAGAGCCCCGGCCATTCCGGCGGCAGCCGCCCCCTGCTGGCCCACCTCGCCGGCCATGGCGAAGATGCCGATGGGGCCGGCCATGTCGTTGAGGCTCACCGCGCCGCGGATCAGATCCCCCAGACTGAGCCATACCGTTCGCACGTAGTCGATGGACTGGTACCAGGCGTTGTGCAGGGTGCCCAGGGGCCCGGCCTCCCGGAGCTCCCCCACCATGACTCCCCGCTTCAGGCTCTGCTGGCCGCTCTCGTCGGTGAGGGTACGGTAGGGCAGGTGCAGAGTGCCCAGATCGAGCCGCCGGCCGTCCCGGAGCACCTCGACGGCCACATCCTCCCCCGCCCGGCCCAGGAAAAGAATCGCATCGCTCTGGAAATAGATGCGGTGCCCGTCGATGCGGTAGAATTCGTCGCCGGGCAGCAGGCCGGTCTCCCGAATGTCCTCCGCCCCCGGCAGATAACCGCTGACCACCGGCGCGGACGGACTCCCCGCCACGGAAAAGAGCACCAGCAGGATCACCAGCCCCGTCACAAAATTCAAAAATGCTCCGGCCACCAGAATGATGAATTTTTTCCACGCCGGCTTACCGCTGAAGGACCGGGGATCGTCCGAGGCCTCCTCCTCACCCTCCATGGAGCAGAACCCTCCGATGGGCAGGGCCCGGAGAGAGTAGGTCGTCTCCCCCCTTGTCCTGGAGAGCAGCTTAGGGCCCATACCGATGGCGAACTCCTCCACCCGCACCCCCAGGGTCTTGGCCGCGATGAAGTGTCCGAACTCATGGATGGCGATGAGCGCGCCGAAGAGCAGGATGGTAATCAGGATGAACAGGATGGTCATAGCATCGCTCCTTACTCAGTGCGTATCGGGCCGGTGTCCCCGCACGGCCTCCCGCGCCGCCTGATCCGCGTCCAGAATGTCCCCCAGGGAGGGAGACTGCACCGCGGGAACCGCGGCCATGGCGTAGGCCACCTGCTCCGCAATGCCGGAAAAAGAGAGCTGTCCGGCCAGGAACTGCCCCACGGCCTCCTCGTTGGCCCCGTTGAGCACCGCCGTGGCGCTGCCGCCGGTGTGGGCGGCCTCCAGGGCCAGGGCCAGACAGGGGAACGCCACATAGTCCGGCGCATGGAAGGTCAGGGGCGGGCAGGACAGCAGGTCCAGCGGCTCTGCCACCGCCGCAACCCGGCCGGGCCAAGTCAGGGCGTATTGAATGGGCAGGCGCATATCGGGCACGCCAAGCTGCGCCAGCACCGCATGATCACAGTATTCCACCAGGGAATGGACTATACTCTCCCGGTGAATCACAATGGAGATTTTTTCCGGGGGCATGTGGTAAAGGCGCATGGCCTCAATAAATTCCAGTCCCTTGTTCATCATGGTGGCCGAGTCCACGGAGATCTTGGCCCCCATATTCCAGTTGGGATGGGCCAGAGCCTGCTCTACCGTCACTCCGGCAAGGTCCTCCCCTTTCCATCCCCAGAAGGGGCCGCCGGAGGCGGTCAGAATCAGGCGGCGCACCTCTCCCCTGTCCTGGCAGCCCTGGAGACACTGGAAGATGGCGGAGTGTTCCGAGTCCACCGGCACCACTTGGGAGCCGCTCCATGCAGCCGCATCGCTCACCAGCTCCCCGGCGCACACCAGTGTCTCCTTGTTGGCCAAGGCGATGCGCTTACCAGCCCGGATGGCGGCCAAAGTGGGACGGAGTCCCACGATCCCCACCACGGCGGTGAGCACCGTGTCCGCCGCCTCCAGCAGGCCCTCCATCCCCTCCGCCACGCGGATGGGCGTGTCAGCCAGGCGCAGGCGCAGGGACGCGGCGGCCTCCGGGTCCATCATCACCGCCAGCTCCGGCTGGAAGCGGCGGCACTGCTTCTCCATCTGCTCCACGTCCCGGTTGGCCGTTAAGGCGGCCACACGCATGCCACAGGCGGCAATCACGTCCAGTGACTGCCGCCCGATGGAGCCAGTGGAGCCCAGCAGAGAAATACAGCGGTTTTGTTCCATGCTATGCTCCTCCCACGGCGGGCAGGAACCGGAGCAACAATTCGATCAGGGGCGCGCAGAAGATCACGCTGTCAAACCGATCCAGCACGCCGCCGTGTCCGGGAAAAATGTTGCCGAAATCCTTGATTCCGTACTGCCGCTTGATATAGGAAAATGACAGGTCGCCCATCTGGGAGATGGCGCTGCCCAGGGCTCCGTAGAGGGCCAGGTACAGGTAGTTCACAGTATAGTCGAAGGCGAAGCGGAGCAGCACGCCGTACAGTACCGTGCACACCACCGTCCCCACGAAGCCGCCCACGGCCCCCTCCACCGTCTTTTTAGGAGAGAGCTCCGGCGCCAGCTTGTGCCTGCCGAAAGCCATGCCCGCAAACAGTGCGAAGGCATCGCTGATAAAGGCCGCCACCAGGGGCAGGATGAGCAAAGGCTCCCAGTGCTCCATCTGGCGAATGCGCAGGAAGGAGGACAGGAAGAAGGGGATCACCACAGTCAGGAAAAAGGCGCCTCCCAGCTTCTCCAGAGACAGGCGCTTGTGGCTTGCGATGGCCTCTGCAAAGAGAAGCACCACATACACGAACAGGCCGCACAGCGCGGGCAGAGGCCGCCCGTCATAGTAGACCCAGAAGGGAATCAGCCCGGCCAGTATGATGGAGTAGCCGGAGATGCGGGTATGCTTCAAAAAGCCGGTGGACCAGAGCACCTCATGCACCGCGATCATGGACAGCCCGGCAATGAGGAGGCACAGAGCCCAGGGATACGCGGGAGAAATCAGGTAAAACAGCACCAGCAGGAGCGGGATGAAAATAACCGCCACCATGATTCGCTTACCCACTCAGACACCTCCAAAACGGCGGGAACGGCCCTGGTAGGCCGCCAACGCCCTATGCAGCTCCTCTTTGGAAAAATCGGGCCACAGTACGTCAGTAAAATAGAATTCCGCATAGGCGGACTGCCACAGCAGGAAGTTGGAAATGCGCACTTCCCCGCTGGGGCGGATCACCAGATCCGGGTCGGGTACACCATTGGAGCAGAGGTATTCGGAAAACAGCACCTCGGTCAGCTCCTCCGGTTTCCGTCCTCCCGCCGCACAGTCTGCGGCGAAATGTCGGGCGGCCCGAACGATCTCGTCCCGTCCCCCATAGTTGAAGCAGACGTTGACCTGCATCCCCTCATACCGCTCGGAAATCTCGCTGGTTTTCCGGCACATATCCTTGAGCTCCTGGGGCAGCGGCTCCAGATCACCAAAAAAGTGGAGCTTAATTTTGTCCTTCTCCATCTTTTCGATGGACTCCAGCAGATACTTTTTCAGCAGGCCCACGATGGCGGAAACCTCCTCCAGCGGGCGCTTCCAGTTCTCCGTGGAAAAGGCGTACACTGTAAGGTACTCCAGTCCGATCTTCTGACAATAGGTGGCGATGCTGCGGAAAGTCTCTGCCCCCGCGGCGTGCCCCGCCGTACGAGGCAGGCCACGGCGCTTGGCCCAGCGGCCGTTTCCGTCCATGATGATTGCCACGTGGCGGGGCAGGCGGTCAAAATCCACCTGTGCCTCCCCGCTCTCTTTCGTTTTTAAGAATGACATAGTTTATCCTACCCGGTCCCATAAAATTCCGGTGCGGGACATCCAGGTGTCCCGCACCGTGAGGTCTATCTGCTTTACAGGCTTAGACCGCCATCAGCTCTGTCTCTTTTTTGGCAGTGAGCTCGTCGATTTGCTTGCAGCGCTTTTCGGTCATGTCCTGGAGCTCCTTCTCATAGTCCTTCCGGTCGTCCTCGGTAATCTCCGACTTCTTTTCCATGGCCTTAAACTTTTCCATGGCATCCCGGCGGATGTTGCGGATGGCCACCTTGCCGTTTTCGCCGTACTTCTTGACCTGCTTCGTCAGCTCCTTGCGGCGTTCCTCCGTGAGCTGCGGAAAGGCAAGGCGAATTACTTTACCGTCATTCTGTGGATTGATGCCGAGATCGGAGGTCTGGATGGCCTTTTCAATGGCCTTGAGCAGGGTGCTATCCCAAGGCTGGATCATCAGGCTCCTGGGGTCTGGGGAGGAGATAGCCGCTACCTGGTTCAGAGGCGTGGGAGCACCGTAGTAGTCCACGGTGATCTTGTCCAGCACGGCGGCGTTGGCGCGGCCGGCCCGGACGCTGGCGAAATCGCTCATGACCACGTCAATGGTCTTCTGCATCTTTGCATCGAATTCCTTGTTGACTTCCTTCATATCACGGTTCCTCCTTGACAATGGTTCCAATTTTCTCTCCCATAACGACCCGCAGGATGTTCTCCGGGTCCTTCAACGCAAACAGAACCACCGGGATCTTGTTGTCCATGGACAGGGACGTGGCGGTGGAGTCCATCACCTGCAGGTGCTGGGCCAGCACATCGTCATAAGTGATGGTGTCATACTTGACCGCAGAGGGGTCCTTCTTCGGGTCGGCGCTGTAGACGCCGTCAATGTTCTTAGCCAGCAGAATGGCATCCGCGTCGATCTCCGCGGCCCGCAGCACCGCGGCCGTGTCAGTGGAGAAAAACGGGTTGCCGGTGCCGCAGCCAAAGATCACGACCCGGCCCTTCTCCATGTGCCGGATGGCTTTGGAGCGGATGTACGGCTCGGCCATGGCGCGCATCTCGATGGCGGTCTGCACCCGCACGTCCACGCCCTTCTGCTCCAGCACGTCGGCCACGGCCAGGGCGTTGATGGTAGTGG
>ERZ780150.2099-NODE-2099-length-11012-cov-13.770923_pt1 | contig 11012 bp, 10 predicted proteins | sample MGYA00511019_ERZ780150 | MGnify/ENA primary metagenome ERZ780150 (study PRJEB29588, sample SAMEA2151633) | human gut metagenome | biome: human gut; feature: human-associated habitat; material: faeces | place: Denmark | collected 2008/2010 ...
CTTGCTCAGCCCGGAAACCAGACGGCTCCAGAAGCCTTTTTTTTCTTCGCTCATCTCTTTTTCCTCGTTTCTATATGATTTGTCCCACTGCGTCCTCTGCCTCAGCTGCTCAGATCATCATCGATCAGATTGACCGAAACAAGTGTCGAAACACCTTTTTCCTGCATGGTGATACCATACAGACGATCTGCTGCCGCCATAGTGCCACGTCTGTGGGTAATGACAATAAACTGTGTACTTTTTGTCAGCTTATGTAAGTATTTTGCAAAGCGGCCGACGTTGGAATCGTCGAGTGCCGCCTCGATCTCGTCTAACAAACAGAATGGGGAAGGTTTTAAATTCTGGATCGCAAAAAGCAGTGAGATCGCTGTGAGTGATTTTTCTCCACCGGACATCTGCATCATGTTCTGCAATTTTTTTCCTGGCGGCTGTGCGATGATACGGATACCGCACTCTAAGATATCCTCATCTTCCACCAGTTCAAGCGTTCCTTTTCCTCCACCGAAAAGCTCCTTAAACACCTTATCAAACTCGCGCTGAATTTCTGCAAATTTTTCCATAAACTGTTTGCGCATTCCGGTATCCAGTTCTTCAATAATTCCAACCAGAGTCTTTTCTGCCTCAATCAGATCATCATGCTGTCCCTTTAAGAAACCGTAACGCTCCGAGATTTCTTTGTAATCTTCAATGGCATTGACATTGACATCTCCCAGTTTTCGAATGTCATCTTTGATGCCTGCAATCTGTTTTTTCAGATCCGTAAGATCCGAAAATGCCTCATCCCTCAACTCCATCGCTGCATGCAGTGTCAGCTCGTACTCCTCCCACATATAATTCGTCTGGTAGTTTCCGGCTTCTTCAAGTTTTTCTCTCTGACTGTTCAAACGGTAAATCTCTTTATCCAGATCTGCGATTTTCCTGGAAACATCCTCCTGTTTCTGGAAAAATCCCTTATAGGAAGCAGACATCTCCTCTTTCTTCCGGATATGCTCTTTTAAAGCTTTCTCCTGCTCTTCCTGATAATCTGCAGAGTTTAAAATTGTCTTTTTAATCTCATCGATATCCTGACGTTTCTTCTCCACATCTGCTTTCGCATTCTTCGCTTCGTTTAACACACCTTCGCGCTCATCGTCAAACCGCCTGATCTCGCCCTGGATACGTGTGAGATTTTCCATTACGAATTCTGCCTTCTGGCGGATTCCCGCAAGCTCTAATGTCACCTGGGATACCGCATTTGTAGCAGATTCCACATCTGCACTTTTCTCATCCAGAATTTGCTGGAATTTCTTATTTTCTTCCTCGATCTGGCTCTCACGGTTTTTCACATATTCAATTTCTTCTGATATTTTTTCTTTATTATCGTTGATTTCCTGAAGCTGTTTCTCTATCTCACGGTTTTCTGCGATCAGTCCCGCATACACATTTTCACTTTCGTTCTTCTGCGCCGCTGCACGATCCACATTCATTTTTGCCGTATTCTGTAAAATCAGCTGCTCCTGTAGTTCTGCCTTATTGGCTTCGATATCATCCACGAGCAGACTCTGTGCTGTCTTGATATCCTCCAGCCGGTTGCGGCTTTCCTTTATCTTCTGTTCTGACTTGCTGATCAGTTCCTCTAATTCTTCGATCTCACGGTTTCTTCCGAGAAGATTACTGTTATTGCGGAATGCACCACCTGTCATGGAGCCACCCGGGCTTAAATACTCTCCCTCTAACGTTACGATATGAAGGGAATAATGATTCTTCTTTGCCAGTTTGATTGCAAAATCAATATTCTCTGTGACGATCACTCTTCCTAACAGGTAGGCAGTCACGCCCTCGTATTTTGCCTCTGTTTTAACTAACGTATTGGCAAGTCCAATGACGCCCGGTTCTTTTAGGGCATCCATATTTTTAAAGTTGCCTTTTCCATCTACACTTGTAAGAGGTAAAAAAGTTGCACGTCCCAGACGGTTCTCTTTTAAGAAAGAGATCATCTTCTTCGCAGTCTCTTCATCCTCGGTGACGATATTCTGGATATTTCCACCCAATGCCGTCTCGATGGCAACTTCATACTTCTTCTCCACCTGGATCAGATCAGAAACAACTCCAAGAAGTCCCTTATTCTGCTCCTTTTGTTCCATCACTTTGCGGATACTGTTACCATATCCATCATAGCGCTCTGCAATATTTTTCAGAGATTCTAATTTGGACTGCTGCTTGTTATATCTTGCAAGTGTCTCCTCTAATGTATGCGTTGTCTCAATGGATTTTTTCTTCCAGTCGCGGCTTTTCTCCTCCATGGAAAGTCCGGCCTGTTTCAGCTCTTTTATTTTCTGATTGATGGAATCTAAATCTTTCTGATACTCTGCTAAAACAGAATCTAAATCTGCTTCCTCTGTTTTTCTTGCAAGCAGTCTCTGGTTTAACTGAGCTTTTCGGATGTTGACCTGTTCTTCCATCGTGTCAAACCGCTGTTGTCTTGCCTTAATGGAAGCCTTGCTGTTCAACAGTTCAATCAATTCGCTTTTGCCTTTTTCCATGCCTTCCGTACATCTCGCGATCTCTGTCTGCAATGTCTGAAGTGCTTCTTCCGCTGCTTTTTTCTTTTCCTCAATCTCAGAGATCTGTGCGTCCAGAGTAACCTTTTCTTCCTCATAAGTCTTTCCGGAAGAAATACGTTCTTCTTTCTCATGGTCGATGGCATCCAGACGGCTCTGCATATGTTCATCCGTATGCTCTGCCGAACGGATCTGCTCGTTTAAGATTTCAATCTGGCTCTCCAGCCTGTTCTTTGTCACAGCGGACTGACTCATCTCGTCACGGATTGCATTGATCTTTTCGTCCTCTGCCGCCATATCCTGTTCAAGCTTTTCATATTCTGTTTTTATCTGCTCATAACTTTCTTTTGCTTCCTGATAATCACGATCCGCAATCGAATAGTTTTCTTTGACTTCCTGTAACTGTCTGTCAATACGCTCCATTTCCAATAAGAACATATTGACATCAAACGTTTTTAACTCTTCTTTTTTCTTTAAATAAATACGGGCTTTTTCCGCCTGGCGCTCCAACGGACCGACCTGACGCTCTAACTCTGCCAGAATATCATTGACACGCACCAGATTTTCCCGCTCGTTCTCTAACTTTTTCTGGGCAGTTGCTTTTCGCTTTTTATACTTTACGATTCCTGCCGCCTCGTCAAAAAGTTCTCTTCGCTCTTCCGGTTTACCATTTAAGATACGCTCGATCTGTCCCTGACCGATAATAGAATATCCCTCTTTACCGATACCGGTATCATAGAAAAGTTCTGTGACATCTTTCAGACGACACGGACTTCCATTAATCAGATACTCACTCTCGCCGGAACGGTAAACACGTCTTGACACCGTAACTTCCTCGAAATCAATGGCAAGCTGATGATCTGAGTTGTCCATAGTGATTGCAACATATGCATAACTTAAAGGTTTTCTGTTTTCTGTACCGGCAAAAATAACATCCTGCATGCTTGCACCACGAAGCTGTTTTGCACTCTGTTCTCCCAATACCCAGCGCACTGCATCTGCGACATTACTCTTACCACTACCATTTGGTCCAACGATCCCGGTGATCCCATTGTGAAAATCGAATACGATCTTATTTGCAAATGACTTGAATCCCTGAACTTCTATACTTTTCAGATACATTTCATAACTCCGTTTCCTGCATTATTTTTTCTGGACCGGTTTTAAAAGCAGCAGTGCCTGATAGGCAGCTTCCTGCTCGGCAGCCTTCTTTGTATGACCGATTCCTGTTCCGATCACCCGCTCGCCAATCCTTGCCTCTACTGAGAAGCGTTTGTCATGGTCTGGTCCTTCCTCTGAAATTAATCTGTAATTCAATTCTTCCTCATAATGTCCCTGCACGACTTCCTGTAAACTTGTCTTGCAGTCATAGAAAAGCTTTTTATGTTCAATATCTGTTAAAATAAATTTATGGATAAACGTTTTTGCATGTTCAAATCCACCATCCAGATAAATTGCTCCGATCACTGCCTCTAATGCATCCGAGAGAATCGAATTGCGGTTTCTTCCACCTGTCAGATTTTCGCCCTTTCCAAGGAACAGATATTTGCCAAGTTCCATCTCTCTGGTACAGATTGCCAGCGTCGGTTCGCAGACCAGACTCGCACGCAGCTTTGTCAGATCTCCTTCCGACTTGTCCGGATATGCCTTATACAAAAAGTCACTGGAAACGATTTCCAACACCGCATCTCCCAAAAACTCCAGTCTTTCATTATCAGAATGTTTTCTCAAATGTTTCTCGTTCGCAAAAGAGCTGTGTGTCAATGCCTGACGCAGCAGTTTCTCCTGTTTGAATTCATATCCAATTTTATCCTGTAATTCTAAAAAATTTGCCATATTTTCTCCTCTCACAGAGGATTTTTCGTAATACCTCAGCCACCTGAGCCATTACCAAAAAACCTCTCCTCTTTTCTTATCAGTAACGTAAAGAGGCTGTCGCACATAGAAAAGATTTCGTTGCGACAGCCTGTATGCTTAAAAGTTATATTTATGAGTTTAAAGCATTTTTGATTTGTTCCACTGCGTCTCCAACTGTTACGATTTTCTCAGCTTCTTCATTTGGAATCTCAATATCAAATTCTTCCTCTAAGCCCATAATAATCTGGAAAACATCCAATGAATCTGCTCCAAGATCATCCACAAAAGTGGTTTCCATTGTGATTTCCTCTTCATCCACATTTAATACTTCAGCGATAATTTTTTTCAGTTTTTCGAATTCCATAATTACATTCCTTCCTGTTCTGCAGAACCTAAAATATTTTTCTTGATCTTACCATTAATATCCTGTTCTTTAAAAGTAACACACTGATAAATTGAATTGGTAACTTCCTTTGCCTTGGCACTTCCATGCGTCTTCACCACAAGACCATTCAATCCTAAAAGCGGTGCACCACCATATTGGGAGGCGTCAAATGTTTTCAGTGTAGATTTTAAAGCCGGCAATGCAAGCGCAGCGCCAATTTTGCTTCGCAGAGTACTCATCATACCCTTCTTGATTGCGCCAACCAGTGTACCCGCCAGTCCTTCGTACAGTTTTAAGATGACATTTCCCACAAACGCTTCACAGACAATGACATCTGCCTCGCCATGTGGAATCTCCCTTGCCTCAATACTGCCTACAAAATTAATGTCTGTACACTCTTTTAATAATGGAAATGTCTCTTTTACAAGCGCATTCCCCTTTTCCTCTTCTGCTCCAATATTTACAATTGCAACTCTTGGATTCTTAATTCCAAGAACATTTTCCATATAAATGGATCCCATCTTTGCAAACTGAACCAGATGTGATGCCCTCGCATCTACGTTCGCACCACAGTCGATCAATAAAGAGACTCCCTTTTCCGTAGGAATCAATGGTGCCAAAGGCGGTCTCTCAATTCCGCGGATTCTTCCAACGATAACCTGTCCTCCGACAAGGATAGCGCCTGAACTTCCGGCGGAAACAAAAGCATCTGCTTCTTTCTGCTTTACCATATTCATTCCAACAACAATTGATGACTGTTTCTTTTTTCGAATTGCATTCACTGGAGGTTCTGCTGTCTCGATCACTTCCTCAGCATGTACCACTTCAATCTGTTCTTTTGGGTAAGAATACTGTTTCAGTTCTTTCTCAACCACATCCTGCTGTCCTACCAACAGCACCTTGATGTCCGATCTGCCATTCACAGCATCGACTGCACCCTTGACTAACTCTCCCGGTGCATTATCTCCACCCATTGCATCCAGTGCAACTCTCGTGATTTCCTGTTGCATACACTTCTCCATTTCCTGCGTGTTAACTGCCTTACGAAAAGTGCTCCTTACACGTCTATAAGAAAATATACTATAACTTTTTCTATAAATCAATATATAATCACATTTGTGTGATCACAGTTCTCAGTTGAAATATTCCATGTTCCGTTCCTTCTCTGCTTCCAAGTCTTCCGGAGACATATATTTCTGAAAAATCTTTTCCAGAATGAAATTAGCAAGCAGCATATATACACATGGAATTATAAATACTGCCGGTGGGAATATATAAACTGCAAATGCTGCTACAAGGAGCAGGGCAAAGAGAAGCAGTGTCTTCCACAGATTTCCCAGTGCGATCAGCGCTGCATTTTTTAAGATCATCTTTGTCTGATTCTCAAATCGCGCAATATAAGGAAACAGGTAAATTGCCCACATCGTTGCAAACATCATCAGCACTGCAAATACAATATATATTTTTCCTAACGCAACACCTGCTTTTGCATACTGATACATCACATAGCAGTCAAATCCCATGATCGCATATAATAAGAGGAGGATCAGCCATACGATCGTTGACTGCCTGAAATTCGTCTTAAATGCATGCCAGAACTCCCTGCCTATGTAACTGCGGTTGTTCCGGATCACTTTATTCACCGTATAATACAATGCTGTGGTTGCCGCCCCGGCTGTCACGATCGGGATACATAAAAAAAACCAGAACGCACTCAGACAGATCACATCAATGATCTTCCCCAATCCTTGAAAAAACTTGTTGTCAACATTAAAAAAATCGCCCATATTTACTTCCTTCTTTGATTCGTGATAGAGCAATACTGCCCATTGGTAACACTCATTATAGCATAGCCCGAGACAGTCTACAATGACTGTAATTGTTAAAAATCGGTAAAGAAAAAGGACTTTCAATCTCTTGAAAGTCCTCTGATCTTCTTAAAAATTAATCCTGAGGAATAATCTCTTTTTTGTTATATGAGCCACAGTTCTTGCATACTCTATGAGGCATCATTAATTCACCACATTTGCTGCATTTTACTAATGCAGGAGCAGTCATTTTCCAGTTTGCTCTTCTTTTATCTCTTCTTCCTTTGGAAGATTTATTTTTTGGACAAATTGACATTTACTTACACCTCCTTAAATTTGTTAAAGACATCTTGGATTGCTGCCATTCTTGGATCCAGTTCTGTTCTCTGGCAATTGCAGTCACCCTTATTCAGGTTCATTCCGCACACTTTGCAAATTCCTTTGCAATCCTCTTTGCACAGAACTTTCATCGGCCAGTTTACCAAAATCTCTCCATAGATAAGTTTATCTACATCCAGATCAAATCCAATCAGGTAGTCTATATCCTCCATCTCTTCATCATTGATCGCAGAATTTTCCAGACGGAACTCCTTGTCAATGTCGAAATGGATTCTTGTCGGAACTTCTTCCAGACAACGGCTACACGGTATTGATGCTGCCAGATCCACAGTGCCACTGATACGCAGCTTGCCGCCATCAATGTTTGCGATCTGTAAATCAATCGGTGCCTTTTCAATGATCGGGAACTCGCCTAATCTCGATACAAAGGATTCTAACTCGATCTGAACTTTTTCTGTTAAGGACTTGTTCTCACAAGTTACAATACTTGAAATATCTATAATCACAGCGCTCTCCCCAAAACTCGCTTAAGCCCAAACTCCTAAGCTGAGGTTTTTCACACCTAAATGATTATACATAGGTGTCTTTCTTTTGTCAACCACTTTTTTCACATATTGTCAAGTTTTTTCCCTTGACAGTGTTTTTCTAGCCGGATCTGCCGTTCATTTTCCATCTTTTGCACCGCAGATCCTGTCTGATCTCTCATTATTTTACAAGCGCAACTGTCTCTCTTGCAATTGCAAGCTCCTCGTTTGTAGGGATCACGCAGACTTTTACTTTGGAATCCGGTGTGGAGATCACTGCCTCATCACCGTGAGTTGCATCATTGACTTCGTTATCAATAGTGATTCCGAGGTAGCCAAGGTAAGCAACGATCTTTCTGCGGACCAGATTGGTATTCTCACCAATTCCTGCGGTAAATGCGATCGCATCTACTCCGTTCATGGCTGCCACATAGGAACCGATGTATTTTGCAACACGGTAGCAGAATACTTCGATCGCATTGATCGCATATTCATTTCCCTCGTTATAGGCTGCCTCAAGGTCACGGAAATCAGAAGAAATGCCTGTCATTCCCTGTACACCGGACTTTTTATTTAAAACATTCATAACACCTTCAATATCAAGGTTCTCTTTCTTTGCAATGAACTCCATGATTGCAGGATCGATATCACCGGAACGGGTTCCCATGACAAGACCTTCTAATGGAGTAAGTCCCATGGAAGTATCAACACATTTTCCATTGACAACTGCGCTGACAGAAGCTCCGTTTCCAAGATGTGCTACGATCACTTTGGAGTTATTTAAATCCATTCCAAGGTACTCTACCAGACGTTTGGATACAAAGCTGTGGCTTGTTCCGTGGAAGCCGTATCTTCTTACTTTGTATTTCTCATAATATTCATGAGGCAGACCGTAAAGGTATGCTTTCTTAGGCATTGTCTGATGGAAAGCAGTATCAAATACACCAACCATAGGCACGTTTGGCATTAATTCCTGGCAGGCACGGATTCCGATCAGGTTTGCAGGATTGTGAAGTGGTGCAAGATCGTTACACTCTTCGATCTGAGCCAGAACTTCCTCTGTCAGAACAACAGAACTTGCAAATTTCTCTCCGCCATGTACGACACGGTGTCCGACAGCATCTACCTCTGCAAGGCTCTTTAAAGCACCTGTCTTAGGATTTACGATAGCATCCAGTACCATCTGGATTGCCTGTTTGTGTGTTGGCATAGCTGCTTCTGTAATCTCTTTGTCGAGACCTGTTTTCTGGTAAACTAATCTTCCGTCGATTCCGATTCTCTCGCAGAGACCTTTTGCCAGTACTGCTTCTGTTTCTGAATCAATGAGCTGGTATTTCAGTGATGAACTACCACAGTTAATTACTAATACGTTCATGATTTTTCTCCTCTATCAACTATATTGTGCCTTATGGCATTTTCTACTTTTTCGGGTCTTCTCAGACAGACCACATATGGTTTTAGTATACGCCTTTCTTTTCTGTGCGACAAGCCACTTTTTGCCATATTTCGTGTATTTAATACGAAACATCTTGTCAATTTTTTAACGATTCTACTTACCGTTTCATAATAGAAAACTACGCTGTCACGGCCAATTTCTTATCATCCGCATTACAATCACGAAACACGGTTCAACAGTCACTTGATTTTTCTTATAAAAATGGTTATGTTACTACTAAGTCATTTTGAGACAGCCAGGAAAGGATCATCCCATGAAAATTACAGGCATTATTGCAGAATACAATCCATTTCACAATGGACATGCTTATCAGATAGCAAAAATAAAAGAGGAAACAGACAGCGATTATGTCATTGTCGCCATGAGCGGAGATTTTGTGCAGCGGGGAGAACCTGCCATCACAGACAAATACGAACGCGCCAGAATGGCACTCTCCTGCGGTGCGGATCTTGTGCTGGAACTCCCTGCTCTTTTTGCCTGCGCTTCTGCAGAATATTTTGCCAGAGCAGGTGTCGCGCTCTTTACACGGATGGGCTGTATCGACTACCTGTGTTTTGGCGCTGAAAATGCAGACCTTTCCCAATTAAATAAAATCGCAGGCATTCTTGCCGATGAGCCCCGTTCTTATCAGGATGCCCTCAATCGTTATTTAAAAGAAGGGAAAAATTTTCCTGCCGCCAGGATTCTGGCATTAAAATCTTATCTCAGTGCAGAATCTTCCGACGCTGCCTTGCAGACAGAGCAGCTTACCAGCCTCTTATCCACACCAAATAATATTCTTGGCATCGAATACCTGAAAGCATTAAAAACCTGCGGATCACAGATTACACCTTATCCGATTCTGCGGGAAGGCGCCGGATATCATGACACCGATATTCTCTTAAAAAATGCCTCTGCTTCTGCCATCCGGCAGACTTTAAAACAGGCTGGCTCTTCCGGCTCTGCCCCGGATTTTGCATCTTTTTCTGCCGCCATGCCACAGGAAGCTTTCCGGATTTTTTCAGAATATCTCGCCTCCTCCACTTATCTGGAAGCGGATGATTTTTCCGGTATTTTAAATTATCTGCTGCTTTTTTATCCGGCAGAAGTGCTTGCCGACTTTGCCGACTGCAATATTGAAATTGCGAACCGCCTGAAAAAGAACCGCAGTGAATTTTCCTCTTTCACGCAGTTTGCTGCCTTAAATCAGAGCCGCGACATTACTTACGCACGCATGAGCCGTATTTTTACGCATATTCTGCTGCATATGACAGCCGAAGATTATAAGCATGCAAAACAGCTTGGTTATGTCTCTTACCTCCGTCCTCTTGGATTCAAAAAATCGTCCTCTGGCGTACTTAGTGAGATAAAAAAGCACACGGATATTCCACTGATAGGAAAGCTTGCAAATGCCAGACAGACTCTTTCTGACGACGCCTATAGGCTTCTTGAAAAAGATATTTTTGCGGCTGATCTCTATGAACAGGTACTTGCGCAAAAAAACAGAACAATCCCACGAAATGAATACACCCGTGAAATTGTTCTGCTGTAATGATTCTCAGATTGTTCTGATCACTTCTGTGACCAGTTGTTTGAACTGTCTGGAAACACGATCTGCTGTCTCCTGCACTTCTTTATGATCCAGCTTTTGTGAAGACATCCCTGCTGCCAGATTCGTGATACAGGAAATTCCACACACCTTCATTCCCATATGGTTTGCTGCAATAGTCTCACATACAGTGCTCATTCCAACTGCATCAGCGCCAAGAGTTCTTAACATACGAATCTCTGCAGGGCACTCATAACTTGGTCCTGTAAGCTGTACATACACGCCTTCCTTGAGTGGAATATTAAGGTCTTTTGCGCTGTCTCTTATTATCTGGTTCAAATCTTTCTTATAAACTTCGCTCATATCAGGAAATCTTACACCAAGCTCATCAATATTTGCTCCAATAAGCGGGTTTGCTATAAACGTAGAAATATGGTCTGTAATAAGCATGAAATCTCCGGCATTGAAATCATAATTGATTCCGCCTGATGCATTTGTTACAAATAATATTTCTGCACCCATCTTCTTCATAAGTCTTGTAGGAAGTACAACATCTGTCATTGAATATCCCTCAT
>ERZ780150.2101-NODE-2101-length-10997-cov-4.961524_pt1 | contig 10997 bp, 12 predicted proteins | sample MGYA00511019_ERZ780150 | MGnify/ENA primary metagenome ERZ780150 (study PRJEB29588, sample SAMEA2151633) | human gut metagenome | biome: human gut; feature: human-associated habitat; material: faeces | place: Denmark | collected 2008/2010 ...
TACGCCTTTTCTTGTATTCACCGATACATCGGGTGTCGGTAAAGGAAGTGCGCTTGGAATCTCGATGGTGCCCACGCAGTTGTAGTGAAGGCGGAGCCGCTGCTCCCATACACCGTTGACCTTTTCTGCATCGAACACTTCGATTTTTTCCACCAGTTCGTTCAGCATCCGGGGTGTCAGCTTTTTTGCTCTGGTGTACTTGCGAACTAGACTGATGAACATATCCGTTGTCATAGTTCGGCTGCTCTGCTTTTCGATTTCGGAGCGGAGCTGTTTGATTTTCTCGGTCAGCTCCTTTTGCTCGTCCTCATATCTCCGGGACATTCTGGAAAAGCGTTCATCAGAGATCTTGCCGGAAACATTGTCCTCATAGATGCGCTCAAAGAGGCCGTCCAGTTCTTCATCACGGGCAAGGAGTGCTTTCAACTCTTTCTCTTTCAGCTTGCGGTCGGCTTCGTCCGCCTGCTGGGAGTGCCCGATAACAGCTTTCAGAAAGTCGTTCTCGTAGAGGCTGGCAAACTTGGTCAGCCGCCGGATCTCGCCCAGCACCACCTGCTCCAGGAAGTCCACGCGGACATAATGGGTGGAAGTGCAACTCCCACGATTGCCCTTGTAGTTGGAGCAGTTGAAATACTTGATGTCGGGGTTGCCCTGATTGAAATGGAAGTGCAGGTTGTGTCCGCAGTCGGCACAGACCAGAAGGCCGGAGAACATATTGCGTTCTCCCTCATGGGTGCGGCGCTTGCGGATCTTGCCACGCTTCTGATGGACCTGCTCAAAGACTGCCCGCTCAATGATGGGTTCGTGGACATCCTGGAAGATGACCCAGTTTTCCCGGTCGTTGGCAAGCCGCTTTTTGTTCTTGTACGACTTGGAGTAGGTCTTGAAGTTGAGAATATCACCGCAATACTCCTGTAAAGAGAGAATGTGAGTGACGGTGGAGCTGTTCCACATATACGGTCCGCGGAGCTTGCTTTTCCCAGGACGATTGACGCCCTTCTCACGCCAATAGGCGATGGGGGTAAGAACTTTCTCATCGGAGAGGATCGTGGCGATCTGCTCTGTACCATAGCCATCGACAGTCATATGGAAGATACGGCGCACTACCTGGGCGGCCTCCTCGTCCACGACCCACCGTTTGGGATCGTCCGGGTCTTTTTTGTAGCCATAGATGGCGTTGTTGGTGGTGGGCTTGCCCGCCTTGCCCTTGACACGGTATGCTGCCGAAACCTTTTTGGACTGGTCACGCAGATACCATTCGTTCATGATATTGAGAAAGGGGGCAAACTCGCCGCTGTCCTGTTCCTCGCTGTCAATGTTATTGGCAACAGCAACAAAATGAACCCCATTCTGCCGGAACATTACCTCGGTGTAAAAGCCGGTTTGCAGGTAGTTTCTGCCGATCCGACTTAGGTCCTTACACAGCAGGTGGGCCACCTTTCCCGCCTCGATGTCCGCCACAAGGCGCTTCCATGCGGGACGGTCAAAGTTGCCGCCGGACCACCCATCGTCTGTGTAGTGGACGATATTGGTGTAGCCCCGCTGTGCTGCATAGCTTTCGAGATAACGTTTCTGGTTCAGAATGGAGTTCGAGTCGCCCGTGAGGTCATCGTCACGGGACAGGCGCTCATAGAGCGCAGTGATTTTTTCTTCCGTCTGTCTGTTTGCCATATCAGGCGCTCCTTTCAGACGGACGGCTCATTTGTGGCAGTTCCATTATACCACATTCCGGCTGGTTTGCCAGCCCGTCGTTGCGGATCAGCCGCAAAATTTTATCTTCCATCGTTTCCTCGGCGGTTTCGCTGAGGTAGACACGAACTTTATAGGTGGTGTTGCCAATGTGCCGGGTCAGAAACACGGCGTTTTTATCTGCCATAGAACCTCTCTTTCTTGCGCTTTCGGCGCATCCGGTGTATACTGTTGTTATGGTTCCGTTGTTTGTAACCTGCGATTATGTTACTTTTTTGTGTCAAGCCTGAACATGGCGAAAGCCCCCTTTCTCCTGTGTGAATGAGCGAATGTAACCCAAGTAACTTGTTTTTAGATTACTCTTTCACTAATAGGAGAAATCCGGGGTGCAAAACGGAACCATTTTTGAAAAATCGCAAAATATTTTTTTGAAAAGAGGTGGGGTCATGGCGTATCTGTCTGATGACGAGCTTCTGGATACCGAGGGTGGCTTCACCGGATGGGACGATGGGACAGGCACTGGTGCGGCGGAGGAAACGCTGGAACAGGCGCTTGCGGAAGAACGTCTGGCCGAGCTGGAAAATGAGCTGGAGCAGGACGAGCATCCCATCGACTATGAAGCGGAGCTGGAGGACGAGGAAGAAGAAGCCGCCCCGGTCAACGAAAAGCGGCTGAAACGGGAGATTCGAGCGGAAGCTGTGCGGCGGCTGGAGGAAGCAGCACGCACGGAGAAGGATTTCCGGGCCGTGGTGGAGGAATGGAACAAGCTGGACCGGAACCGGGAGCGCCGGGAACGGGACCATGAAAACCTCCGTGGAGATGTGCCGCTGGAATATCAGGCGGTGCCGGAACCGAAGCTCATTCCCCGATGGATGAACAACCCTGCATACCGGCAGCTGATGGCCGGAAACTTTCTGGACATCCTGTTTGACTGCCCCTATGAGATGCACAACCTGACCGCTGACGCCTTTATATCCCGCATGGTGGAGGAATTAAGCGAGGAACATAAGGAAGTTCTGTATTTCCTCTCTTTGCGGCTGTACAGCACCACCCGGCTTGCCGCTGTTCGTGGGCAGTCTGACCGCAACATCCGCAAGCTGCGGAAAACCATCCACAAGAAATTGCAGCGCCAGATGTATGACCATCTGTGCGGCAAGCAGGAGCATGGCGGCAGCCTGACCTTGCGGGAACGCCAGTTTTTGGAGGAATACTCGAAAATCGCAAGAAAACAGGGCAAGGACGCCGTGATCCGGCGGGAAAACAAGACCAAGCGCAGAAAAAAGAAAAACCGCCCCTGATAATTGGGACGATTAAGGAGAAAGGGCGTGTATGATGAAAAATTTGTTTGAACAGTCCCGTTCCCATTGGGTTCGGTACGATCACTATGAGATGAAAACAGCGGAAGATGGCAAACAGTACATCACCCCCGGCAAGAGTGCAAAGCCGGATGTCTACAATCCGCTGAAAGAGGTCCCCAACATTGTGCTGGATGCCCTGAATGTAGGGATGCTGATGATGGGACGCAAGCCGGAAGCAGAAGTGGAAAAGGCAGTGATGGAGTTTGTCACCCGGTACGGCCTGCTGGGGCTGATGACCGCCCTGCCCACCACGCCGTCCTTTATGGACTATGAGGCGGTGTACCTGCCGAAAAACCACTTTATCAAAGAAGAAACCATGTCCACTGAAAAATATCTGGCACTGTTCTTTCCATTTGACAAACTGGATGTGATCAAGCGTGGTATCGAGTCCATGTGGAACATCCAGAATGACCGTGTTATGATGGCACTGGCTTTGACCATGACAGATAAGCCGATGGCTGTCAACATGAGCTTTCAGCGGGAATATGCGGAGCGATATGAATGGATGAAACAGCAGTTCATTGACTGGGCGTTTACCTATATCAACAGTTTTCTTTATTATGAGGATTATGATACACTGAACGATGAAACCCGGCAGATGATGCAGCAGAGCATGGCAGCTTTTGGCGGCATCGCTCCAACCTATCATATAGCTCTTTTGGATAAGCCGACGATTATTTGGGATTTTCACTCTCTCATGCTTGGAGTTCAGATGATGTTCAGCTTTATGCTGACCGACAGCGAAAACCCGATTAAGCTTTGCAGGCATTGTACCAAAGCCTTTGTCGCAAGCAGACCAAGTGCTGTGTTTTGCAGCCCTCAGTGCAAGAATAAGCATAATGTTTACAAAAGCAGAGCGAGAAAAAACAGCTCCGATAAGGAATGATTGGATGGTGATACATAATGGCTGAAAACAAGAATACAAAATTGCAGATCCGAAACAGCACGGTGGATTTTCTTGTATTTACAAAGGATGCCCACGAGGATGGTATTGAAGTTCGTGTTCAGGATCACGATGTATGGCTGACACAAAAAGCGATTGGACAGCTTTTCGATGTAGACAGAAGCGTTGTCACAAAACATTTGAAAAACATCTATGAAAGCGGCGAATTGTCTGAGGAATCAACTTGTGCAAATTTTGCACAAGTTGCGGATAACGGAAAAACCTATCAATATAAGTTTTATTCGCTATCTGCCATAATTGCCGTTGGCTACCGTGTCAACTCCGGCAGGGCAACACAATTCAGGCAATGGGCAACAAAAGTGCTGGATGCCTTTGCGAAACAAGGGTATGTTTTAGATAAGAGCAGATTGATTAACGGTCAAATTTTCGATGAGGATTATTTTGAACACTTAATTTCTGAGATACAAGAGATTCGAGCCAGTGAGCGCCGTTTCTATCAAAAGATTACAGACATCTATGCTACTGCCGTCGATTATTCCTTTGATAGCCAAATCACAAAAGATTTCTTTGCGACAGTACAGAATAAGATGCACTATGCCGTTCACGGAAATACCGCAGCGGAAGTCATCGTAGCAAGAGCAGACCACACAAAAGAACATATGGGATTAACCTCATGGCGCAACGCTCCTGATGGAAAAATCGTAAAAGCAGATGTGTCGATTGCAAAGAATTACTTATCCAAGGGTGAAATACAGGAGCTTAACGAGATCGTTACGATGTATTTGGACTACGCTACAAGACAGGCACGGCGGCATATTCCCATGACGATGGCAGATTGGGCTTCCAAACTGGATGCATTCCTGCAATTCAACGATGCGGAAGTCTTACAAAATAAGGGTAAAGTCACAGCCGCAATCGCAAAAACCTTTGCAGAAAGTGAATTTGAGCAGTACCGTGTCATTCAAGATCGTCTGTATCAAAGTGATTTTGACCGTCTTGTTGCCAGCACAGGAGAAAAAAACGACTAACGACAGAAAATCCCGTTATCAGCCATATCATAGCCGATAACGGGATTTCGTTTAAGCATATACAAGTTCGATTAAAATAATTTCCTCCGTACGGTTGCGGATACTGTTCATACAGCGTATCCATTCCATTTGGTCAGCCTCTTTAAGTGCTTCGGTTACGCCCTCTTGCTTTGCCATAGCAGAAACAAGGATTTCCATACGCTCGTGGCAGGCTTGATCGATTTCAGCCAAGTGCTTGAATAGCATCCCCTCCAGCACATAGTAGTTGTAGAGGATTTTTCGATGCTCTTTCAGATAGTTGCGGCGCATACGCCCGTACTTGCCGATCTGATATTCTGATTCATCTGGCAAGGAGAGGGTTGGAATGAAATAATCGCCCACTTGACGGTATGTACCGCTCATTTCTTCAAAGATAGTTTTCATAAAATTCAGCTCCTTTTGTGTTGGTTTCCAGCGGTTATAAGGCTTTTTGACTCCTTTCTTACAACTGCTTTTCAATTTACCACAAATGAGCCGCAGTCATATGTATTAGATGGCAGAAACCACCCTTTACATATTAACTCTTGGTTTTGGATACTGTTGCTGTCACCGTCATTTGCGTCGTCCACCGATAACCGGCAGTACAGGGCAGTCAAAGCGTCCAGGCTCAACACGTTATGGTATGAAAGCATTTCAGTCATATTTGCCATCATTGTGCCGCACCCCCTTTCAGGAGTGCATACAGGCGTTGATCCCGTTCACGCTTCCACTGGTTAAGTGAAATATCCTGGTTTAACACATAGAGCGTCGTTCCCTGGGTGTCGGCATAGTCAATAAGTTCGTCAGCAAGGAACAAATCACGGCTGAACCGGGAAAAATCCATAGCAGCCATAATAGCATATTTCCGGTCACCAGAAAGGAATTTCTGAATACCAGGGCGGTCAAGAGTACGGCCAGAAAAGCCGCTGTCCACCAAATAGATGATCTGCTCAGGGGTAAAGCCCTGTTGCTCCGCCCAAAGGGCCAGTCGTTTTTTCTGTGTTAGAATCCCCAAAGTATTGACTTGACTGTTTGCCGAATCTACACGGCAATAAAGCGCGATATATTCAATTTTTTTATTGTCCTTTTCGTTCGTCTGTAACATCATATCCTCCAATCCGACGAACTAAAGGGCTTGGGTTTATGCCTTTATTATACCGCACCTTTGCCGTCTTAGGAAGCACTTTCGCACATTAAAGTGTTAAATTTTTATTAACTGATGTACCCAGGCCAGCTTCACGTTCAATCAATCGCGCCATTTTGTCGGCAGCAGTTTCTTTGCTGTCCTGATTGAAGAAAGAGGACACAACATAGGTCGTGCCCTTTACCCGGCGCATCATCACAGCGTCCGGTTTCCTATCTTTGTCCATTTTTCACCTGCTTTCTATAAAAAGAGGGCACCGCGCCGGATTGCTCCAGCGCGGGCCTCGGTTATCGTTTTATTTAGTACCGTATTATCTGGACTTGTCATCGTCCATCGGCTCACCCCCGGTACAGTGGGAACATTCAGATCGTGCCGTGGTTATCCAGCCGGTAGCTGGCGGCCCTCCGCGTTCGGTGAAGTAATGCGTTTTCTACTGTGACAGGTCACGGCAATTTCCAGCCCACCACAGGCCGGGTATCAGCCGCCAAATAACCGCTCAGCCCCTTTGATGTTATCGTATTGACGGACTGCTCTGACCAGTCCGCAGGGGGTCGTGGCGTTTGCGCTATGCGTTGCTCGCTGTCACATTCAAAATCTGAATGCTGATATGAACGGATTGCCCGCTGTTTGTCAAGGTCCTGATATAGAAAAGGTCCTCCAATCCCTTTCACTATATAGGAGGGAAAGCGGGCAAAAGTTGATAGTCAGGCGGCAAGATTTTCACGAATTTTTTTCAGTGCAGATTTAGCGGAACGCATGACAGCCGCCTTATGACACCCCTGCATTTTGGCAATTTCCGAGTAAGAGTAACCGTAGGCAAAATGCAGAATAAATCGCTCACGTTGCTGCGGTGGAATATCTTGCAGAACGGCCTGTATTTCCCGCAGCCGTTCTATACGTTCATAGGTTTGTTCCAAAGGCTCCGTCGCCAGTTCAAAAAGCAGGCAGTTGTCAAAGGACCTCCCGTCGATATGTTTCCGGCGCTCATATCTCTGGCGTTCTTCCTGGCGGCGGCTATCCTCATAAACCTTGTAAACGTCCACCGACACTTCGACCTCCAGCAGATTATGATCGATATTAGTAATTGTAATGACATACATAGGCCAGCCCTCCATCATGCAACGCGGAAAAAAGCGACGATCTCTTTCGGCGTATGTTCTGCATGAGTATCACAGAACTGTTTTGGTTCGCCGCAGGCATAAGGACAGCTTGCGGCAGCCTGACAAGGTGGCGTAGGGGCAGGGGCCGCTGTGATTAAAACGGATTCCCCAGGAGCCAGATGAATTACTTTGATGGTTTTTACCATAATAGAACACCTCCGATTTTTGTATTAGAGGGCTTATCCCTCTTATCTATCGGAGATTAGAGAACCTGTAAATTAAAGGGTAACGATACAATTTTCAAAAAATAAATAGACAAAGACAAGGGCAGTATCGCTTGGATACTGCCCTTGCTTTCAACTATTCGTTTAGATATTCCCTGAGCCGGTGGAACGCTCTTTGAAGCAGTAGCGTAACCGCCGCCGGACTACACTGGAATACTGCCGCAATTTCCTTGTACTGATATCCCTCCCAAAAAGCAAGTTTAATAGCCTGCTTTTGCCGGTCGGTCAGACGACGCAGGGCTTTGGCTAATTTTTCATTTTGGACAGTATCAATAAAGTCCTCGTTAAATAATTCTGTGGTAAAGTCGTTGTGGGGAAATAAAGAACGTTCTTGGTAAATGAGTTCTTCACTCATACTTTCCAGTGAGTAACAATGATAACGAAATCTACGGTTTGCATTGTTGATTTTACGATCTTCTTCATTTATGGTCTTAGTCCAATATTCGTAATCCATTTACTCCTCCATTCCAATCATTTTTTTGAAATAATTGGAATGGAGGCGATCTACACCTAAAAACGAAAAGGTGGGAATTGGAGATAAATATAAAAGCGCGTGCCTTCGGACACGCGCTTTTATGGATAGATTTAAATTAAAAATCTTTTTAATATGCGAGTCAATTCTATATCATCGATTGGCTTTGCTATATGGGCATTCATACCGCACTCCAGACAATGCTGTATGTCATCAGAAAAAGCATCTGCACTCATAGCTATAATTGGAACAGATAGGGCATTAGGATGATTCAGTCCACGGATAGCTTTTGTGGCCTCATACCCTGTCATATGCGGCATCCGTATATCCATAAGAATTGCATCGTAATATCCCTGTGGTGATCTTTGGAACTTGTCCAGACAGATCTGGCCATCTTCTGCCCAATCCAGTTCCACGCCTAAATCGGAAAGTAATTCTTTAGCGACTTCCCAGTTTAGTTCATTATCCTCAGCAAGCAGAATACGACGTCCGGATAGATCGATATTGTGGTTCAATGTCTGATCATTTTCTGTTTCAGCGCCCATATACTGACGCAAAGCATGATACAGAGTGGATTTAAAAAGGGGTTTGGAAATAAAACCACTAATACCTGCTTCACGAGCTTCCGCTTCAAATTCACTCCAGTCATATGCAGAAATCAGCAAAATCGGCACTTCATCTCCCAAATTACGCCGGATTTCTTTTGCAACTTGAATCCCATTCATACCAGGTAGTTTCCAATCCAATAGAATGATTTGATAATCATCTCTCTTTTGGTGGTGTTGGGTAACCAGTTCTATCGCCTTTTCTCCACTCAATACCCAGTCGGCATTGATGCCGATGGTTTTCAGCGTGTCTATCGCTGTCCTGCAGAGTAATTCATCATCATCAACTACCAACATATTCCAGGAAGGAAGAACCATATCCATTTCCAGTGCAACCGCTTTTTCAAAATCAAATGTAAGAGAAACCTCGGTACCTTTATCAAGTTCACTTGTTATATTAAGGGATCCTTCCATTGCCTCCACAATGTACTTTGTAATCGCCATTCCCAAACCGGCTCCCTCGGTTTTATGTATCCTGGCTCCATCCGCACGGCTATAGGATTCATATATTCTTTTCAGAAAATCTGGCGACATACCAATTCCATTATCCTTGACCTTGATATGGATTCGGATATAGTTTTCTCCTTTCGGAGATTTTTCTTCAGAGAGGGATAGTTGTATCGAACCCCCCTCCGGTGTATACTTCGTTGAATTCGATAAAAGATTTAGCAAAACCTGATTCAAGCGTACACCATCGCACCACACATTTTCTGTTAAGATATTTTCCACATGTATGTCAAAGGTTTGCCTTTTTGCCTTAACCTGTGGCTGCATAATATTAACAATTCCTTCAACAACTTCCTTTAATGAAATTTGTTCTGTTGTTAAAGTTAATTTCCCACTTTCAATTTTAGACATATCCAAAACATCGTTGATCAGCCCTAATAGATATTTACTTGATAATGTAATTTTTCTAAGGCAATTCTGTACCTGTTTCTGGTCATCTATGTGGGCTGTGGCAATCGCGGTCATGCCGACAATTGCATTCATGGGTGTACGAATATCATGGCTCATATTTGCTAAAAATTCGCTTTTGGCTTTGTTCGCTTCAAGAGCAGTCTGCCGGGCCTTCTCCAATTCATACACCTGAGAACGGGTTATGAAGAAATACCGAATAAAAATCAATGATAGAAAAATCAAGATAGAAGCACAGGCCAATCCTACCATAAATATGCGCAGGTTTTCCAGAGCGTCCACGTTTTTGTTCAATATACTATAAGGCATTACCGATACTAAATACCACTCGGAACAGGGTAATGGGTTACCATATATTTGAAGTGTTTCACCATTCACTTCAAATGTTGTACTATATTCGTCATGATTCTTTAGTGCAGCACCAAATTCTTTAATAGAATTTTCTACAGATAGCTCATTTGCTGTAGCATTAAGCTGCTTTTGTAGTTGTTCAAAGAAATACCACAACTCAGTGTTGTCGTTCTGTATTACAAAACTACCGTCTGGCCTGATAATATGATAATATATCAGCTGCTCTTCATTCTCTAAGGAAAGGAAATCAATGATGTACTCCAGTGGGACGGCTGCTACCAGTCCAGTGCTCATACTGCCATCCTGCATAGGGTAATCAGTGGCATCAACGCCAAACAATACCACTATATTTCCGGCAGAATCACTACCTAAAGCGACTCTTTGTTCTCCTCGTACTAATGCTTCTACAAAGGGGGCTGGGTTCAGTGGTTGTATTGATTGTCCATAAAGAGTCTGAAAATCTCCCTCAGTAGAACAAAGTGCTAAATAGTCAAAGTTCCTGACCTTCGTCCTGTAAACAAGTTCCTCATATAACTTTTCTTTTTCGTTATTATCTACTGAGACAACAGAAACAATGCCGCTGACCTGATCAAAACGTAATTGAATGACAGTTTGAAAGTGTCTGGACATTTGTTCGTTCATTCCAGACATATAAATCTGAGCAACTTCATTAATAGCCTTGTTGCTTTTTCGGCTCATATAAATTCCGAGCATACTGAAAACCATAATACTAAAGACAATTAACCCAATAAAACTGCCTATTAGAAAATGTGTTACAGAATGCTTTTTTTTACTGTTTCCCATTGATGTTATTCCTCCCTGGAATTCTTAAAATCTCTAATAACATTGATGGTTTCATAGTAATCCTCTGATAATTTCGGCATCATATCGATAGCCTTATCCCAATCGTTTTCTTTTAATGCATTAGTTACCAAACTACTACTTTCAAACAATCTGGTAAATGAAAGATTTTGACAAATTCCTTTGAGTGTATGAACGGCCCTTAGAGCCTCTTCATAGTCCTTATTCTCCACAGACGCTTCAAACAAATGAAAGCTTTTATCATCCAGGAATTTATACATAAATTTCTGAACGATTTGCTCACGACGCAATCTGCCCAGCACTTCAT